>JGI12109J20283_10132551_pt1 | contig 16442 bp, 10 predicted proteins | sample ElkSlonscriptome_12_FD_20283 | JGI IMG/M metagenome (IMG submission 20283)
CGTCCGACAAGCCGAAGTGATGGCCGATCTCGTGGATCAGCACGTGACGGATCACATGCGTCAGGTCCTCGCCCGTCTCGCACCAGTAGTCGAGGATCGGCGAGCGGTACAGGAAAACGCGGTCGTGGTCCTGGGGGACGTGCAGGACGCTCTTTTCGGTCAACGCGACGCCCTGGTACAGCCCCAGCAGGTCGAACGGACTCTCCAGCCCCATCTCGGCGCAGGTCTCCTCGTCGGGGAATTCCGCAATGTGGATCGGCACGCACTCGATCGCCGCGCGCATGGGCTCGGGCAGGGAGGCCAGGGCCTCCTGGGCCAGGGCGTCCAGGTCGGCCAGGGTGGGCGGAGCGGTGAAGCGCGGGGCGTCGGTCATGGGCGTGGGTGTCGGTCGCGGGGGTTGATCGGTGGCGGCGCACGGCCAATGTGCCGGGTGTAGCACGAGGAGGAAACCATGTCCGCACCGCTGAACGACGCCGCCCGCACCCAGGCCCTCGCCGACCTGCCGGGATGGGCGCCGGTGGAGGGCCGCGACGCCATCCACAAGACCTTCACCTTCCGCGACTTCAACGAGGCGTTCGGGTTCATGAGCCGGGTCGCGCTGGCGGCCGAGAAGGCCGATCACCACCCCGAATGGTTCAACGTCTACAGGACCGTCGAGGTCACGCTATCATCGCACGACGCCGGCGGCGTGACGGAGCGAGACGTGGCCCTGGCCAAGGCCATGAACGCCATTGCCGGGGCCTAGCGCGGGCCGGGCGTGGCGCCGCGACTGATTCCCGACTTGGGGCTTGACGGGGCGCCGGTGCTTCGACAAGTTTGCCCACCTTCCGGGTCCGTTGGCCAGACACCGGAACGGATGGGGCGTAGCCAAGCGGTAAGGCAGCGGGTTTTGGTCCCGCGATCCCAGGTTCGAATCCTGGCGCCCCAGCCAGACTGATTTTTTCAATAAAATCAATATATTACCCTGTGCACAACCTGACCGCCGGTACACGGTGATGGTACACGTTGCCGGGCCACGGTGGGGCTGTGCATGGGCTGCCCAGCCACCGTGTTCAATACGGCTTCGGTCGCCACGCTGATGGCCCCATAACGACTCCTACAGGCCCACCTCCCCCCAGGGCTACCATCCCACCAGGGAACCACAGTAGGCCACTCAAGGGGCTTCTACGGGGTGTTTTCACAGCTGCCCACAGCGCCACCGCTACTAAGCCCATCTGTTGCGCAGGACACTGTCACCTGCGGACTATGGCCTGCGACTGTGGCATACCGAATGGGCGACCTCGACCAAAACGGGCGATTGACCTCTAAACGTCAGCCAAGGGTGTCAATCGGCATCCAATCTTGACCCCCTTTCGGCGTCCAATAATGACCACCCTGTCGCGCAAGGTTTTGCACCCATGGCGTGAGGCGCGAGAGGTCGTCCAGGTAGTCCACGGGAGGGGCCCCGCCGGTCGACGCCGCGCCCACCATGAAGCAGGCGGCGGCGGCCGGCGGGGAGGGACCTGTGGACCCACCTGGGCGACCGGACGTCGATCTCAGGACCGTGTTTTCAGCCGCCAGCTGGTGTTGCCGGTTTCCAGGATGTCGCAATGATGGGTCAGCCGGTCGAGCAGCGCGGTGGTCATCTTCGCCTCGCCGAACACCGACGGTCAGTCGGCGAAGGCGAGGTTGGTGGAGATGATGATGGCGGTGCGCTCGTAGAGCCGGCTGATCAGGTGGAACAGCAACTGCCCACCACTTTGCGGGAACGGCAGATAGCCTAGCTCGTCAAGGACTACCAGGTCCAGGCGGCACAACTGCTCGGTCAGCTTGCCGGACCGGCCTCAAGAATCGCGTTCCATTGAGCCAGGGTATTGAACAGGCGGCTCGAACTTTCTACGTCGAAGCGCGCCAAATTTTCCAGACACTTTACGTCTCGCAGCGGCGGCCTTCGGGTCGGCGTTTTCGAGTCTGGGTCACACATGGGTAACGGTCCGCGCGGGGCGTGACCCGGGGCGCGATAGGGTCGGAGGAGACGTTTCGGCTCCCCTCCTCCCGCGCCATCATGTGAACCGCGCCGGATCATTCCGCCGTGAACACGCCGTGCAAGCCCATCTCGTGACGCTGGTCCGCCACCGCCTGTCGCAGCACGGTCAGGAAGCCCGCCTCGACCGGCCGGCCGTCCAACGACTTCAGCGCGTCATACAGGGCCAGCGGCGGCTGTTCGGTGGCGATGGCCACGAAATGGTCCCCGCCCACCGGGCTGTACACCTCCAGGGGCAACTCGAAGGCGCGGCTGTCGGCATAGGCATCCACCTTGTCGCCCAGTCTGGGGATCGGGAACACCCGGTTCAGAACGCCGAAGGGGTCGAGGTTGAACACCGTCAGGTAGGGCAGGGTATGGCCCGCGACGGTCAACGCCACGGTGTCGCCGACATGGTGCAGGCCGTTCGAGGGACTCAGGTCCATCGTCAGGCGTTTGGCTTCGGGCCATGACTTCAGGGTCTCGATCACCCCCCACTTGGTGGCGACCCGCCGCACCGCCGAGACCCGCTCGCCCTCCGACGCGCCGTCGGCCAGAGTGGCCACCACATCACCCAGACGGGAGAGCATCGTCCCGGCCCCGGCATCCCACACCAAGTCGGCCACGTCGGACGACCCGGCGATCGACACCGCCTCGAACGCCTGCAGCGCCGCGACGGTCCCGGGCGCGCCGTCATCGGGGTTGGTGATGAACACGGCTTGCGGACGAACCCGGACAGACGGCGCCGGCACGGGCGGGGGCATCGCCGGTCCCGTCGACGCCATGCCGACACCGGATCCGACCCCGGGCATCGGCCCAGGGGTAGGCCCTGGTCCCGGTTCCGGTCCGCTGGGCGTGCCCCCGGCCGGTACCTTCCCGAGCGACGCGGATTCGGCAACCGCCGTGCCGCGTTCCATGCGGATCGACTGGCGCCCCTCGGTGTGCAGGCGCACGCTCTGGCGCAGGTAGTGCTGGAACTCCGCCACGGAGACCTGTCCGTCGCCGTCGCGGTCGGCCTCGCCTCGCAGGGCGCGCGACGCGCTGTAGCTGAGGGCGCCGTGGGGCTGACCGTCGATGGTCACCTCGGGCACCAGTTTGTCTTCCTCGACGCCGGCGATGAAGACGACGTGATCCAGGTCCCCGGTATCCACCGGCGCGCCGCCTTCGGTCGCGGACGCGCCCGCGCCGGCGCCACCCGAGGGGGGTGGTGGCAGCATGTCGTCGTCGATGGGGCCGACATCGGTGAAGCGAGTCCGGTGCCGCCCCGCGCGCGGATCGAACGACCGGGTCACCGTGCCGGAATGGCAGGAATCGGCGATGAACACGACCGTGCGGCCCTCGGCCTTGCGCAGCAGGTCGCCGATCTCGTCGTCGAGAATCCGCTCCTTGTTGTAGGGCGCGGCAGTGTCGAACCGCGGCAGCAGGAAGTTCTCGTCCTTCCCGTCCGTCTCGGAACCGGGCACCCGCTCCGGTTCCTGGCCGCCATGTCCGGCGTAGGTGAAGAACACCAGATCGCCCGGCGCGGATCGCGCGATCAGTCCGTCCCAGGCGGCGATCACCGCGTCGCGGGAGACCTCGCCGTTGAGCATGACGGTGATGTCCGTGGCGCCCAGCGCGGCGAGGGACTGGTGAAGGGAGCGGGCGTCGTTGACGGCGCCTTCCAGGGGCGTGATGTGTTCGTAGGCATCGACCCCCAGGATCAAGGCGCGGAGGGTCGGCCCGCCTTCGTCGGACCCTCCGCTGTCGTCGGACCCCCCGCCTTCGTCGGACCCCCCGCCTTCGTCGGACCCCCCGCCTTCGTCGGACCCTGGGTCCGGGTCTTTCTTCACGGCCGGTTCGGCCGCGTCGGCCGGGGCCTCAACCGGGGGCACGGAAATGCCGCCCCCCCCGTCGTCGTCTGTGGTGGTGGCGGAGGCGGCGCCATGGGTGAGCCCCACCGCGCCCGCGACCGCGAGGGTCGCGGCGGCACGCGCCAACCGCGCCACAAAGCCCGGGGAGCCGCCGCCCATGGCTAGCGAACCTCGACGCGACGCAGTGCCTGGTGGTACTGGCGCTGTGTCATCGGCGCCAGCCAGGGCAGCGGGTCGCGTTCGCCTCTGCCAATCACCTGAATCTGACCGGTGTAGCCTTCGCCGCGCAGGCTCAGGCCCACCGCCTCCGCTCGCGCCAACGACAGCCGGTCGTTGGCGGCCATGCCGCCGACCGGGTCGGTGTGCCCGACCAGGGTGATGGTTCGAGTGCCGGCCGCGCGCAGGGCATCGCGCAGATCGCGCAGGGCGCGCAGGCCCTTGGGTGTCACCAGCGTTGAGCCGAACTGGAATTCCACCGGCACTAGGCGACGGGTCGGAGTGAACCCCCGGTATGAAGGCGCGGCCAGACCGCCCGGCTCGCCCGAGCGGGTCTTTGGCGCGCCGACATAGTCGGTCGCCGCCAGCCGGGCCATTTCGGCCTTGTTGTAGACCTCCTCGATCACGGCCGTATCCGGTGCCTTCGGCGTCAGTTCCTCGTCGTTCAGGGTGTTCAGCGCGTCCTGGAAGGCCTGGGCGGCTTCGGTGAAAGACCCGCGCTCGAAGGCGATATCGCCCAGCCAGGCCTGCAGTCGCCAGTCCTGTCCGTAGGGCTGCGCGTCCCGCAACGCCGCCTCGTGCGTCGCCAGACTGCCGCCCTGGGCGACGTCCCGCTGCACGCCGCGCAAGACGGTGTTGACGATGGCCTTGCCCATCCACTCCAGGGTCTCGGCGGAACACGCCGTGTTGGCCTCGGCTTCCGCGAAGGTGGCCTTGAGCGCCGCCAGATCGCCCGCCTGATAGGCGGCCTGGGTCCGGCTGGTCAGGTCGTCACAGGCCCAGGCCGAAGGGGCGCCAACAAGGGCGATGGCGGCCAGAATCAATCCAAGGACCGCCTGTCGCAGGGGGCCGGGCAACGCGAGGGATCGGGATTGGGTCATACGGTCGTCCTCCTCCAAGGTCTTGCACGGGTCCGGACGAAACGGGACGCGGCCTTTGCGATCGCCGGTGTCGTCTTCCGGTCCTAGTCTGCGCCCGTGTTCGTTTCGTCCCGGGCAGGGTCTTCGGGAGTGGCCGGCGCGCGGACGATCCCGCAGATCAGCACGGCGCCGGTGGGGGCATGGACCACCTCGACCAGAAAGGGACGGTCGAACACCAGGTCGATCTCGGGGTCCGGCGTCATGCCGCGCGTGCTGAGGGCCACGGTCACGGCCGCCGCCTCCAGGCCCGACTCATCGACCCGCAGCCGCAGGCGCTGCGACACCCGGTCGAAGTGGGTCAGTCCGTCGGCCAGACCGGAAAAGTCGCCGCTGCCGTCGAACAGCATCCCCAGGCCGGCGGCGCGCAGGGCGCCGGTCAGGTCGACGTTGGCGGAGATGGTGAACCGGGGCAGCGTCAAGGCCACGACGGCGGGCCGCGCCGTGCTTGCCTCGTCGGCGGGGGCCATGACCTCGGCCAGAGCGTGGCCGGGTCGCGGCAGACGGAGACGCAGGCGCATGTCACCGCCGGCAAGAGGCAGGCTGACCGCCTCGAAGGCCGGCGCGGTGACGACCGTCAGGTCCGGAAACACGCCGTGCATGTAGTCGACGGGCAGGTCGGGTTTCCCCTCCGCCGCGAACACGCCGGACCGCGTGTCGGCGGCATCGAACGGCTGGAGCCACGGCCCCGCGACGTGCAGACCGTTGGCGATCACCGCCTCAAGGTTCGGATCGGGGCGGGCCAGCAGCACGGGAATGGCGCCTTCGGTGCGCTCGGCCGCCCAGGCGTTCAGCCGCGCCACGACCGCCGGATCGGCGAAGTCCACACGCTCCACCCGCACGCCCAGGGTCTCGCCGGCCGTGGTGGCCACCGGTTCGGACACGGCTTTGGGTTCGGCCACCCAGATCCCGTTGGCGTCGTGGAAAACGGCGCCCGCCGCCGGGTCCGCGGTCATGTTGTGCCTGATGGCGCCGATCTCGGCCAGCACGGCGTCAGTGGCGCCGGGCCGTCCGGTCCAGGCTTCGGTCAAGGCGCCGCTCCCCTGGGTGCCCCCTTGGGCACCAAGATCGATCACGGTGATGACCGTGGCCAAGCCCCACGGCGACATCAGGATGTTGGCGGTGTCGTCGTCGGCCGCCAGGGAGGGCACCAGCCGCCAGCCAAACCGGCGCATGGCGTCGCCGAGCGTGGCGTCCGCCGGCGCCGCCTCTTCCGTGGCGGGCGCGGAGGCCGCCCCGGTGCTCGTGGCGTCGCCGGGGGCGAGGGGGGCGGCGGCCATTGCCAAGCCCAGGGCCATCGTGACGACGCAGGGCCGGATGATCATGCGGAAACGTGGGCCGGACCGGTTCTGAACCACTCGTTCACCCTCCGTTTTGCCACTCCCGAGCGCCGCCCCCGGACGCCGCCAATTGGTCGGGGCGCGACTGTTCCACCCAAGCCCGCGCCGGCAAGCCACCCGCCGACGACCGGCCGGTCATGGATCATCCGCCTTGCCCAGCAGGAAGCGGCTGGTGTCGTCACCCTGGAAAACGGCGCGTTGCGCGTGCCCCTTTTCCGCCGCCAGGTGGCTGACTTCCTCGCGCACGAACTCGCCCAGGGTCAGGGCGCTGACCGTCCGCGTGCGGCCGACCGCGGCATAGCGGCGCAGACCGGTCAGAATGGCATGGGCGAACACCCCGTTGACGCCATTGTAGGAGTCCAGCGCCTCTTCCTTGCTGGCCGAGGCCGCCAGGATGAAGTTGCCGGTTTCGTTGTACAGGTTGCCGGAGATGGTGCTGACCTCGAACGCGCCGGCGTGGCAGGTGTCCAGGAAGATCATCTTGCGGGCCGCCGGCAGGTCGCCGAGCAGCTCGACCAAGCGCTGTTGGGCCAGCCCGGTTTCGCCTTCGGTCGTATAGGCTTCCGGTGTCAGGAACTGGTAGAGCCCCTGGTCGTTCTGCTGGCCGTGCCCCGCCAGGTACAGAACGAGACTGTCTTTCGGGCCGAGGTCGTCGCCCAGATCCGCCAGCGCCGCCTCCAGCGCCGGCCGCTTGGCCTCGTCGTCATAGAGTTCAATCAGTTCCACGGAGTCATAAAAGGCCTCGGCGCGATCAGAGATTTCGGCGGCCACGCTGCGGGCATCCGGAACGGCAAAGGCAAGGTCGTTGCCTTCGATTTCGTAATCGTTGACGCCGATGCTCACCAGCCACAGCCGTTCCGGCGGCTCCTCTGGAACCTCCTCGGTCTCCTCCTCATCCGCCTCGGGGACCATCAGCGTGATGGCGGCCTTGCCGTAGATTCCGGCCGCGTTATAGGCGCGGATCTCGATCGTGTTGGCGCCGACCTCCAGCGCGACCTGCCGCTCCAGCACCAGCGGCTCGGGGTCGGGTTGGGCCTCGGGACCGGTGCCCTCCTCGCCGTCGGTTGCGTCGGGGGAAGCGGCAGGCGGCGGCGGATCGTCCTTGCGGCGGAAGGCGCGGGTCGCCGAGGTCCGCCCAACGTTGCGGCCGTCGCGAAAGACGTCGATGGTGTCCACGCCGCCGCCCTGATCGGTGACCTGGAAACGGAGAACCACCGCCTCTTGTCCGGGCGCGAGGGTCAGCACACCGACGGTGTCGGTGTCCTCTTCCGGCTTGGGGGTCGGACCGGCATCGCCCTTGCGCCGAAAGGCGCGGGTCAGCGCCTGCGGGGGCCGGCAACGCTCTTCGGTGTTGGCGGCGGTGTTGGCGGCGGTGTTGGCGGCGGCGCCCGTTTCGGACCCGCCGGACTCGTCGGGCTCGTCTGGCGGGGTCGACGTCGCGACGGCGGCGAATCCGCGCGTCGGCTGGCTGTCGCTGGGCTCGCACAACGCCAGCAGCTTGATGTCCGGGGTCGGCGCGTCCCGCAGGAACGCGCGCAGGTCGCCGACTTCGGCGATGGCTTGGCGCAGGGTCTCGCGCTGCTCCAAGGGGTTGGCGAGGTAGGCCCACACAAGGTCCGGTCGGTGGAAGAGGCGATACACCTGGGCGAAGTCGACCACCATCGGCGGCTCGGCCTTGGCCCGGTTGAGGACATGACTGACCAGACTCTGTCCACCGCCCGGCGAATGCGCGAAAAACCCTTCGGGCGTCCACACGACCCAGCGCTGCGAGGTCACGTGATAGAACGCGCTGGCCAGTTCCTCCAACAGACTGTCGGCGTGAAGTGAGTACCAGCGCACCGTGCCATCGCCGAGGGCGGCGACCAGGACAGGCGCCCCCCGCGCCGGCACGACGCCGTAGGCCGCGGCCGGAACGTCGGTGCGGGCACGCTCGGTTCCCTTTGCATCGTATACCCGGAGGGTGAAATCGCCCCCGAGAACGAAGCCTTCCCCATCGGGCAGGCGCGCCGCGCTGCGCGCGGCCTCGCCGGGGTCCAGCGCCAGATCGACCGACGCGACGCGAGGATCGGTCTTGTTGCGCCAGTCCGCCTGCGTTGCGTCGGGCAGGTCTTGGTCCGGCGCGCGCATGTCGTCCTCCACCGCGCCATCCGGCGTGATGCGACCGCGCTCCAGGTCAATCTTGATCGGCTCCTCGCCGCTGTCCCGGGTGCCGATGAGCAGACGCAGGCCATCCTCGGACACCGCGAAGGTGCCGTCGCTGACGTCCCGGAAATCGGCGAGACCGGCGCGGTGGATGACCTGCAGGCGCCCATGATCGGAAATCAGCCCCCAGGCCGGGTCCGAGGTGGCGAACGCCAGCCCGCCTTCCGGTCGTGCCTCCAGCGCGGTCGCGGAATCCTGGCCGATTTCGACGCTCCACGCCCAGGCCTTCGCCTCGGGATCGTAGGCCAGCGCCAGGGTGTCCCCGTCAGCCGTCGCGCGCCGGCCGGCGGCGGCCACCAGCGGCTGCGTGCCCGTGTTGATCCAGGCCACAAGGGGTGTGTCGCCGGACTCGCCGGGGGGGTCTTCGGCGGAAAGGCGCTCGTCCAAGGTTTTTCCGTCGAGAATGTCGATGCGCGCGGCGCCGGAAAACCCGACGGCGAGTTCGTCCCCTTGCGGCGAAAACGCGATGCCATGCGGCAGCGCCGGCCCCTCGAAGGTGCGCTTGGCGGTCACCCGGAAGTCGGGTGCATACAGGCGGACGGTGCCGTCATCGCTGGACACCGCCAGACGGCCGTCCTGGGCGAACGCGACCTCGCGCACGGCGGCGCCGTCGTAGTTCCGGTCCTGGCCGAGGAACTTCCCGTTGCCGCCGAACACGCCGATGCCCTGACCCGACAGGAAGCCGACGACGAAAATCTTGCCGTCGGGACGATAGCGGATATGCGCCATGGCGGCGGGCAGATTCTTCAGTCGCATCATGCCCTGGTCGGGCAGGCCCCAGGTGTACAGACTGATCCGCCCGTCGTCCCAACTATAACCGGTCGTCCCGCCGGCGAGGATCCGGCCGCCATCGGGCGCGATATCCAGGCTGTGCAGAATCCCTTCGGCGCCGTCTCCCAGGGGAACCGGCAGGCGTTCGCTCAGGTGGCCCGTCTCCAGGTCCCACAGCCGGATGGTCTTGTCGAGAGAGGCCGTCGCCACCAGCCCGTTGGCCGCATTGACCACCAGATCGCTGATGGGCGCGGTGTGCATCCCCGTTTCGAGCATCAGGAAGGGCCGTGTCGGGACGTCAGAAGATGGGGGGACGTCGGAAGACGGGGGGGCTTCCTGCGCCCAAGCCGGGGCGTGCGGAGCCAGGGCGGAAGCCACGACCGCCACGGCGAACAGCACCGCGCGGGCCACGCTCCCGACCCGCGTCTGGGCCGGGGTGTCCCCGGGCACCGGCTGCCGCGCCAGGGAACACCACACACCACGCCCGCTCACGAACCCCATTGTCTCCCCCAAAATCTGATCGGATCCCGCTGTTCGATCGCGCTAATCGATCGCGCCGGCCCCCGGCGACCCGCCACAGTCGACCTGGGACCGCCGCACCGAACAGCCCAGCCGCGTCTTGCCTTAACTGGCCGGTCTTACTGGCCGGCCGGGACCGGGCAGAAGGCGCCGCCGAGCGGAACCGCCGCCAGTTCGGTCCCCGTCGGGTCCGCAAGCCAGCTTGTCGAGAACCCGCCGTCACCAGCCGTGCTCTCTTCCAAAGAGGCCAGCTCCGTGACGCTGCTGTTCACGGCCACGCTGCGCTTTTCCAGCGTGGTGTACGTGCGGCCGATTTCCTCTTGTTTCGGCTTGTTCTGATCGGTCACCACGACAGACGGCTGGCTCTGGGCGGTCTGGCGTCGGCCGGGCAAGGCCCCGACCTGGGCGGCGGCGACCTCGAAATTCTCCTGACGCGTGGAGATGTTCTTGTTGATATCGCGCGCCACCCGCAGGTCTTCACGCAGCTTCCGGTTGAGTTCCGTCATGCGCGACCGGGCCGTGGCGATGTCGATTCGGCCGGCGTTGAAGTCTGCCCGAATGGACTTCGCTTCCCCGTTTCGGCAGGCGATGAGGGCGTCCAGCGCTTTTTGCGTGCGCGCAAGCCGTTCGGCGTCGGACTCCATGTCGAGAAGGATGGTGCTCAGCAACCGGGACTGGTTGCCCGACTGCTTCATGACGTGATTGAAGTAGGCCGCGCTGGCCCCCGTCACGGCCCCGGCGGTGGCCCCGATGGCCGCGCCCGTGCCAACGTCGCCACCCGTGATCAGGCTGGAGAGGGCGCCAAGCGCCGCCCCGCTGACGGCGCCGAGGAACACACCCTTGACCAGGTCTTCCGCAAAGTAATCCTGCTGATCCAGCAGGTTATCGCGTTGGGCTTTGCACGGATCAGCCGAATAGTCGTAGCCGTACTTGTTCGTCGTCTGGCAAGCCGATACCAGGCTGGTGGCAACGACCGCGATCGCGGTATAGCGCAGCAATTTGGCCCGCATGTCCCGATCCCCCTTCGATGTCTCGTGCAAAAAAATGTTGCGTGATGTGCGCTTTAGCCTCAAAGCCGCGCTGCCCCGGTGCGTTCGGGCGCCCAAAAAAAGTGAAGCGCCCGGAATGATCGGCTTGGTCGCCCCACGTGCAGCCACACCCAGGGCACCAACTCTAGCTAGCGGGTCGGCGGCTCGCAATAGGTTTTGGGGGACGTTCCGCCGTCGCCTCCGCCCTTGCTTGGGGCGCCCCAACGCCGCGACGAAACGGCCCAAGCCCCGACACGCGCCGGTTCACGGTAAACACCTCACGGTTCGATGTCGTAGGGGGTTTGCACATACCCCCACACCAGGGGACGACCCGAGGACTCCCGACTCCAGGCGCCGACCAGGGAGTCGGCCATTTGGTCCAGATAGGGCTGCGGGTCGGCGATCGTCGCCAGATCACGGTTGGCCGCCAGCAGACCCTCCGGCGTCACCTTCTCGGAGGCGATGATGGCGACCAGGTGCCCCCTGCCAACGGGTTCGATGGCGCGGAAATCAAAGCCGTACCGTTCGTCCGGAATGCGAACGGCCTGGCCCTTGCGCACGGCATTGTCATCGCCGGAAAACCGGTTGGGAAACACCTGCGTCACCTCCCCGTCGGCGTTGATGTCGAGCAGGATCAGGTAGCCGTCGATCGAGGAGCGCGCCACGAAGACGACCGTGTCGCCCAGTCTGACCCGGGCGCTGGGCTCGATCGCCAGGCTGATGTCGGCGGTCGGTTTGCCCAGACCGTCGGTGACCCCGGTGGCGGGGCTGGGGGCTTTCTCTCCGGTTCGGAAATCGTGGCCGATCAGGCTCTCGTTGGTCTCCAGGGTTGGCGTCAGGCTGGAACACTGGGGATTGCCCTCGCAGAAGCGCTGCGACGCGGTCCGCAGATAGCTCAGAACCTCGGCGTTGCTGATGATGCCATTCCCATTGGCGTCGGCGCGCCCCTCGCCAACGGCCTCGATCAGGCCGCGGGTGAACACCCCCTGTTGCGGGGTCGCGCGGGGATCGACCCAGGCCACTTCGCTGGCCGTGGCCGCCGAGAAGACCCGGGCCGCGCGAGCCGTTTCCATGGGCACGAAGCTGTTGGCGTGGGCATCCGGTTCCAGGACATCGTCGCCGCCGCGGGTGCCAAGCCCCGACAGGGCATCAAGCTCGCGCAGAGCCGCCGCGTTGCGCATATAGACCGAAGCCTGATCGGTGTCGGCAACGGCCACGGCGCGGGTCGCCGTGCCCGAATGGCACGAGTCCACCAGCACCAGGGTTTCCCGGTCGGACAACTGGTCGAAACGCTCCCGCAGCGTGTCGTCCCGCAAGAGGTTGCCGATCTCGCCGTCGCTGGACTTCGTCGTGTCCCACGGAACCAGCACCTCGTCGCGGCCGTCCTCCTCATCGCCGTCCTGGTCCGTCACGTAGAAGCCATGGCCGGAGTAGGTGAAGAGCACACGGTCCCCCGGGCCGGTTCCGGCAATGAGCCAGTCGTCCACGGCGCTGAGAATCGCGTCCCGGCTGGCCTGTTCGTTGATCAGGACCTTGACGTTCTCGGCCTTGAAGCCAAGCTGTTCCACGGCGAGGGTCTTCAGGTTCTGGGCGTCGACCGACGACGAGTTCGGCGGCAGATCAAGGCCATCGAAGCGGTAGTCATCGATGCCGATCAAGAGGGCGCGGTCCGCCGCCCAGGCCGGTGCGAGCGCCGAGGCGAAAAGCACCACGGCCGCCGCCTGGACCGTCAGGCCACGCCAAACGCGAGTGCTTCGCCCGGCCGGACCAGGCCGTGGGCGTTCCCTTTGCCCGTGCAGACAGGCCATGGTCTTCAACATGGCTGCCCCTGATCCCTTTCGGTTTTCGGTTTTCGGTTCTTGGTTTCGTGCGCCAGGGGCCACGGCCCCCGCGTCCGGACGGACGCGGGGCGGCGTGAAAACACCCCAAGGCAACAATCGCCCGACCCGACCCTCGGCTACTGAATGGTCAGCGGCAGCACCGCCACCGCATTGTTGCCCGTGCTTCCGCCAACTTGCGTGGCGCCAGACCCCTGCGACGACGGTGAGGTCAGGATCGACAGCCCACGCGTTGCCGCGCCAACGGAGGCGAGAACGGTCTGGCCGACAAACGGATAGGCGCCCTGCGCGATGGGCAGCGGTTGCGGGGGCGGCGTCTCCGAACAACTCGTCACGAGGCGCTCCTCACCCGGCGGACCCAGCGCGACAAGCCGTGGGGTGCTCACGTTCCCCGGCACCACGATCGTCTGCCCGCCCTGAACCAGGGAATTCGGCTGGTCGCCGTTGGGGTACAGCAAACGAGTCTCGCCCGAACTGGTGATGTTGGCCACCACGAGGTGGCAGGTGCGGTCGGTCGTGATCATCACCTGGATGGGCTCGCCGATGCGGTAGCTGGCCTTTTCGGTCGCGACCCGAAGGTTGAAGGGGGCGCCCACGGCGGCCTGATGTGACCAGGCGGGCGTCGTCGTGACGGACCCTTGGCCGACGCCCGCGGCGCCGGCGACGGTGTGGATGACCTTGTTGTAGTCGTCCCATTCCAGCCCCGCGGGCATGGAGACCACCTGTCCGCCCGTGGCCTGCTGGGGTTGCGGGGCCTGGGCCGAGGTTTGCTGGGGACTGGGTGAACTCATGGTCACGCTGAGGTCGCGGGTCCAGCTTTCAACGGGCGCGTTCACGGATCGAAACGCCCCCGCCTGAGTCATCTGTCCGCTCTGGAACACATTGACCGGCTGGGTCGAGGCGATGACCTTGATCAGTTCCGCGCCCACCGGCCCCTGGACCGTGATGGCGCTGCCGGGACCGGGCACCTGAACCGGTGTGTTGGCCGGAACGAAGTTGCTGTTGGTCATGGCATTGGGGAACAGGACCGTGGTGTTCCCCGTCGGCCCAACGTTCATGACCGTGACGTAGGCGTCCTTGGTCGTCTGCACGAACAACTGCACCTGTTCGCCGATGGCGTAGGTGTTGTCCTCCTGATCCACCCAGGCGACGACGGACAGCGGTTTCGAGCCACCTGGAGCCGGGGCGCTGAGATTGTGCACCGCCGTCTGCTGCACCGACAGGTCCCGTGTCGCCGTGTCGGTCGCCGCGACATAGACCCAACTCAATGTCAGGACCGCGCCGAGGACACCCAAGAAAATCAATGACTTTCGCATGATCCCGTAACTCCCGTTCATAAGACCCGACCGTTAGACACGACCGCCGACCACCGTGACGGCCCCCTCCGCGGTTGCCCAGTTGCTGTCCGGAATGGCGGCCGTCTTCGCGTTGATGCGCGCGACAAGATCGGCGTGCGAGAGCGTCACGCCCTGCGGCGTGTTCATCGCCGCACCGCTTCCGGTCACGATGCCAGCCATCGGCGAGCGCGTGACGAGGAGAATCACGCGGTCCGTCCCCACGGGCGGTGTCGCGGTCAGCGAAAAGCCGGTGACCGGATCCGGGACCTCGCGAACGCGGCCGGCCTGGAGCGGCATGTTCTCGGCGACCACCAGGCTCTGGCCGGACGCGCCGAGCATGTAGACGTTGGCGAAGCCGGTTTCGCTGCTTTGCACGCGGAAGCGCATCTCCTGCCCCAACACGACCGGCGTCGGCACGCTTGGCGCGATCGACACCGTGAAGAGCGCGTTCACATTCGGTGTCACGGAGATCGTTTGAGGCTGTGGACTGGGGGAGCCCGTCGACCCGGTCTGCGTGGTCTGGCACGCGGCCAGCCCGACGGCGACCAGCGCGGCGAAGAACAGGCGAGGGGCGAAACGATGCGTCATCATGGGATGAATCCTCCTTGAGCGGGCTGTTCGTGACGGTCTGCACTTTACGTCGACTGGGTCCTTCCTTGCGGGGCACCGGAGTGCCTGGTCCGTCAATGCTCCTTCGGCAGACTCCGCGGGCTGCGCCGGATGGACAGATGCCAGCCGTCCCCGAGCGGCTCGATGGTGATCATCTCGCCGTCCACAGAAACGCGCCCGGTCAGGCCGCCCCCCTTGGGCATCAGGATCAATGTGTCGCCGTGATCGCGCAGGCGTCCCAAGAGAGCATCGCCGGGACCGACCTGGGTGACGGTCCAGTCCGTCACCTCCAGGGGCACGTCCGGGAAGGCGTTGAAGGCCGGCGGTGGAACCTGCGCGGCAAAGGCGTCTTCGTCGAAATCCGGGGGCAGCCGCACGGCCTGGACCGCTGTCACGGTCGGATCGGCGCGGAGTTGGTCGATGCGCCGTTGCACCGTCTCCGGCATGGGGGTGAGGCCGGTGCGTGTTGCCGTTGGCGGCAGGAACAGGCCGGGGCCGGAACCGTCGGCGCCAGAGTCTTCAGCGGACGGATCCGGCGCGGCCTCCGCCGTCGGTGGTGTCGCCGCCGGGGGCGACTCCATCTGGGGGCTCGGGTCGTCTGACGCGGACGGTGGCGCCGCCGAGTCCGGCGTCGCCGTCCTCTCGCCACTGGCCAGGGATGGTCCGGATGGCGCACCAAGCGTCAGCATTGGGGCCAACACCAGCGCCGTCCCCAGCGTCCGGACTGGGAGTCGCCGCCTCGACCGCTGAGCGCACACAGAAGACATGGCGTCACCGATAGTTCATGACACGCCAGGCCGCCAATCCGATCGCCTGGGCATTGAAGGCCGATTCTTTGTCTCCGATCACAATGCCGTCCTCCTCAACCGCCGGTGTCGACCATGCCTTGATGCGATCGCATCCGTCGCCGCACGGATAGGACATCAGCGTCCGGAACGAGCGGTCGGGAGCAATGAAACCATGGCCATGGGCAAAGGGGAAGGTGCTGGGGTCGCGTTCGAGATCGTGGCGCCCCCCCATCAGGTGCCCGATCTCGTGGGAAAAGGTGTATATCGCCTCGGCGCAAGGGTAGCTGACCATGGCGAACGCGCGCTCCGGTCCCGGCAGGATGCCGCCGGCCAGTCCGCAGGCTCTGTCGTACTCCCCAACCGCGATGACCAGGTCCGCCTTGACGAAATCGCGGATCCGGGCGATGTCGTCCCAGCGACCGTCATCCGGATCGATCAGGGCCTCCAGGTCCTTGTCCATCTCGCCTTCGTCCATGTCCAACCTGACCAGTTCGACCAGACGGAACGTGACCGGAATTTTGCTTCGCAGCGAGGCGATCGTGGTTTCCATCGTCCACAGGCGCACGGCGTCGTCGATTGGGCGCTGCTTTTCCGCCACGGTGTTGCTGTAGACGACCATGATGTCGATGGTGGCCGTTCCGGCGGAGCGGCTGTAGTCGGCCAGGCCGGTCGCCGGCCCCCGCGTCATCGCGCGCGTGCTGGCCGCCTCATAGGCGCCGGCCGGATGCTCCGGCGGCAGGCGGTTCGGGTCGATCTGGCGGATCAAATGGGAGCCGTCGCCCAGGGGAAAGACGCTGTAGACCCTCCCGTCCTTGCGCACCGAGCCGGCAAGACCCCGCGCGCTGGCCATCAGCAGACCCTCGCCTTTTTCGCCGACCAGAGACCCGTCGACGTAGGGATGGAGGGCGCCGCCAGCGTTTGCACCATTTGGCGCCAGCAGACCGTCGCCCCGCGTGGCGGAGGCCGCCCCTTGCAAAGCAACCGAGACGCCCGGCATCAGGGTCACCCCGAGACCTCCGACATCC
>JGI12109J20283_10213565_pt1 | contig 16440 bp, 13 predicted proteins | sample ElkSlonscriptome_12_FD_20283 | JGI IMG/M metagenome (IMG submission 20283)
GATCCTGGGCCATCGCGAACATGACGCTGACCATGGCCATCACGGCCGTGTTGGCGGCGCTGAGCAGCAGCAGCCCGAACGTGACACCGGCGACCTTGCCCAGGATGAAGCCCGCAGTGCTGTTGCCGGTGATGCGTTCGCCGCTCTCGATGGCGATCTGCTTCATCGCCGTATCTCGATAGGCCACGACTTCTTCGAGCCTGGCGGCCTCCTCGGCCGGCATATCGCCAGCCTGGACGGCGGCCTCCATTTCGTGGTGCGTCAGCGCGAGTTTCTCACCGTAGGTGATGTCGTCGGGGGTGTGCGTGTTGACGGTCGTGCTCATGCCCGCCAACGCGATACCGAACACCATGTTCAGCACGACGACCTCGAGGCTGACCGGCCAGATGGTCCGTCGTGCCGTCTTGGCGACGGGCTGCTTCATGATGCCCGTCATGTTGGCGACGGCCTCGAGCCCCGCGAGAGCCAGGCAGATCTTCGTGAAGCTGACCCATGCGTCGAAGGCCGGAACCTGGGTGAAGTACTCGAAGCTGATGGTCGAGAGACCATCGATGAACAGCGGGATGGCCAGCAGCGCCAGACCGGCCGAGACCACCATCGCCAGCATGGCGATGACCAGCGCGAACTGTCCCGAGCGCTTCGAGCCGAACCAGTTGATGACGCCGATGACGACCAGCGTACCGACCGCCAGAGGCAGCGTGAGTGATCTGGGCACGCCGAAGTAGTGGAACGCCTCGATGACGCTGATGGCCGCCGTCATGATGTACCCACTCATGAGCAGCGTGGCACCAATGACGCTGAGTACGGGCTTGACGTCTCGGGCGGCCGAGTACACCCCGCCACCGTCGGGATAGCAGCGGCAGACGTGGGTGTAGATCCAACTCACGGCGAGCATGAGCACGCCTATGGCTGCGAGGTACACCACGCTGGCGTGGCCGGTGTAGAGGAACGCCAGGCCGAGCACGTAGAGGCGGCTGGTGCCCCAATCGCCGTAGAGCAGTGGGCCGGCGTGGATGGGGCCAAGGTCTCGAGGGCGCGAGTTGCCTATGACCATCGGGGTTCCTTCTAGATCGCTTAGGGAGAGCCCCGGCCGTCGCGGTCAACAACGATAGCGTGCTTATCGGGGGTGATCGTGACGGCCGGGTGTCGGGATTTGCCAAGATGTGGCGCGAACTGGCGGCCCCGGCGTGCGAATCGAGGAACGGTCACGATCGATGTCCAGCGGGATTGCTCGATGCGCTTTGGTGGCGGGCTCGTGGCGTCGATAAATCCCCAAGAGGGTTGTAAGAGATCGATAGCCCTTGGTGAGCGCGGATTTGTCCGTGTGCAGCCGGGTCGCTATGTTCCCCTCCGCTTTGCCCCAAGGTCATACCCGCAATGACCGGCTCGCCCCGCAAGACAGGACCCGAAGGGATCCACACCGGATCGCTCAACAGGCATACTTGGCATGGCTGAAAAGTCCCCGACACCTACACCCAACCCTTCCGAGGCCTCTGCATCGGGCACGGGTGCCCTGTCGGGCAGCCGGACGGCTGCCTTGCCGGCCATGGATCGCTCGGGCATCACGCCGCTCAGCGGGGTCTCGACTCCCGACGACCCTGACGCGGTCGTGGCCGAGGTGGCCAAGGGCGGGTCCAACATCGATACGGTGCTGGGACGCCTGGTGGTCGATTACGGCCTCGCGACGCAGGACGAGGTCGACCTCTGTCGCGAAACGGTCCGTGGTGCCGACGCGCCTGCCGAAGGTGAATCGTCTCCTCGCTCGCTCGCGTTGGAGTTGGTCGATCGGCACTTCGTCACCAAGCGGCAGATCGCCCGCCTCAAGTCGATCCTCGACGCCGAGCGCAGCGGGCAGAAGATCCCCGGCTATCGCCTGCTGGGCAAGCTGGGTGCCGGCGCGATGGCGACGGTGTACAAGGCGCGTCAACTGAATCTGGATCGCCTGGTGGCCATCAAGGTGCTGCCACGCAAGTTCAGCCAAAACCCACAGTTCATCGAGCGGTTTTATGCCGAGGGCCGTGCGGCGGCGCAGCTCAATCACCCGCACATCGTCCAGGCCTACGACGTGGGCAAGGCGGGCGAATATCACTACTTCGTGATGGAGTTCGTCGATGGGCGCACGGTGTACGACGACATCGTCAAGCACAAGCGTTTCGGCGAGCCGGAGGCCATCGAGATCATCCGTCAGGTGTCGATGGCCCTCGGGCACGCGCACGAGCGGGGCATCATCCACCGCGACGTGAAGCCCAAGAACATCATGATCACCAAGGACGGCGTGGTGAAGCTGGCCGACATGGGTCTGGCCCGGGCCATGAGCGATAAGGAAGCCGCCGAGGCGGAGGCGGGCAAGGCCTTCGGCACGCCCTTCTACATCAGCCCCGAGCAGATCCGCGGCGAGACCAATGTGGGCGCTGAGGCGGACATCTATTCGCTCGGCGCGACGCTCTACCACATGGTCACGGGCAACGTGCCCTTCGATGGCAAGAATCCCACCAGCGTGATGCACAAGCACCTGAAGGCCGACGCCGTGCCGCCCGATCAGGTGAACCCTCGGCTGAGCGGTGGCATCAGCGAGGTGATCGAGATGATGCTCGCCAAGAAGCGCGAGCAGCGGTATCGAACGGTGGAGGATCTGCTGAGCGACCTCGACGCGGTGAAGGATGGCAAGGCGCCGCCGCTGGCCCATCGAGGGCTCGACCAGGCCGATCTGGCTTCGCTGAGCCATCTGGAGACCGCCAGCGTGGCCGCCCCTGCCAACATGCAGCCCAAGCCAGCGGGCTCGGGCAGCGACATGCGAACGCCGCTGCTGATCGCCCTGGGCATACTGCTGGCCATCAGCTTCGTGTTCAACATTCTTCAGTTGTTGTGAAGGGTGGGCCACCGATTGCCAATCATGGGTTGGGCACGGGCTCGCACTCGACGATGAATACAAAGAGGTCGATCTGTGTTCGTATTTTGCACGGACGACTTGCGTGAAATTGGCTTGCTCGTCGGCGAAAGTTCTGGTACGCTTGACGTCTCGCGACGGCAGAGGCTCCCAGACTGGAGCATTTCCGCCGACGGACCGATGCGTATCTGGTCCATGTGTCGGGCTGGGCGTGTCTGGCGTTGCCCGGCCGCCCAGACGGCTCGCGCGGTCGACACGGCTGCTGGGCCCATTGAAGTGGCCAACGTCGGCCTGAGCAGAACCCAAGACCGTTGGCGTGTGCCGACGGCATGAATGGTGCCGGCCAAGACCGGCCGAACGAAGGAGAACACCCATCCGAGGACGAAGGTTTTATCGCGACGCGGGCCCGGTGCAGCGCACCCGGGTGAACCACATGATCCGCATCAGTCCGATCCGATTGATCGGCGCCGAAGGCGAGCAGGTCGGCGTGGTGGACACGCGAGACGCGATGCGCATGGCCCAAGAGGCGGGCCTTGACCTTGTTGAGATCGTGGCTGACACTCGGCCGCCGGTCTGCAAGATCATGGATTACGGCAAGTACAAGTACGACCAGTCCAAGCGCAAGGACAACAAGACGGCCAACCAGCAGGAAATCAAGGAGGTTCGCCTGGGTCGATCGGTCAAGATCGATCCACACGACGTGCAGATCCGCGTCAACCAAGCGCGACGCTTCCTGATGCAGGGCCACAAGGTGCAGATCACCCAGCGCTTCCGCGGCCGGGAAATGGTCCACAAAGAGCTGGGGCTCGAGCGCCTGGCCGAGATCGTCGAGCAACTGAGCGATATCGCAAAGGTCGAGATGGCCCCACGCTGGGTCATGCGTCAAGCCAGCATCGTGCTGGCACCCGACAAGAACAAGGTCGAGGCGGCCAAGCGCCAGAAGGCCAAGGACGACGAGGCCGAGGCCAAGGCCGACGCCGAACTCGACGCCCAGATCGCCAAGCTCGATGCCGAAGACGACGGCTCGGACGATGACGATGGCGTGACCGAGGGCGCCGACAAGGGCGAGGGAGGCGACGACAAGAAGTCCAAGCCCACCCGCAAGGTGTCCAACCCGGTCGAGGACGAGATCAGCGCCTTGCTGGGAGAGTAACCGAGTAGCCGACATGCACCGGCTTGGCGGGCTGCTCGCAAGAAGCCTGGCTTCTCAGAGCCGCTGCTCGTACGCTCGCATAAGCAGCGACCGCACGCGAGCGTGTCTGTAGGCCTCGTCGGTAAAGACCGACGGGGCCCTTCTTGTGCGCAGCGGTCGCGGGCCGGTTTCCGTAGGCGGCGCTGGCTCGGCCGGTGTCTGCGCATCGGCGTCTTGAGATACAACGGGACGACCATCGTTTGGCATGGTCGGGCTTGCGGCGGGCTCGCCGGGCATGGCAGCCGGATCGATTCGCTTCGGCGGCACGGGGTCGGCCGCCTGGAGCGTTGAGAGCCACACGGCCGGCCATACGCTGCATAGAGCAAGCAGCATCAAAACAAGATCCTCATGCGGACCAACAGCGGCCGATCGCCCTCTTGCAGGGCCTCGATACGCTCGCCGGTGGCGGTCCACTCGTAGATGGCGTTGATCAGGGCGTTGTCGATGTCCGATCGGCCGGTCCCCCTGCCCTTGGGTATCTGGGCCCGAGATACCAGGCCGGCGTGATCGAAGAAGATCTCGACCAGCGGGCTCGGCGGCCGGCCGCGGATCCGCTGCAGGTCGGTCAGGTGCATGTGTGTGGTGTTGATCTTCAGGCCCTCGGCAGCCACCACGCTGCCGAGCTGGGTACGTCGCATCTCCACCGGCAGGCTCGAAGCGGTGGCGGCTCGGGTGTCTTGCGTGCCCGGGCTGCCGTCCTGCTGGTCGTCCGTTGCCGGCGTAGGTTCGGCTGGGGGCTGGGGGCTAGGTTCGGGCCGCGGCTCGGCGTGCTCGGCAGGCAGGGGCTCGGGCTTGGGTTGCGATGCCAGCTCGGCCGCCCGGGCGAACTCGGCACGCAATGCGTCGAGCACGGCTCGGGCATCGGCCACGGCCTCAGCCGTCACGGCTTGCACGCTGGCGGCGATAGCTCGAGAGAGAGTGTCCATTGCCTGGCCCTGGGCCCGGGTGAGCTGGCTCTGCTCGGTGACCGACGGGGCGGCTACGTGCGGCTCGGGCTCGGCAAAGCCCAACCAGTTGGTCGTGCTGGCGTCGCTGCGCTCGATGCCCAGCTTGACGGGGATCTCGATCTGCGTCTGGCTCTCGGCCGCGCTGGCCATGCGGGCGGGGTCCACGCCGCCGCGGATCAGGACGTATCCGAGCAACGCGTGGACGGCCAGGCTGGCGGGCAGTGCGATCGCCCAGCGAAGCGTCGCCGCTCTATGCACGGGGGTTTCGCTCGTGTTGGCCATAGCCAATGATCGTACGAACGCCCTGGGCTCAGGGGTCGCTGGGTTGCTGGGAGTTCTGTGGTGAGGCGTTTGGCGAGGAGTCGCTGGGCGTCCCAACGAGCTCGACCATCTCGTAGCCCTCGGCCCGGAGAGCATCGAGCACGCGAAGCAGCGCCCCTGAGACGCCCCGCTCGTCGATCTCAAGACGGATGATGGGAGGCTCGTCGGGCTCGCCCTGGGCGGCGGCGTCCTGGATGGCCGTCAGGAGGGCCGCCCGCGTGGTTTCCGCCAATGGCTCACCCTCGCCCGAGGCCTGCCCCACGGGCTCACCGTCGACGTAGACCAAGGCCTGTGCGTCGACCGCCACGATGATGGCCTGTGGCGCCTCGCTCTGGCCACCCGAGCCGATGGACGGCAGATCAAGGTCCATGACGCTGACGCGCGTGAGCAGCACGAGCGAAAAGACGAAGAAGGTGAGCAGCAGGAACACCACGTCGATCAGCGGCGCCATCTCGACACGGGGTTCCTGGCTCGTCCGCCTGACACGAAGCATCGGGAACATCGTAGAGGGAACCGGCGGGCGTGTTGACGGGCGTACATCCCCGGCCTTCGATCACGGTGTGCGCGGGATACTGACCCGGGCCGGAGGGAGGTCGCGATGACGGTTCGCATGGAGCTCTCGCGAATTCTCATCCGAGAGCTGACCGATTACCAGGTCATTGAGCTTCGCGAGTCGGGCGACAACGGCACGCCCGAGGACGAGTTGCGCACCTTTCCCATCGTCATTGGCCTGCCCGAGGCTCAGGCCATCGAGCGACGCCTCAGCGGCGTGCCGGTGAAACGCCCCCAGACGCACGACCTGCTGGCCAACATCGTCGACAGCCTCGGCGGCTCGCTCGAGTCGGTGTCGATCACCGATCTGGCCGACCAGACCTTCTATGCGATTCTGGCGATCCGTGACGTGCACGGTGACGTGATCGAGGTCGATGCCCGGCCGAGCGATGCGATCGCGCTGGGCATCGGTGTCGGCGTTCCGATCTACGTGGCCGAGCACGTGCTGGCGCAGGCCACGAGTGAGCATCCGCTGGATGATCAGTTTGAAGATGAAGTCGATGACGACGAGGGCGACGCGGGACCGCCATTTTGATGCACGAGCCGCTGGATGAATCAACATCGGGTCCGGCGGCGCGCGACAGCGACCAGCCCACCTATCGCAGTGAGGACGTGCCCGGAACCGGGGGAACGCTCAAGACTCGCGAAGAAGACTTCCTGGTCGATGAATTGCCTCTCTACCCGCCCAGCGGCGAGGGTGAGCATCTGATGATGCTCGTCGAGAAACGTGGCTTGTCGACCCTGCACATGGTCGGCATGCTGGCGCGGCACTTTGGTGTGCAAAACAGCGCCGTTGGCTATGCTGGCCTCAAGGACAAGCAGGCCATAACACGACAGCACCTGACCGTGCACGTGCCGGGCAAGAGCATCGAAGACTTTCCGTCGCTGCAGCACGATCGCATCCAGATCCTGTGGGTCGACAAGCACGATCGCAAGCTTCGTCGAGGCCATCTGGAGGGCAATGGATTCTCCATCCGGGTTCGCGGCGTGTCGATGCAATCCGCCCTTCACGCGCACCGTACGCTTGCGATACTCGAAGCCAAGGGCATGCCCAATCGCTTCGGCGAGCAGCGGTTCGGGCAGTGGGGCACAAATCATCTCATCGGTCGTGCACTGGTCTTGGGCAGGGCGCAAGAGGCGTGTGACCTCTTGCTGGGGCCGATAGCGGGCGTGCAGAGCGATCCATCGCGAGACGCATATGCGGCCGGTGATGTCAGCGGTGCGCTGGACGCCCTGCCGAAGTCTGCCCAGGCGGAGCGACGGGTGCTCGAAGCGCTCGTGCGTGGTGCATCGCCCAAGCGAGCCGTCGAGCGCATGGGCCGCACGGAGATCGCGTTCATGGGTTCGGCCCTGCAGAGTGCGATCTTCAACGCGGTGCTCGACGAGCGCATGCGTGCGGGCGAGCTCGACACGCTGCTGCCCGGCGACGTCGCAACTGTGCATGACGCGCGCAAGACGACCTTTGTCGTCTCGGACGATGAAGCTGGCTCGAGCGAACTACTCGATCGATTGGCGCGGCTTGAGGTGAGCGCGACAGGACCGCTCTGGGGGCCACGTATGCGGCTGGCCCAGGGCAAGGCCGCCGAGGTCGAGCGTGCGGCGATGGAGCGTTTCGGGCTGACGATCGAGGACATGGAACGCTTCGCCAAGAAGCATCGCGGAGCCATAGACGGCGATCGCCGCGCGCTGCGCGTGCCACTGAAGTATCCACAGGTCGAGGGCGGCGCCGACGAGCACGGCACGTACGTCCGCTGCGGCTTCGAACTGCCTCGTGGAAGTTTTGCGACCGTGGCCATGGCCGAGGTGATGAAGCTCGACCGGGCATCGTCATCGTGAAGCTCGAGCGTCCCAAGGCGGTCCGGGTCGTGTGCCTGGATTGGGGCGGCGTGCTGCTGCGAATCTGTCGATCGTGGGAGGACGCGTGTCGATTGGCGGGGCTGCCGCTGCCCGCCTCACCCGTCGACGACGCCACGCGTGACACGCGGCGGTCGCTCAGCGAAGACTACCAACTCGGCCGACTCACGTGCGATGATTATTTTGAATCCGTCGCCCGGCTTTCGCCCGGCTATGCCGCGAGCGACATCGAGCGGTTGCACGATGCGTACTTGATCGCCGAATACGACGGCGCGCTCGAGCTGGCGCAGGAACTGGCCGGAAGCGAACGTGTAGCCAGTGCGCTCTTAAGCAACACAAACCACAGACACTGGCTTCGTCGCTCGGAGTTTGCCGCGGCGGCCGTGCTTGAGCACCAAGTTGCCAGCCACCTGCACGCCGTGGCAAAGCCGAACGAGTCGTTCTACCGAGTACTCGAATCCAAGACCGGTTTTTCGGGCGATCAGATCGCATACTTTGACGATCTGCCCGAAAACGTGGACGCTGCGCGGGCCATTGGTTGGCAGGCCGTGCGTGTCGATTACAACGGTGACACGATTGCACAGGTGCGGACGTCGCTCGTTGGCGTGTTATGAAAAACCGCGTGCCGGGGCACGCGGTGGTAGACAAGTTACGGCTTGGACGGAGGCATCAAGGGAAGATGCCTCGCGTCTTGTACACCCGACCGATGTGGTCGAGCGCGGCAAGATAGGCGGCCGTCCGCATGTCGCACTCGTAACGCTGGCGAGCGAGCAGCGTCCGGCGTGCGGCCATGCACATGACCTTGTTGAGCTCGCGATCGACGGTCTCGACGTCCCAGATCTGGCAGGCCTTGTTCTGCACCCACTCGAAGTAGGACACGGTCACGCCGCCCGAGTTGCACAAGATGGCCGGCAAGACCTCGATGCCCCGGCGTTGTAGCACGCGGTCGGCCGCTGGGGTGCACGGCGCGTTGGCCCCCTCGGCCACCACGCGGCACTGGAGCATCTCGGCCTCCTGTGGGCCGATCATCTGCTCGAGGGCGGCGGGAATGAACGCGTCGACGGGTGTGCTGTAAAAGTCATCCTTCGAGACGGCGTCGCAGCCCTTGCCGCCCTTACCGCTTTCGGTGGCGGCCTTGGACTTCTCAAAGCCCGCGATGCCGTAGTGCTCGTAGCTGTACTCGGTGAGCGTGTGGGCATCGATACCGGTATCGCATCGCAGGGCGCCCGAGTGATCCATGACGGCAATGAGCGTGGCGCCCATGTCCTGTAGAATGCGCGCGGCCCACGATCCGACGTTGCCGAAGCCCAAGATGCTGAAGCGAAGGCCCTCGATGGGAATCTTGATCTGTGGAAGGATCTCGGCCATGACGTCGGCAACGCCCTGGCCGGTGGCCTTTTCGCGGCCGACCGATCCGCCGACCTCGACGGGCTTGCCGGTGACCACACGCATGCCGTCGTACGCGCTCTTGCTGTTGGACATCTGATACGTGTCGGCGATCCAGGCCATGTGCTGGGCGTTGGTGCCCACGTCCGGGGCCGGAATGTCGTAGTCCGGTCCGATGTCGTTCATGATGGCGCTGGTAAAGCGTCGGGTGACGCGTTCCATCTCATCAGGGCTGAGCTTGCGCGGGTCGACCTTGACGCCGCCCTTGCCTCCACCCAGTGGGAGCCGGGTGAGCGAGCACTTCATGGTCATCAAGAGTGCCAGGGCTTTGACGTCATCGAGATGAACATCGGGATGGAAGCGCAGGCCGCCCTTGAACGGGCCGAGCGCATTGTTGTGCTGCACGCGGTAGCCCTTGAACAGATGGTGGTGCCCATCGTCCAGACGAACGGGGAAGTGCACCATGATCTCGTTCTTGGGCTGGGCCAGGATGATCTTGACGCGGTGCTGCAGGTCCAGCATGTCGGCGGCGTGCAGCATACTGCCCACAGTCTGCGTGTACAGATTGTTGGGATCCTTGGGAAAGCCCAACTCATCGAAGACCGGGTTGCGCTGCTCGTCATCGGCCATATTCGTGCCGTTGGCGCCCTTCGTCTGCGTCGCGATCGATGTCATTGCTTCAACTGCCTCACGGTGGATGCGGCGATATGGACCCGCTGCGGGTCGACAATGTTCCAGGGGCCGAGCGTCCTGGCCCCGGGATGAACCCCCGACGAATGCACCTACGAGCGATCGATACGGCCGTTCGCTCGCGGCAACACGATTCTCCACGGCGTATCGGCCAATCTGGCCTGCAACTGCGGAGGCCCCAGGTTGGCACGGCTCCTCGTGGTGGGGATGACCCGGGCCCACGCGGGACGGGCGGTGCTGAGCCGTAAGGCTAGCCGGAACGTTGTGAAAAATCGCCGCTTGCGTGGTCGATTATCGGGGCTCGTTGCGAATGCCGAGCGGCCGGCATTCGGCCGCGGCTGGTATTCGGACAAGAAACAACCGAAGGTTGATCCGGGCGTACCCGAACGGGCCGTGCCTAGCATTGAGTTCCCGTTCCGCCGGTCCGGATCCGTCTCAGGCGTTGTGGTGGCGCCCCGGAACCCAGAACGACCCCTAGCCGCCCTCCGAGGGCGGGCCGACTCGTTGGTGTGCCCGTGGGGCGCGCGAGTCGGCACGACGGCGTGTCGATCGGCTTTGGAGGCCCGGCGGCTCCGAAGGTGACGAGCGCGACCGACTTGTGAGACGCACATTTATGGTGGATGAAACCCTTATCGCATCGCTCGGCTTCGAGGATAACGAGGCCGAGGCGATGGTTCGTGAAGCGCTGGGCGAGGCCGTCGCCCAAGGCGACATGGACAACCTGCTAGACAATCAGATCGCCGACCTTGAGCCAGGCAAGATCATCAAGGGCAAGATTATCGGCTACGCCGGTGATGACGTGGTGGTCGAGGTCGGGCTCAAGAGCGAGGGCCTCGTGCCCCGCGACGAGTTCGATGAAGAGCCCAAGATCGGCGAGACCGTCGACGTGCTGCTGCGGAGCCTTGAGGGCGCCAATGGCGTGGTTGAAGTCTCCAAGCGCCAGGCCGATCGACAGATCGCGTGGAACCGCATCGTCGACAACACCCACGAGGACGACATCGTCGAGGGCAAGGTTCTCAAGCAGATCAAGGGTGGTCTGCTCGTGGACATTGGCGTACCGGTGTTCTTGCCGGCCAGCCAGGTCGACGTTCGCAGGCCGCACGACGTGCGCGACTTTGTGGGCCGCTCGGTCCGCGCGATGGTGCTGAAGATCGACACCGAGCGTCGCAACATCGTCATCAGCCGCCGCCGCCTCATCGAGAAGGAGCGCGACAGCGCCAAGAAGCGCTTGCTCGAAACGCTGGCCGAGGGCCAGATCGTCAAGGGTCAAGTCAAGAACCTGGCAGACTTTGGCGCCTTCATCGACCTTGGCGGCATCGATGGTCTCTTGCACATCACCGACATGAGCTGGAGCCGGGTGAATCACCCCAGCGAGATGCTCAAGGTCGACGACGAGGTCGAGGTCAAGGTTCTCTCCATCGACATGCAGAAGGAGAAGATCGCCCTGGGCCTCAAGCAGAAGGACCCCAGCCCGTGGGAGGCCATCGAGGCCAAGTACCCCGTGGGAAGCCGTATCGCCGGCGAGGTGGTCAACATCATGTCCTACGGCGCCTTCGTGCGTTTGGAGGACGGCATCGAGGGCTTGGTGCACATCTCCGAGATGAGCTGGACCCGCCGCGTGAACCATCCCAGCGAGGTGGTCGAGGTCGGCGACAGCGTCGAAGTCGTTGTCTTGGACATCGACAAGAACAAGCAAGAAATCAGCCTGGGCATGAAGCAGACCGAGGTGAACCCTTGGGAGCTGGTGGCCGAAAAGTATCCTCCCGGCACCGTCATCAAGGGCCAGGTGCGCAACCTGGCCAACTACGGCGCGTTCGTGGAGATCGAGCCGGGCATCGACGGCTTGCTGCACGTCAGCGACATGAGCTGGACCAAGAAGGTCACCCACCCCAACGAGCTCGTCGCCAAGGGCGACGAGGTCGAGTGCGTGGTGCTCGATGTCGATCAGGAGAAGCAGCGGATCAGCCTGGGTGTCAAGCAGCTCACCGAAGACCCGTGGCTCAATGCCATCCCCGGCGCGTACCAGCCAGGCATGGTCGTGCGAGGCAAGGTGACCAAGATCACCAACTTCGGCGTCTTTGTCGAGCTCGAGGACGATCTCGAGGGCCTGCTGCACATCTCCGAGTTGGCCGACCACAAGGTCGAGGACCCGCAAGAGGTCGTCAAGGCCGACGATGAGGTGGACGTCAAGATTCTGCGTGTGGATATCAGCGATCGCAAGATCGGCTTGAGCCTCAAGCGCGCGCAGTGGGGCGATGCGGGCGACGGCTCGTACTCGGCCGACGCCAGCCCGCAGCGTGGTGGCATGGACGATCACGACGCCATGGGCACCAATAAAATCGAATTCTGATTCGATCGACGCGTAGCCTGATAAACTAGTAGTCTCACCCAAGCCCGGGCACAAGCCTGGGCTTTTTCGTGCGCCGAGGCGCCCGCAAGACTCACATGAGGGCGATGAAGCTGAGGACGGTGAGGAGCATGACCCGCTTGCCGTTGTCAGAAATCTTAAGGACGCTCTTCATGACTCGATCCTTTCTGCTCTGCGGTTGTCGCCGGCCCGCACCCGGGACGGCTTGCCCAACATCATTCAACCGATGTGCCAAACCGGACTGAAGCGTTCTGGCCAACCGATAACGAGCGAGACACCGTCCTTTGCGAGGTTATGCAGACGCTGCGTCGGGGTTGGTGTTGCAAGACCACAACGCGTCTGGGCATCATGTTTCGCGAAGGGCACGTGGACATGGTCCGAAAAGCAGTGGGAATATGATTGTATCTGCATGGATTGATAGCAGTAACGCACCATGGCCGCACCAAACGTCAACACGGAGGCTCGAGATCAAGAGCTGGCCGAACAGTTCACGGGCTGCTTGGCCTCGGCCGTCCGTCAGGCCGACCGGCTGATCGCCGCGATCTTCGACGAGCGTCTCCGAGATATCGGGCTACGGGGTACGCAGCTCACTCTATTGGGCGCCGTGGCATCGCAGGGCAAGCCGAGCCAGCGCGATCTCGCGGAGATGACGTGTACGGACCAGACAACGCTCAGCCGAAACCTCGACCGCCTGCTCGAGCGCGGCTTCATTGATTGTGCAGAGTGTGACCAAGACCGTCGGATGCGACGCTACGAGTTGACGCCCGCGGGCCGGAAGACGCTGCGCGACGCGCTGCCGCACTGGAAGGCGGCCCAGGGCGAGATCGCCAACCGGCTTGGCCCGGATCAGTCCGCCATGCTCAGGCGTGTGGCAGATGCGTTGGCCGATCGATAGCGGTGAGGGCACCCGGCGTCGAAGGCCGTCTGGAATGCCAGAAGATCAATGAATCTGAAGTCGCCGTCCCGATCGAAATCGGCACCCACAACGACTGGAGTCGGCCGAGGATCCTGTACGCCCATCCCTTTGGCGTTGGATGAAAATCGGTCATCGGCTTCTAGGCTTTGAGTTCGATATCGATGGTCATGCCATCAGGATCGCTCGTACCGAACGATGGGTTGCATGCGCTGCTATCCGCGACGTCGAACGGTGCTTGGGATGCTCCGACGAGCAGCCGATTGGACGAGTTTGTGGCCATGTAGAACACGTCGATGGACCACTCGCCACCGACCATCCTGGCCGCTAGATCAAGACTGGAAAGAACACGATCTTGTGGCGCACCGCCCGAAGTTCCAGCCGAAAGTCGTTGCACTCGGTGCGTCGAGAGGCGGGAGTCCGCACGTCGCTCAAGGTGAAGCTCAAAGTGAAGCCAGGAGTTGCGAGGTCGTGTTGCTCTTGTAGCTGACCCACGAAGGTCTTCTGCCCGAACACGTTGTGCGCGGAACGCGATCGGAAAGATGAGTGTTCGATGATGCATGGCGTTGGCTCGCTTCTGGCGATCTGCTGCCTCGAAACGGCCGCGAATGGGTCGAACACCTCGTCGTCTGTGCTGTTGCACGCGGCGCGAGGGCGGCCCCGCGCGAGACAGGTCGGGCGTGCCTTCGACATATACTTTCGCCAGGAAACCGGAGAGACACGGCTTGGCCGCCCGGCCCGCCTGCCACGCCCCAAGGGCCCACGGAGACGACCATGACCACCGCCAACTCGAACACCAGCAGCATCACGGGCTCGGGCCTGAACGCCGATGGCTCGACCGCGGCCGTTGATCCGGCCGCCGTCACGATCTCGGGCATCGTGCTCGATGAGTCTTACGGGCCCGATAATCTGCCTGAGTCACTCCAGAACTTCGATCGGGACATCGCCGAGCCGGGCTCGTATCCCTACACGCGTGGGCTGTATCCCCAGGGCTATCGCAGCCGGCTGTGGACGATGCGGCAGTTCGCCGGGTTTGGCAGTGCGGACGACACCAACCAACGCTTCAAGTACCTGCTGCAGGCCGGCAAGACGACCAAGACCAAGGCCAACACCGGGCTGTCGACGGCCTTCGACCTGCCAACGCTGATGGGCCGCGACAGCGACGATGCGCTCAGCGTGGGCGAGGTGGGCAAGTGCGGCGTGGCCATCGACACCATCGAGGACATGCACCGGCTGTACGCCGACATCCCGATCGACAGCGTGACGGTGAGCCAGACGATCAACGGGCCGGCGTGCGTGATCTGGGCCATGTATCTGGCGATGGCCAAGCAGCGCGGCTTCGATATTGCCGATCTTGGTGGCACGCTCCAGAACGACATCCTCAAGGAGTTCCACGCCCAGAACGAGTTCATCTATCCGCCCGAGCCTTCGGTGAAGCTGGTCGTCGACACGATCGAGTTCCAGGCCAAGCACATGCCCAAGTGGAACTCGGTCTCGATTTCCGGCTACCACATCCGCGAGGCGGGCAGCACGGGCCCGCAGGAACTGGCCTTCACGCTGCGTGACGGCATGGAGTACGTCGAGGCGTGCCTGCTGCGCGGGCTCGACATCGACAGCTTCGGGCCTCGCCTTTCCTTCTTCTTCAACAGCCACAACGAGTTCTTCGAGGAGGTCTGCAAGCTGCGGGCGGCACGCCGCATCTGGGCCCGCATGATGCGCGAGCGGTACGGCGCCAAGAGCGACCGCTCATGGTACATGAAGACGCACGTGCAGACCGCAGGATGCAGCCTCACCGAGCAGCAGCCGCTGAACAACATCGTGCGCGTGGCCTACCAGGCCATGGCCGGCGTGCTGGGCGGCTGCCAGAGCCTGCACACCGACAGCATGGACGAGACCCTGGGCCTGCCCACCGAGCAGGCCGTGACGGTGGCGCTCCGCACGCAGCAGATTCTGGCGCACGAGACCGGCGTGACGCGCACGGTCGACCCGCTGGGCGGCAGCTACTTCGTCGAAGCGCTGACCGACGAGGTGGAGGCGCAGGCGCTCGAACACATCGGCGAGATCGACGAGATGGGCGGGGGCGTGTGGAAGGGCCAGGAAGGCGGCCGGCCCACCGGCGGCTACGGCGGCGTGGTCGAGGGCATCCACCAGGGCTACTTCCGCCGCAAGATCGCCGAGGCGAGTTACCGCTTCAGCGAAGAGTGCGAGGCGCACGACCGGATCATCGTGGGCGTGAACGAGTACAAGGACGACAGCGAGGGCCGGCCCATCGACATCCTGCAGATCGGCCCGGAGGTCGAGACCACCCAGCTCGACCGGCTGGCCGAGTTCAAGAAGCGTCGCAACGCCGACGAGACGAAGAAGGCGCTGGACGCCATCCGCACGGCCTGCCAGAAGGGCGAGAACGTGATGCCCCACCTGGTCGAGGGCGCCCTGGCCAACGCCACGCTGGGCGAGATGGTGCAGGCGATGGCGGATATTTATGGTCGGTATGCGGGGGGGCCGGAGTGGTAATGGGACGCCTCAAGACTCCAACCGAAGGCGGCAGCGGCGGCAAGCGCGGACACTCCAACATGGAGCACTGGGTGTACTCCCATGAGATCAAGGAAGCTACGCGCCGTGGCCGGCGGCTTGATGCTGAACGTGAGATTCGCGAACAGCAGCGTGATGTGGAAAGCGAGATCGATGAGAATGACGACCGGTGAATTCTCACGTGTCTTCTGAAACTTCTGGGTGGGTCGCAAGAACTACTTGAGCCCGTAAACGTCTAGTTACGCTGGCGGCGACTCATCAAACCCCCGAGCCGCCTCCTCCGCCAACCGCCGCTCCACTTCCTCGGCGCTCGCCAGCTCCCCCTCCGTCCCCGCCACCACCGTCGCCACCATCGCGTCGCCGGTGACGTTGCAGGTGGTGCGGCACATGTCCAGCAGGCGGTCGACGCCCAGGATGGCGGCGATGCCCTCGAGCGGGACGCCCACGCTCTGCAGGACGATCACCAGCATGATGACGCCCGCGCCCGGCACGCCCGCGGTGCCGATGGAGGCCAGCGTGGCGGTGCCGACGATGGCGAGCTGGTCGCCGATGCCGAGGTTCATGCTGTAGAGCTGGGCGATGAAGACGGCCGCCACGCCCTGGTAGAGGGCCGTGCCGTCCATGTTGATGGTGGCGCCCAGCGGCAGCACGAAGCTGGAGACCTCGTCGTTGACGCCCAGCCGCTTCTCGACGCACTCCATCGTGACCGGCAGCGTGGCGCTGCTGCTGGCACTGCTGAACGCGAGCAGCTGTGCGGGGGCAATGGCCCGGTAGAACCGCCCCGGGCCCACGCCGGTG
>JGI12109J20283_11347802_pt1 | contig 16432 bp, 15 predicted proteins | sample ElkSlonscriptome_12_FD_20283 | JGI IMG/M metagenome (IMG submission 20283)
GGACATGGCCAAGATCAAGGGCGTGTCGGAAAGCCGCCTCGACGAAATCGTCGACCGCACCCGCAAGGGCGGCGGCGAGATCGTCGGCCTGCTCGGCAACGGCTCGGCCTATTACGCACCCGCCACGAGCGCGATCGCCATGGCCGAGGCCTATCTCGGCGACCAGAAGCGCATCCTGCCGTGCGCGTCCTATGTCGAAGGCAAGTACGGCCTCGACGGGCTTTACGTGGGCGTGCCCACGATGATCGGCGCGGGCGGGACCGAGGACGTGATCGAGATCGATCTGAACGACGAGGAGAAGTCCAACCTCAAGGTCAGCACCGACGCGGTCGAGGAACTGCTCGAGGCGTGCAAGGGACTGGACAGCTCGCTTGCGTGATTAGAAGAGCGCTCGCCTTTGCCATCTTGACGACAGGATTGGCCTCATGCTCGTTCGGCCCGTCGGACGATCAGATGGCCGGTATCAAGGGTTGTACAAACGTTTGGCGAGCGCAGTTTCCTGACCTCTATGGGGACAAGGACGAACACATAAGCAGGCGTGCGCTCGCAGTCATGGCTCCTGAGAGTATCGCTTTTGAGGAGAACGGTGACTTCGAATTCCGTCAGCCGTCAGACAAGGCGCGTAGCAGTTACGCTATGCAGTTTGAGTGTCGCGGCAACATTCGAGAGCGGACGGTCTCGGTCGCACGTGTAGGAAATCGCGAGGCCCGGCCTTCGCAAGGACAAGTCTGGAGTTTCTAATGAGCATCCTCGTAAACAAAGACACCAAGGTCATCACGCAGGGGATGACCGGCAACACCGGCACCTTCCACACCGAGCAGGCGCTCGCCTACGGGACGCAGATGGTCGCAGGCGTCACCCCCGGCAAAGGCGGCACGGAGCATATCGACCTGCCGCAGTTCGACACGGTGAAGGAAGCGAAAGCCGCGACCGGCGCGACCGCCTCGTGCATCTACGTGCCCCCGCCCTTCGCCGCCGATGCGATCTGCGAAGCCATCGATGCCGAGATCGAGCTGATCATCTGCATCACCGAAGGCATTCCGGTGCTCGACATGGTCCGCGCCAAGCGCGCGCTCGAGGGTTCAAGCTCGCGGCTCATCGGCCCGAACTGCCCCGGCGTTCTCACGCCCGATGAATGCAAGATCGGCATCATGCCGGGCAGCATCTTCAAGAAGGGCTCGGTCGGCGTCGTCAGCCGTTCAGGCACGCTCACCTATGAAGCGGTCCACCAGACGACGCAGGTCGGGCTCGGCCAGACCACCGCGGTCGGCATCGGCGGCGACCCGGTCAACGGGACGAACTTCATCGACGTGCTCGACCTCTTTCTGGACGACCCGGAAACGGAGAGCATCATCATGATCGGCGAGATCGGCGGCAGCGCAGAAGAAGAAGCCGCCGCCTTTTTGAAGGCCGAGGCCGCGAAGGGCCGCAAGAAGCCGACCGTCGGCTTCATCGCCGGGCGCACCGCGCCTCCGGGCCGCCGCATGGGCCATGCCGGCGCGATCGTTTCCGGCGGCCAGGGCGGCGCCGATGACAAGATCGCGGCGATGGAGGATGCGGGCATCCGCGTCTCTCCCAGCCCGAGCGAACTGGGCACGACGCTCGCGGCGATGCTCAAGGAAACGGCCTGACCCTTATCCGCGCGCCCCGGTTCGGCCGGGGCGCGCCTTCTCCTCCCCCCTTCTACCCCCAGCGGGACATTCGCCATGAACAAGGAAACCGCCAGTTTCATCCCCGAGATGACCGACCAGGAAGGCCCCCAGCCCGGACCGTCCTGGGGCAACAGGCGCTGGCTCGACACGGTCAGCGGCGCCGATGCCGACCTCTCTGCGGCGATGGACCCGACGCAGATGCGTGTCGCCGACATGAAGGGCGCGGTGGAAAAAGCCGCTGCCAAGTCGGGCAAGGCGATGGACCCCGAGGCGATCCAGCGCGCGGCGAGCATGTCGATCGCGGCGATGACGCTGGTGCGGCTTTACCGCGTGCGCGGCCACATGGCGGCCGATCTCGACCCGCTGGGCCTGTCGAGCCAGCGCGAAGTGCCCGAGGACCTGACGCTCGAATTCCACGGGCTTGCCGGGCTGGAAAAAGAGGAAGTCTATGCCGGCGGCGTGCTTGGCATGGAATGGACCACCGTGGGCGAACTGCACAAGCGGCTGATCGAGGTCTATTGCGGCAAGGTCGGCCTCGAATACATGCACATCGCCGACACCGAGGAACGCCGGTTCCTGCAGGACAAGTTCGAAAGCCCGGGCGAGACGATCCAGTTCACTCCCGAAGGCAAGAAGGCGATCCTAGCGGCCGTTTTGCGCGGCGAGCAATACGAGGAATTCCTCGGCAAGAAATATGTCGGGACCAAGCGTTTCGGCCTCGACGGCGGGGAATCGATGATCCCGGCATTGGAAGCGGTCATAAAGCATGGCGGCAGCGCGGGCGTGCGCGAGATCATCTACGGCATGGCCCACCGCGGGCGATTGAACGTCCTCGCCAACGTGATGGCAAAGCCCTATCGCGTGATCTTCCACGAATTTTCCGGCGGCAGCGCCAATCCTGACGATGTCGGCGGGTCGGGCGACGTGAAATATCACCTCGGCACCAGCACCGACCGCGAATTCGACGGGATTTCGGTGCATATGAGCCTGACGCCCAATCCCAGCCACCTCGAGGCGGTGAACCCCGTCGTTCTCGGCAAGGCGCGCGCGCAGCAGGCGATCCGCGACGACCTGACGCAGAAGCTGGAAGTCCTGCCCGTCCTCATCCACGGCGATGCCGCCTTTGCGGGCCAGGGCGTCGTGTGGGAAAGCCTCTCGCTTTCGGGCGTGCCCGGATACGACACCGGCGGGTGCATCCACTTCATCATCAACAACCAGATCGGTTTCACCACCAGCCCCAAATTCGCCCGCTCCTCGCCCTATCCGTCCGACGTGGCGAAGGGCGTCATGGCGCCGATCCTCCACGTCAACGGCGACGATCCCGAAGCGGTGACGTTCGCCTGCAAGCTCGCGGTCGAATATCGCCAGACCTTCCACCGCGACGTGGTGATCGACATGTGGTGCTATCGCCGTTTCGGCCACAATGAAGGCGACGAGCCCAAGTTCACCCAGCCGCTGATGTACGACGCGATCCGGGGCCATCCCAAGGTGTCGAAGATCTACGAGACCCGGCTGATCGAGGAAGGCGTGGTCGAAAAGGGCCACCGCGAGGAGGTCGCGAAGGAATTCATCGACCTGCTCGACCAGGAATTCGAGGCGGCCAAGAGCTACAAGCCCAACGAGGCGGACTGGTTCGCGGGCCGCTGGGCCGGGCTCAACAAGCCCGCCGATCCCGAAACCGCGCGGCGCAATGTCGAGACCGCGATCGAGCGCAAGGCGTTCGACCATCTCGGCAAGGTGCTGACCGAGGTGCCGGGCGATCTGGAAATCCACAAGACGCTTGGCCGCGTGCTCGCCGCCAAGGCCGAGATGTTCGAAACCGGCGAAGGCTTCGACTGGGCGACGGCCGAAGCGCTCGCTTTCGGCAGCCTCGTGATGGAAGGCTACGGCGTGCGCCTGTCTGGTCAGGACAGTGGGCGCGGCACCTTCTCGCAGCGCCATGCCGTGTGGGTCGACCAGCGCGACGAGCGCAAGTACATCCCGCTCACCACCCTGCCCCACGGCAAGTTCGAGGTCTACGATTCCACGCTGTCGGAATATGGCGTGCTCGGCTTCGAATACGGTTTCGCCATGGCGGACCCCAAATCGCTGGTGCTGTGGGAAGCGCAGTTCGGCGATTTCGCCAATGGCGCGCAGATCATGATCGACCAGTTCATCGCCTCTGGCGAAGCCAAGTGGCTGCGGGCCAACGGCCTCGTGATGCTGCTTCCGCACGGTTACGAGGGCCAGGGTCCGGAGCATTCCTCGGCAAGGCTCGAACGCTTCCTGCAGCTGTGCGCGAACGACAACATCCAGGTCTGCAACATCACGACGCCGGCGAACTATTTCCACGTCCTGCGCCGCCAGATGCTGCGCCCGTTCAGGAAGCCGCTCGTCATCATGACGCCCAAGTCGCTGCTGCGTCACCCGATGGCAAAAAGCAGCCGCGACGAATTCCTCGGCGACCGGCAGTTCCGCCGGATCAAGTCCGACACGGCCGAGACCGCAGACGAGAAGGTCAGGCGCGTCGTCCTGTGTTCGGGCAAGGTCGCCTACGACCTCATCGAAAAGCGTGACGAAAAAGGCCTCGAGGACGTTTCGATCGTGCGGATCGAGCAGCTCTATCCCTTCCCTGGCGAACCGCTCGCGGTGCGGCTGAAGCGGATGACCGGTCTCGAACAGGTCGTCTGGTGCCAGGAAGAGCCGAAGAACAACGGCGCGTGGTTCTTCGTCCAGAACCAGATCGAGGATTCGCTCACGCTTGCAGGTTTCGAGGGCAAGCGGCCGATCTATGTGGGTCGCGAGGCGGCGGCTTCGCCCGCGACCGGCCTCGCCAACCGTCACAAGCAGCAGCAGGAACAGCTCGTCGCCGAAGCGCTCGGGCTCGAGGCCTGAGAACAGAAACAACCCGGCAGTCCCGTCAAAGGCTGAGGAAAAAGAAAAAATGGCAACCGAAATCAAAGTCCCCGCCCTCGGCGAATCGGTCACCGAAGGCACGATCGGCGAATGGCTCAAGCAGCCCGGCGACGCAGTCGAGGCCGACGAGCCGATCGCCAGCCTCGAAACCGACAAGGTCGCGGTCGACGTGCCCTCGCCGGTCGCGGGCGTGATGAGCGAACACAAGGTCGCGGTCGGCGACACGGTCGAGGTCGGCGCTGTGATCGCGCTGATCGAGGAAGGGGCGAGCGCTTCTCCCTCCCCGTCCCCGTCCGAGGCCCAGGCCCCGGCCCCCGCCCCCAGCGAATCGAAGGAAAAGGACGACCGCGCGAAAGAAGGCCCGTCGGAGGAACTGATCGCCGCTGCGCAGACGCTTTCGCCCGCCGTGCGGCGCGCGGTGCTCGAACACGGCGTGGATCCCTCCACGATCAAGGGCACGGGCAAGGATGGGCGGCTGACGAAGGAAGACGTCATCGCCGCCGCGGAGGCCAGGAAGAGCGGATCGCCCGCTCCTTCGGCTGCTCCTGCCCCGGCGCCCTCACCCGCTCCGGCGGCGACCGACGGCGAACGCCGCGAAGAGCGGGTCAAGATGACCCGGATGCGCCAGACCATCGCGAAAAGGCTGAAGGGCGCGCAGGACAACGCCGCGCTGCTGACCACCTTCAACGATGTCGACATGACCGCGGTGATCGAGGCGCGCAGCAAATACAAGGACATGTTCGCCAAGAAGCACGACATCCGCCTCGGCTTCATGGGCTTCTTCGCCAAGGCCGCCTGCCTCGCGCTGAAGGACGTGCCGGCGGCCAACGCCTATATCGAGGGCGACGAGATCGTGTACCACGACTATGTCGACATCTCGGTCGCGGTCTCGGCCCCGAACGGCCTCGTCGTCCCCGTCATCCGCGACGCCGACAAGAAGGGCTTTGCGCGGATCGAAAAGGACATCGCCGACTTCGGCGCGCGGGCCAAGGAAGGCACGCTGACGATGGAGGACATGAGCGGAGGCACCTTCACCATCTCCAACGGCGGCGTCTTCGGCTCACTGATGAGCACCCCCATCATCAACCCGCCGCAATCGGCGGTGCTAGGCCTCCACCGGATCGAGGATCGCCCCGTCGCGCTGAACGGCGAGGTCGTCATCCGCCCGATGATGTATATCGCATTGAGCTACGACCACCGCCTGATCGACGGGCGCGAGGCGGTGACCGCGTTGAAGATCATCAAGGAGGCGATCGAGGATCCGACGCGGATGCTGATCGATTTGTAAGGCTGAACCGATGAAGAACGCCGTTCCCGCCCCTGCCGCGCTAGCCTCGCTCGCCGCCCTCGCCTTGCTGTCGGGCTGCGATGTCGCGAGCGAAATCGCCGGCGACGCCATTGCCGGAGAGCTCCGCGCGCAATATATCGAGCAATGCCAGGGTGTTGCCGAAAGTGCGGGCATCGCGGCCGAACGCGTGAACGCCGCGTGCGAATGCAGCGCGGATGATTTCGCGGCCGATCTCGCCGAAGACGGCGAATTGCGGATCGACCAGGGGCGGATCGAACAAGTCCTCAGAACCTGTGTGCAGGAGCAGCCGGGCACGGCCCCGCAAGATCCTGCGGAGAACAACAATGGCTGACCATTCCTACGATTACGACGTCCTCATCATCGGTGCCGGCCCCGGCGGCTATGTCGCCGCGATCCGCGCGGCGCAGCTGGGCCTCAAGGTGGCCTGCGTCGAAAGCCGCGAAACGCTCGGTGGGACCTGCCTCAACGTGGGCTGCATCCCGTCCAAGGCTCTGCTCCACGCCTCTGAATTGTTCGAGGAAGCCGAAGGCGGCCATTTCGCGACCTGGGGGATCGAGGCCAAGGCGACGTTCGACCTGAAAAAGATGATGGCCGAGAAATCCGCCGCGGTCGGCGATCTCACGGGCGGAATCGAATTCCTGTTCAAGAAGAACAAGGTCACCTGGCTGAAAGGCCATGCCGCTTTCGAGGACGCGCATACGGTCAAGATCGGCGATGCGACCCACACGGCGAAGGACATCGTCATCGCCACCGGTTCCAGCGTCACTCCGCTGCCCGGCGTCGAGGTGGACAATGACAAGAAGCGCATCGTGGATTCGACCGGCGCGCTCGACCTCGACGAAGTGCCCGAGCATCTCGTGGTGATCGGCGGCGGCGTGATCGGTCTCGAACTCGGCAGCGTCTGGCGCAGGCTGGGGGCGAAGGTGACGGTGATCGAATATCTCGACCAGCTCCTTCCCGGCATGGACAGCGACGTGCGCAAGGAAGCGGGCAAGATCTTCAAGAAGCAGGGCATGGAAATGATGCTCGGCCACAAGGTCACCGGGGCCGAGGTCAAGGGCAAGAAAGTCACGCTGTCGGTCGAGAAGTCCTCCGGCGGGGATGAACAGACGATCGAGGCGAGCCACGTCCTTCTCTCGATCGGGCGGCGGCCCAACACCGACGGGCTGATGCTGGAAAAGGCGGGCCTCCAGACCAACAATCGCGGCCAGATCGCGATCGGCCACGATTTCCGCACCGAGGTCGAGAACATCTGGGCGATCGGCGACGTCGCGCCAGGCCCGATGCTCGCGCACAAGGCCGAGGACGAGGGCATTGCCGTGGCCGAATTCATCGCCGGGCAGACGGGAATCGTGAACCACGATGTGATCCCGAACGTCGTCTACACCACGCCCGAGATCGCAGGGGTCGGCCTTACGCAGGAACAGGCGATCGAGGCCGCGGGCGGCGACAAGAAGGCAAAGTAAAGGTCGGCAAGTTCCCGATGATGGCGAACTCCCGCGCCAAGGCGAACCGCGACACCGACGGCTTCGTGAAAGTGATCGCCGATGCCGAAACCGACCGGGTGCTGGGCGTTTGGATGATCAACACGCTGGCGGGCACGATGATCGCGCAGGCCGCGCAGGCGATGGAATTCGGGGCCACGTCCGAAGACATCGCCTATACCTGCCACGCCCACCCGACCCATGCCGAAGCGTTCAAGGAAGCGGCGATGGCGGTGCAGGGCAAGCCGATCCACATGTGACGCGGCGCAGGGTCGAGGGGAAGACATGGCCTATCCGCAACTGACGACGAAGCCGGGCGCGCTCGAAACCGCGGCGGCGATCCGCGCGGGCAAGCTTTCGGTCGTGGAGGCGGTCGATGCCGCGATCGTGCGGATCGAACATCTCGATGCCGAGGTGAACGCGCTCGCCGTGCCCGATTTCGAGCGCGCCTGCGAGACGGCGAAGGCGATGGACCGCGAGGGGCCACGCAAAGACCAGCCGCTGTTCGGCGTGCCGATGACGGTCAAGGAAAGCTTCGATGTCGCAGGGCTGCAAAGCTGCTGGGGCCACGAGCGGCTGACCGATTACGTGCCCGCGCGCGATGCCGAACTGGTCCGCCGGCTGAAAGCGGCCGGTGCGGTGATCGTGGGCAAGACCAACGTGCCGACCGATCTCACCGACTGGCAGAGCTTCAACCCGGTCTATGGCCGCACCAACAACCCGCACGACCATGCGCGCTCGCCCGGCGGATCGTCGGGCGGCGGCGCGGCTGCGGTCGCGAGCGGGATGGTGGCGTGCGAATACGGCACCGATATCGGCGGCTCGGTCCGGGTCCCCGCGCATTTCTGCGGCATATGGGGACACAAGACGACCCACGGCCTCGTCTCCAAACGCGGCCACGACCACCCGATGATGGCCCGGCGCAAAGGCTTCGTCGCGGCGCATGAAAGCGAATTGTCGATAGCAGGGCCGCTCGCTCGCAACCCGCAGGACCTCGCCGTGCTGACCGGGATCGGCGCGCGCTTCGCACTCCGCCAGTCGGGCAAGCCGCTTTCGCAATGCCGCCTCCTCGCGCTTACCGAAATGCCCGGCTGCCCGCTCGATGCAAGCGTCGCCGAGCCGACCGAGGCCGCGCTTGGGACACTTGCAAGGGCCGGTATCGCCATCGAGCGCGAGAGCGACCTCGTCCCCGACCTTGCGCAGCAGCATCGCGATTACCTCAGGATGCTCAACACCGTCATGGCCCGCGGCGCGCCCGCGCCCAACGGCAAGCGTGCCACCGCCACCGACTGGTTCGACCTGCTCGACGCGCAGGCCGCCAACCAGGTGCTGTGGGAGCGCGTGTTCGAAACCTTCGATTTCGTCCTCGCCCCGCCCGCCCCCGTGCTCGCCATCCCGCACCGCGACGAGGCGGTGTTCAAGGGCGCGCTCGATGTGAACGGCGAAGACGTCTCGGGCGGCGCAGGGCTCATCTTCTCCGGCCTTGCTACCTTCCCGGGCCTCCCCTCCACAGTCCTGCCGATCGGTTCCGGCACCTATCAGGGCGCAGAGCTTCCCTGCGGGATGCAGGTCATGGGGCCTGCCTTCGCCGATCTCGACTGCATTGCCGCGGCGGGCGAAATGGGCGAGATACTGCACGCCTGACGCGCCCCCGCGCGCCGGAACGCATCGCGCTTTCGAGCGTGGTATCTGGAGGCCTTGTCCCAGTGCCTGCGGGCGCCCGTCCGCACCGCCGGCATTGCGCCCGGCCCCGTCCCAATCGAAAGCGCCGCATGAACGAGACCATCCTTACCCCGATCCTCGACATTCTCGACATTCTCGGCATCGCCGTCTTCGCGCTGTCGGGCGCGCTGATCGCCGCGCGCGAACGCCAGAGCTTCGTCACGATGGGCTTCTTCGCGCTTGTCACCGGAGTCGGCGGGGGCACGGTGCGCGACCTTCTGATCGGCGCGCCGGTGTTCTGGATGTTCGATCCTTGGGTGGCGCCGGTCTGCCTGAGCATGGCGGTGATCGCGTGGAATTTCCCGGGCCGGATCTGGGACGGGCGCCTGTTCTTCTACGCGGACGGCGCGGGGCTTGCCGCCTTTGCGGTTCTCGGCACGGCCAAGGCGCTCGCCTATGGCATCCCGCCGGTCCCGGCATTGTTGATGGGGGTGTTCACCGGGGTCGCGGGCGGCATCATCCGCGATGTCGTGGCCGGGCGTCCGTCGGTCATCATGCAGCCGCAGATCTATCTCACCGCCGCCCTGCTCGCCTCGGCCCTGACGGCGGCGGGATCCTTTCTCGCCGAAACCCTGCGATTCAACGAAACGATCGCCTGGGCCGTGGCTTTCATTGGCGGCTTCGTCGTCCGGCTCGGCGCGATCCAGTTCCGCTGGCGCTGGCCGACCTATGGCAAGCTGCGCCGCAAGGCCGCTGCCGAAACCGCTGTGCAGATGGACGCCTTTTCGCAGAACGAAGCAGGCGAGCATCCGGCCGAAAGCGAAGACGGGAACGCCCAGTTCGAAGAGCGCGATCAGGCCGCCTCTTGAGGCGGCCTAGCGGCCGAGATCGCCGTCGATGGACCGCGCCTCGGGAATGTCCTCGCCCGGAATCGGTCCGCCGGGATAGGCTGGCTGGCGCTCGGCGCGCAAGGGGACCAGCGGCTCGGCGGGGCGTTCGTAATCGCGCTCGGGCACGGCCCTTCCGGCAAAGGCCGCCTCGACATCGCGCGGGCTGGTGACGAGAGCGACGCGCATTTCCTCATCGGGCTGCGGGCCGAAGCCCGAGCGTTCCTCGATATTGGCGCGGGCGGTGAGATAGCGCACATCGCTCCACTGTTCGCCGCCTGCGCGCTGGGGCGCGGAGCGCGGCGGAATGAAGGTTCCGTCCGAATCTGCCGCCCCGTCCGCACGGCCGACAAAGCCGCCGTAATCGATATTGTCGACCCGCCCGGCATTGCCGATCGTGCAGAGGAACGCCGACCCGTCGAACAGGCTGCCGGTCACCGCCCAGCCGCTTGCGGTGCGCTGGACATTGTCGACTTCGTCCACCCGAACGTCGCGCTCGATTTCGGCAAGGCACATGTCGACCGCGTTTTCGAGGCCCGATGCGCCGCCCGCACGGCGCGAAGTGGCGCGCCTGTCGTCATAGCGCCTGTCTTCATAACGCCTGTCATCGTATCGATCATCGTAGCGCACCCGGTCGCGCTCTACGACGACCACGTCGCGCTCGCGCTCGCGCCGGTTGTTGGAGGCCGCGCTGGCAATGGCGGCGATCCCGCCGATGATGACCGCGCCGGCAAGCACGTCGCCCGCGCTGACCCCGCGCCGCCCCCTCCAGCCGCGCCCGCGCCAGCCGCGGCAGCCCCAGCGGCGCCAGCAGCGCCGCCAGTCGGCGGTGTCGGCCTCGGCGTCATAGGTGCTCGATCCGAAATCGGTCATGAAGGCGCCTGCATTCGCGGGTCGCACGAGATTGTCCGGAAGCTGCGCCGCGGAAACGGGGGCGGCGGTCATCGAAAGGGCAGCGGTGAAACCGGCGATAGCGGCCAGGCGATAGGCGGCGTTACGGGATGGGGTCGCCATGGACAGATCCTCCTCGAAGGGGCCTTCGAAAAAAGGCGAAGGTCATCGTCAGGGTCGAGCGGCCACCAATCGCTCCAGTTCACGCACATGATGCTATCGGGCACCGGCTTGACCGGGGCTGAATGGCAGATGAGCGGCCCTTACCTAAGCAGCGCGCGAGGACCTGCGCAAGCCTGCCGGAACGAACGCCCCCGGCAAAGCCTTGCGGCTGCCGGGGGCGCAAAGATGGTCGGGATATCGAAGCGCGGCTCAGCGCAGGCCCCTCACCCCGTCGAAATCGATCCGCGGACGGCCGCGCCCGTCGAACCGGCAGGTGAAGCGGCCACGGTCGAAATTGCGGCGGAAGCGGAAATTGTCCTCGACCACGATCCGGCCGCGAATGCGAAAACCATAGCGCCTGCGGTCGACATCGCGGATCTCGGTCACGTCGGCGAAACGCCAGCCCCCGAAACGGCGGGCCTGGTTCTCGGCGGCGCGCACGCAGCGATTGATCGCGAAGCGCGGATCGGCGAAGCGCCCGCCCCGCCTGTCGCCCCGCCAGCCACGCCGATCGCCGCGCCAGCGACGGTCGCGCCGGTCGCGCCAGTCGTTGTCTCCGTCGAAGGCTCCGGCGAGCGCGGCGATCCCGCCGATGACGAGTGCGCCGGCGATGATCTCGCCCGCACCGATCCCGCCGTCGCGGTCACGGTGGTCGTCAGCCATGGCAGGGGTCGCCGATCCGAAAGCCAGCGCGCCTGCGGCAAGCGTGCCGAGCGCGGCTTTCGCGAAGCCGGAAGGAGGGGCGAGTTTGGAAGGGGGGCTCGTCATGGTCTCATCCTCGCATTGGGCCGGAACGGGATAGCCCCGGCTTGCGAGCCCAACATGTAGGAAAGGGGGTGAGACGAGCCTGAATCCGGCGTGCAGCACCCGTTCAGCTAAGGCGGATCGAATCTGAACAGTTTTTCCGCTATTCGATGTCTCGGCGCGTGGAGGACGCGAACTTACGCCCCCTCCAGCGCCTCCAACACGTCGCGGGTGAAACCGGCGATGTCGAAGCGGGTTCCTACGCGGTCCTCCCCCCGGCGCACGATCACGACATTTCGCGATGGCACGACGACGACGTACTGCCCGCGATTGCCGCGCGCGGCAAAGGCGTCGTCGGGGATGCCCTCGAACGCGTTTCCGTCCGGACGGCGAAAGGTCCACCAGCCCGCGCCATAGCCCCACTCGGTGCTCTCGGGCTGGGGGCCGGACGGGTCGGACACGTATTCGCGCCAGCCTTCGGGCAGCAGCCGCTCGCCGTTCCAGACACCATCATTGAGATAGAGCTGGCCAAGCGTCGCAAGGTCGCTCGCAGTCGACCAGACCTGCGAGGAGAGGACGTGATTGCCCCTGATGTCGGTCTCAGCAACGGTGTGGTCCATGCCGAGCCTGGCGAAGAATTCGTCGGGTGAATAATAGGTCAACCAGCGCTCGATCGCCTTCACCGCCATCAGCGTGTCGTTGTTGGCGTAGCGATAGACCGTCCCGGGCCTGTGAAGCACGGGCCAGTTCGCGGCGCGCTCGTCCACCGTGGTCCCGCCCCAATAGAGCGGATCGGTGCGATTGCCCGGCGTGTCGGAATAGCGGCCCGTCGCCATGCGCAGGGCGTGGTCGATGGTGATGGTATTGCGCGGATCGCCCTGCGCCCCTGCGCGCCAGTATGGAAGGCCGACCGGATCCTCCACGGAATATTCGCCCGAAAGGACCGCCGCGCCGACAAGAGTGGCGGCAATGCTCTTGGCGACCGACCAGGTGCGCTGCGGGGTCGCCGCATCGAAGCCGGGGGCGTAGCGGGCCTCCTCCTCGACCTGCGTGCCGTCTCCGTCGACCCGACGGACCAGCACGGCGGTGGTGCGGCCCTCGCCGTATCGCTCGGCGAAGGCATCGGCGAAGACGCGGTCGAGCGGCACCCGGCGCATATCCCCGCCGCCGCTGTCGACCTCGACTTCGATGCTGCGCGTGTCCTCGTCCACCTCTCTGCCGCGTTCGACGAGCGGTGCTTGCGGATTGCTCACGTCCTCGGGCGCTCCGATCGGCAGGACGGAGCAGCCCGTGTCCTGCCCGTAATAGGCCGCGAGGCGATCAGGCATGTCCTCGGCCCATTCGACCTGGACGTGAGCGATCTGTCCGGTGGGGCGGCGAACGATTTCGAAGGGGAGGTCGCGGACAATGGCGTCGAGCGGGGCCTGGATGCCGGACAGCTCCCATTCGTGGACGCTTTCCGGGGTGCGGGTGGTCCCGTTGCGCTCGGCGACGGCGATCGCACTGCACAGCATCAGCGCCTTGTATCCCGCTGCGAGCGCGCGGTCATAGCGTGCGTCGAGGCGGTCCTGCGCGGATTGGGCGGCGACGGGAGGGGAGGCGAGCAGCACCGCTGCGGCGGCGGCCAGGATAAACGTTCTCATGACCCGCGACACTAGGGCGAAAGCGCCAAAAGGAAAGGGGCCGACGGATCGCTCCATCGGCCCCTGTCATTCGCTTGTCGAGCGCGATTACGCCTCGGCGTATTCGTCCACTTCGCTCATGTCGGGGCCCGAATCCTGGCCCTTGGCGTCCTCATCACGGTCGATCAGTTCAATCACCGCGAGCGGAGCGCTGTCGCTGGCGCGAAAGCCGGCCTTGATGACGCGGACATAGCCGCCTTCACGGTCCGAATAGCGCTCGGCGAGGACGTCGAAGAGCTTCTTGAGCTGGGTCTCGTCCTGCAGGCGGCTCATCGCGAGGCGCCGGTTCGAGAGGCCGCCGCGCTTGGCGAGCGTGATGAGCTTCTCGATATAGGGGCGCAGTTCCTTGGCCTTGGGCACGGTCGTGACGATCTGTTCGTGCTTGATGAGGGCCGCGGCCATGTTGCGGAACAGGGCCTTGCGGTGACCGGTCTTGCGACCGAGCTTGCGCTGCGAAATACCGTGACGCATTTTTCGTTTCCTTCGTTCGTAGGGAGCCCGTGTGAGGTAGCTCCATCCCGGTGACCGTTGCGGGCCGTCACCATCGCCCCCGAAGCGGCTCCGGGCGGATACCCGGAGCGCGCCAATTCATCAGCCGAGAAGTTCCTGTTCGAGCTTCTTGGCCATTTCCTCGATGTTCTCCGGCGGCCAGCCGGGAATGTCCATGCCGAGGCGCAGGCCCATCGACGAGAGCACTTCCTTGATCTCGTTGAGCGACTTGCGGCCGAAATTCGGCGTGCGCAGCATCTCGGCCTCGGTCTTCTGGACCAGGTCGCCGATATAGATGATGTTGTCGTTCTTGAGGCAGTTGGCGCTGCGCACCGACAGTTCCAGTTCGTCCACCTTCTTGAGCAGGTAGCGGTTGAGCTGGTTGGCGTCGTCTTCCTGCGGCTGGGCGGCGTGACCGATCATCGCGGATTGCGGCTGCGGGATGCCGTCCTCGAAATGGACGAACAGCGTCAGCTGGTCCTGCAGGATCCGCGCGGCATAGGCCACGGCGTCTTCCGGCGTGACAGTGCCGTCGGTTTCGACCGTGAGCGAGAGCTTGTCATAGTCGAGCTCCTGCCCGACACGGGCGTTCTCGACCTTGTAGCTGACCTGGCGCACCGGCGAATAGAGCGAGTCGACCGGGATGAGCCCGATCGGCGCGTCGGCCGGACGGTTCTGCACGGCAGGGGCATAACCCTTGCCCACATCCGCGGTCAGTTCCATGTTGAGCGTCGCGCCCTCGTCGAGGTGGCACAGGACGAGGTCCTTGTTCATCACCTCGATATCGCCGGTGACGGCGATGTCGCCGGCCTTGACGGTGGCAGGCCCGGTCATCGAAAGCTGGAGGCGCTTGGGCCCCTCGCCCTCCATCTTGAGCGCGATCTGCTTCACGTTCAGGACGATGTCGGTCACGTCCTCGCGCACGCCGGCGAGCGAGGAGAATTCGTGGAGCACGTTCTCGATCTTGATCGAGGTGATCGCCGCGCCCTGCAGGCTGGAAAGGAGCACCCGGCGCAGGGCATTGCCGAGAGTGAGGCCAAAGCCGCGCTCAAGCGGTTCGGCGACGAAGGTGGTCTTGCGCTGCTTGTCGCCGCCTTCCTTGATTTCGAGAGCGTTGGGTTTCTTGAGTTCCTGCCAGTTCTTCGTGTTGACGGACATGGATTTCCCCTAATTCGCCTTTCAGCGGTTCAAATTCGGGACGGGCCGTAAGCGCTGGCGGCTGGCAACCCGTACGGTGTCGGCGGCCCCGATGGCCGCCGGACGGGTTGGGTCAGACGCGGCGACGCTTGGACGGGCGGACGCCGTTGTGCGGGATCGGCGTCACGTCGCGGATCGACGTGATGTTGAAACCCACCGCGGCAAGACCGCGCAGCGCGCTCTCGCGCCCTGAGCCGGGGCCTTTGACCTCGACTTCGAGCGTGCGGACGCCGTGTTCGGCGGCCTTCTTGCCCGCATCGTCGGCGGCAACCTGTGCGGCATAGGGCGTCGACTTGCGGCTGCCCTTGAAGCCCATCATGCCGGCGCTGGACCAGCTGATGGCATTGCCCTGCGCGTCGGTGATGGTGATCATGGTGTTGTTGAAGCTGGCATTGATATGCGCAACGCCCGAAGAAATGTTCTTCTTGTCGCGGCGCCTCACTCGGCCGGGTTCGCGTGCCATTGTGCGTGTTCCTCTTGAATTCGGATGAAGGGAAAAGCGTGGACTTTAAAAGCCGCGCTTACTTCTTCTTCCCGGCGATGGGCTTCGCCTTGCCCTTGCGGGTGCGGGCGTTGGTGTGGGTGCGCTGTCCGCGAACGGGCAACTGGTTGCGATGGCGCAGGCCCCGATAGGAACGCAGGTCCATCAGCCGCTTGATGTTCATCGCGGTCTGGCGACGAAGATCACCCTCGACGGTGTAGTCCGAATCGATCGTCTCGCGGATGCGCAGCACTTCCTCGTCGGTGAGGTCCTGCACACGCGCGCTGAGCGGGATGCCCAGCTTGTTCGCGATATCGACGGCCGTGGTGCGGCCGATTCCGTGAATGTAGGTGAGCGCGATGATCACGCGCTTGTTGGTGGGGATGTTTACCCCGGCAATACGAGCCACTTAATTCTCCATGCTCCACAGGGGTTTGCGGACGTGATGCCGGAGCCCCTATCTCATCGCTAAACAACCGCCACGCTCGGCCCCCATGCCGTGCCGCAAGCACCGCAAGGCGATGCCCGGCGGTCAAACGGCAAAACGCCCGAGCGGTACGCGCGCTGGGCGGCGACCTGCCGGACGGGGTTCGAGCGTGTCGAATGAACCGCGCGCATAAGGCGATTCGCGAGGTGCGTCAACCGCTGCGCGCACAAAAGAGAGCCCGTCCCGACGAACGGGCGGCGCCGCATCTTATCTTTTGTTGGTTACACCGCTTCGGCGGGTCAGTCAAAAATCGGTTTGTCGAAAGCCGGTCCGGCCGGGATTCGGCCGGAAGGGCAATTCAGGCTTCGTCCTCGACCAGGTCGCCGAAAGCCTCCTCGACGCTGGGCGCGCGTTCGGCGGGCGTTTCCTCGATGACCTCCTCGCCCTCGATCACGACCTCTTCATCGCTA
>JGI12109J20283_10510608_pt1 | contig 16430 bp, 6 predicted proteins | sample ElkSlonscriptome_12_FD_20283 | JGI IMG/M metagenome (IMG submission 20283)
CAGGCATACAAGAGCTTATCAGAGTTGGTCTAATTTTGAAGGCACTCCTATTCGCACAATTGGGCCCGATGGTCAACCTACCATCATCAATAAGCCTACGATGGTAGAGAACTTCCGATTCTTCTTATCCTACCAGGTAAACTGGATGTATTGGCGCTATTTTATGTGGAATTTTGCCGGAAGACAAAATGATGTTCAGGGGCATGGAGACTTGCTTAATGGAAACTGGCTCAGCGGTGTGAATATGATAGACAATGAGCGGCTGGCTCCCCAAGATAATTTACCCAGTAGCTTCGAGGATAATTTTGCATATAACCGCTTCTATATGCTGCCCCTTTTACTGGGAATTATTGGTCTGCTGTATCAACTTTTCAGAAAACCCCATGATTGGTTTATTACCTTGTTATTATTCCTTCTTACAGGTTTGGCAATTGTTGTTTATCTAAACCAGACGCCTTACCAACCCCGAGAAAGAGATTATGCCTATGCCGGTTCTTTCTACGCATTTGCCATTTGGATCGGTCTGGGAGTATATGCTCTATTTGACGCTGCATCACGAATAGATAAAAAGCAACTTCAAAAAATTGCCACCTTCTCAATCGGTGCTGGAGCAGCTATATATGTACTTGAGTTGATGGGAGATGGTAGCCACTTTTTCTCTTATTCTGTGCTTTACTTATCGTTGATTGGTACCGGACTTTTTGCGCTTATGTTCGCTTTGGGAAAATCTGTCAGGAACAAAACCACCTTAGCAGTTCTTGCAACGATTATTGGAATTCCCATACCTATTGTAATGGGAGCAGAAGGCTGGGACGATCACAATCGTTCGTCGCGTTATACGGCAAGAGATTTTGCAGGAAATTACCTGGAGAGTTGTGCACCGAACTCCATCATTTTTACAAATGGAGATAACGACACCTTCCCCTTATGGTATGCCCAGGAAGTTGAAGGAATTCGCACGGATGTGCGTGTTGTGAATCTGAGCTTGTTAAACACAGATTGGTATATCAATCAGATGAAGCGAAAGGCCTATGAGTCTGATCCAGTGCCCTTTTCGCTTGATGAAATAAAATACCGCCAGGGCACGAGAGATGTTGTGCTTCTGGACGAAAGTCAAAACCCAAATAAAACGGCCGTTAACGTACAACGAGCTATTGAATTTGTTGGGAATGACAACAACTTGCGAAAGATGGGCAATGACGAACTCGCTGTTTTGCCTACCAAGAATTTCTACCTGCCTGTAGATAAAGAGCGCATGTTGGCTGAAGGTAAAGTCTCACCTGATGATACGGCTCGCGTTTCAGACCGGATTGAATGGCGAATTAATAGAAGTTACCTGCTAAAGAATAACTTGATGCAGTTAGATCTTCTAGCTACAAATAATTGGGATAGGGAAATCTATTTTGCTGTGACAACCGGCCCCGATAGCTATATTAATCTGGAAAAATACTTCCAGCTTGTTGGCCTTGCCTATAGATTATCTCCGGTATTAAGTGGCGTAAATCAAAACCCCAATATGTATGGAACTGTAGATACAGAAACCATGTACGAGAATGTGATGGAGAAATTCAAATGGGGCGGAATGGATAGCCAGGAAGAGATTTATATGGATGAGAATAATTTGCGTATGACCAATAATATCAGGCTTCAATTCGCAAACTTGGCTGAACAATTGATTGCGGAAGAAAAAACCGATAAGGCAATTTCTACCCTTGATAAGTGTGTTGAGGTTATGCCGAACCACAATGTGCCTTTTGACCGATTGATGGTGCCTATTATTCAGAATTATTATCGCGCAGGTGAAAATGAAAAGGCAAACGAAATTCTGGAGGTGGTGTTTGAAAGATATGAAGAAGAGTTTGAATACTTCATGAATACAGATGTAGAGCAATCTATTCAGCTTCAGAATGATATTCAGATGAGCTTTGCCGTATTGAACAGGTTGAATGCATTCGTTACGACGCTTTATCCACAAGAGGAACTAAAAGAGTCTATAAACGAAAGATTTCAAACTTTAGATGAGCAATTTGATGAGAAGATCAGAGAAATTGAATCTTACCGTTCGCGCCCTAAAATGAAGTTCTAGGATGTATCTAGCTAAAACTCCTGAAGCAGTCAAGCCTTTTGCAGCTGACCTGATATGGAATTTTAGCAGAACAGAAAAGTTTATTTATCTCACTTTTGATGATGGCCCCACACCGGGAGTTACAGATCAGGCCATAAAAATCTTAAGAGAATACAATGCTAAGGCTACCTTTTTTTGTATCGGTGGCAATGTGCGCAACAATCGAGCTTTGTATGATAAAATATTAGATGCAGGTCATTCTGTAGGGAATCATACCTGGAATCATATGAACGGGTGGAAGTTTAGTAACTACTCCTATTATCGCAATATTCTGGAGTGTGAAGAGCTTGTACACTCCAAGCTTTTCAGACCGCCTTATGGCAGAATAACACGTTCGCAGGTTAGGACTTTAAAAAAGCGATATTCTATCGTGATGTGGGATGTTCTAAGTGGCGATTGGAAAAAGGATATTCGGCCTGACAAATGCTTACTTAATGTGATCAGTAATGCAGGAAAAGGCTCCATAATTGTATTTCACGATAGCCTGAAAGCGAAAAAAAATATGTTATATGCTTTGCCCCGGGCTCTAAAGCATTATGCCGATTTGGGCTATTCCTTCAAAGCTATACCTCAAGCTACCTGATCTATAGCTTTTGCTAAGTCAGACTTGGGCATCATGCCCGAGGCTCTCCAAACTACCTTTCCTCCTTTAAATATCATGAAGGTTGGCACTCCTCTAACCTGGAAAGCGTTGGCAGCAGCCGGATTCTTGTCAATGTCTACTTTAATTATCTTTGCCTTTCCATTCAGGTCTGAAGCCAGTTCTTTTAAGGCCGGTGCCATAGCCTGGCAAGGTCCGCACCATTCTGCAAAAAAATCAACCAAAATGGGCTGATCTCCATTTATCAATTCTTGAAAATTGCTCATTTATTTAATTTTTCTGTTGGTTTTCCCGCAGCTGACCAGGCATCATAACCGCCCTTTAGATCGTAAATTGACGTAAATCCATTTTCCTTCAGATAAGAAGCCGCCTTGGCACTTCGACCACCAACTTTGCAATAAACCAGTATTTCTTTATTCTTCTCAAGCTGGGCTATTCCTTCTTTAAATTCTTCATTATCCATATAATCAATTTGTATAGCTCCCGGAATAACACCCTGAGCCACTTCACCGTCGGTACGAACGTCTAAAACGATAATATTCTCTTTGTTCATGGCTTCTTCAAAACCTTCTACGTCAACCACTTGTACAATGGATTCCTGAACAGAAGTTTCGCCGACATTATGCTTGTTCTCTGTGTTTCCACTGCAAGCTGTAAATGGAAGAAATAAAAGGAGAAAAAAATACTTGTGCATATTATTCATTTTTAGTCTTACAAAGTTACATCAGACCAGACCACTTAAACGGTAATGCAGGTTACAAAAAAAATCCTCCCAGAAGGGAGGATTTTTGGTTGAAATAATCGCCGTAAGGGCTAGAAATATCTAGGACTACGTGTTTTCACAGCATTGTCAAAGAAGTCGTAAGTAAGCATTATTTCATGAGAACCACTGTGGTGGCTCCTTAGGTCGCTCGTTCCAAAATCGTAAGAGTATCCGGCTTGCAAATGGGGTGTAAATTGGAATGATAATATAGCTGCAAAAGAATCTTCAAATCTGTATGCGGCTCCGAGCCACAGTTTTTGCTTGATTAAAAAGTTTGCAGATATATCAAAACTCACCGGTGCATTTGGTGTAAGTCGAACAACTGTAGCGGGTTTGAACATGACTCCTGCAGAATCTTCACTTAGATTAAATACATATCCTCCAAGCAGATAATAATGCCTTTGACTCAAGTCATTGCTTGTACCACCGGCGTTGCTATTAAGTTCATTCTCCAGGATAGTAGGAGATGAAACACCGACATAACCTCGATCGCCGTAATAATAAGCTCCAAATCCAAAGTTGGGAAGAAAACGGTTCTCAATATTCTGATTGAATGCCGGATCGTCCGGGTCAATGTTACTCAGATTTCTGAGGTTTGCCTGATATACATCAAATCCGGCTCGAAGACCGAACGAGAGTTTTCCCTTCGGACTCGTTTGAATTTTATATGAGAAATCTCCCCATACCCCTGTATTGTTGGTAGGGCCTACATTATCATTTTGTATGGTCAGTCCCAGACCGATATTATCGTTAGAAAGTGGTGTATGAACACTCAATACTTGGGTGGAAGGGGCACCATCTAAGCCGACCCATTGTTCGCGCCATGACCCAGATACTGATAGGGCATCTCTAGTTCCCGCATATGCAGGATTGATTATAAGCTGGTTCCACATGTACATGGTGTACAAGGGCTGTTGCTGGGCAAAACTGCTCATTACAGAAATGCACGCTAACAAAAGGAGCCCTAGCTTTATTTTTCTTGATGGATACATAATTTTTATTTTAAAAGTGTTTTGGTTCTAGCGGTTAAGGTATACGTATCCCGACTTGGGCTCTGAGCCATCGCCAAGATCAAGTATGTAATAATACGTTCCTACAGGTAATTCTTCACTTGAGTTTCCTCCGTCAGATGGCTTACCATCCCAATCGCTTTGATAGGGTTGAGCAGAGTATACCTGGCCTCCCCATCTATTATAGACGATTAGCCTGTTGTTTGGGTAGGCAAGTAAGCCGGAAATCTCCCACATATCACCGCGGCCATCATTATTAGGTGAAAAACCTTGTGGAATAATTACTTCTTCTTCGATGCAGTTTTCTGATGATACATCAATTACCAATTCCGAGCTGATAAACCCACAGTCTGGGCTGGTAACCGTGTAATTAAAGGTGAAGATTCCTGATGCTATGGGATCAAAGAAATCGTCAACAGAAACTCCTTCATCATTGGTCCATTCACCACCTGGAGTAGCTCCCGGCATGAGCGTAATTAAATTGAAGGCATCATTACCTTGACATACACCAACCGGGTTTGTCGGCTCTCCGGCACTTGGACCTTGAGTAACCTGAATTTCTAAATCGGTGCTCGCAGCCTCGCAAGGTGCGCTCTCAACATGGTATGTGAAAAGGTTTGAACCGAGTGTATTCAAGGCGACTATAGATTCAACAGATTCGCCTTCAGAATCGGTCCATGAACCATTGGTATCTTCACCAATTAAGAATTCGTTTAAGTCAATTTCTTCACCCTGGCAAATAGACAGGCCTTGTTCTGCAACTCCTGAATTGGGTTGTGCAATCACATTTATTGCTACTTCTACAGATCGTGAGCCACAAGCATCATTTTCAACTTCATATGTGTATTCGTAGACGCCAGGATTGATAAAACCAACTTCTTCATTAGATAGCTCTCCATCAGCATTATACCATTCACCCCCTGATTGATTTCCTTCAATGAAGTCAAAAAGATTTTCTATTGAACCGTCGTTACAAACATCCGTATTCGCAACCGGCTCTCCGGGCATGGGTTCTGAAGAAACGCTGAATTCTACAGTCTCTGACTCAATAGGACATGGCGAAGACTCAAGGTGGTATGTAAATTCAAAAGTGCCGGCTATACTGGGCTCAAGGATGGAAGTAACTTCATCTCCCTGTCCGTCTAGCCAAATTCCTCCTTCATCTTCATTCTCTAATAAATCGTTCAGATTCACTTCTTCAGTGGTAACACAAAATTCTTGTCCTTCTATTGCGCTTCCAGCATTAGGTACTTCAATAATAGAAACTTCTGCTGTAGTTGTGGAAGGGCATCTGCCCTCTACAGTAAATGTAACGCTGTACGTTCCAACATCGCTCTCAGAAGGGTTAATTTCTCCCGTTTCCGGATCTATAATCAGACCTTCTAAGTCTGAAGTAAATAATCCTGAACTCACACCGTCTACATTAACTTGCACAGGTTCTGAAGACTGGCAGAAAGATGTAGATTCATAGGAAATTTCGTTCGTAAAGAAGCAGGTTAGAACGGGATCGTTTTCTCCTTCTTCATTTGGTTCACCATTTTCATTAGGGTCTGTTTCGTTACCCTCGTGAGAGAAGTCCTGCCCATTAAAAGGTCCGTCAATTCCATTGTTCGGGCCTTCATTTTTACTGGATACGGTAACCTGGTTAAAATATCCATCTTGTTCGGCATTATTCATATCAACCCGAATCTTTATGTCAATGGCATCTCCCTGATCACCAGGTAGAGACCCAATACCCGAAAGCAATCTGCGATTATCGGTTCCGTCAAAATTTGGATCAAGTCCACCTGTTAGGACTCCGAAAACCAACGAAGGCTCTCCAAGAAGTTCAGCCGTCGCCCCTATCGGTAATCCACCTTCGATGTTTTCTAATACCTGGATGTTCTGAGCAATACTTTCATTTAGGTTGTCGATGTAAAGCCTGTAGGTAAGATCAAAAATTCTCGACCCTGGAGATGTTTCTTCTAAATCTACCAACTCTTTTGCAGCACCCAATGTAGATGGGCAAAATGGGATGTCAAAAGGATTGGAAGGAAACCTAAAGCCGCAAGCCAGATCAATACCTTCTACGCTGTATGATCCTGAAAACTCCGGAAACAATGTAGGTCCTGTTGCATCTTGAATTTCATCGCCATTGAAATACCACTGATAGGCATCGAATCCAAATACTTGTAATACGGCATTACCGGGTATACAAGGTTGTGAACCGGGTAAATCAGCACTCAAACCCACAACGGGCTCTAAGGTAAACCCTGAAAAATAGCCAGCAGTTCCTACTACGTCGTCTCTTGTAAGTAGAGCAACATTCATTACTGAATCGCTGACTATGTTCACATTATTGGATGGGGAATCAAAAGCATAAGATACCCAATCAGTATTACCCGGAACTGGATCTGCACCCGTTAGAGGGTTTACGTTATCATTTACAAAGATGGATGTACCGGCTTTGGTAATGATATTTATTCGCCCCTGACCGTTTCCGGCAGCCAAAGAATTCACAAAAGGAAGATTTACTTCTTTGGCGCCCACACAGTTTAACGGAGGAATAAAGTTTAGTCCGACAGTAGGCCCAATATTAGAACTGGAACCCGATAGAGTTTGAAACATAAATACCTTTTCAGTTGCCAAAACATACATATTGTCGTCCACAGAAAAACTGTCAGTAGGTATAATATAGAACTCTCCTTCATCTAATGTAGCAGCAGGTGTAGTCAATTCTTCGTTTAAATAAACATCTGTATTATCTTCAGTTGCCACGACCATAGGGCGCTCCGTAGTTTCATCTCCGAGACCTTTTACAAGGATGTATTCTTGCCCTGTTATTTCCGCTGGTACAAGTTGGTCTGAACCTATACACTGACCACTTTCATTTCCTGAAAGCCATGAGCCCGAATTACAAACTATGGGTTTATCAGATGTAATTCTCGTACCATTAGCGTTATTAATAGTTGCATTATCGTAAAGAGAGTGATCCACACCTATTACATAAGACTCAAAAGCATCTAGCGTAATAGTAATTTCCTCGCCTGCACTATGACCGATAAAGGCTATTGGATCTTTGACCAGATCAAATGTTACAGTTGTATTATCTTCAGTAGCCATTACTGAAATAAAGTGAGATCGGCGCTCGTTATTCCAATCGCTTGCACTACCGCTGGTATTGTAAATTGTATAGATATGTCCTGAGTAAAATCTTTGGCCCAGTCCTACTTGACCCTTAGACGTCAGGGATGTTCCTTGAGAGCCTGATTTATGACGCATATTCACAAAAAATGGCTGAAAGGATTCAAAGTAAAGACCCTGAGATCGGATAGGCATATTTAAACTATCCGTTGGAATAACATTGAGTGGATATGTATCGCTATTTGCGTTGCCCAGGGGCGAGAATACGTATTCAACAGGCATATCTCTCGAGATATCTACCACATCAATGAGATTTCCGAATCCATCCCTGATACTAACTTGGATGGTGTCTGTTGCAGGTGTAGAAAGACTTACAAAGTGTTTTCTAATGTTGGACGTGTTCGTTCCAGGTCCAGGTTTCGCATAAAATGGTGGAATCCAGTGCTTTGTATCCAACTGTCCATATGAGTCGAATACCAGAGCAAGTAACCCAAATATGAGTAAGATTTGTTTTTTGAAAAGGGGAGTCATGATTTTGGTGTTATTTTTCCCTTACAGCATTTGTTTCCTTCCGAATCTGAGTTGAATCAATATTTCGTGAGTTCCATCAGAATAGTTTCTCAACTCGGAAGTAGCAATGTCGTAAGAGTAGCCTAAGCTTAAATAATTCATAATATCATATCCGGCATATATAACTGCCGCATCGGTAGTTCGATACGAAGTTCCAAGCCAAAGGTTACCGTTGTAGATACCACGAACTGAGAAATCTGCCTGGACGGGCACTGGATTTACAAACTTTACAAGGGCTGAAGGCTCAATGGCAAACATGTCTCCAATAGAAAATTTATATGAGCCTGTTAAGTAATAATGTGTTTCGAGAGACCCCTGTCCATCGCCTGGAAAGAGATCTAGTTGGTTGTTAAGTATTTGGGTTGCAGATGCTCCAAGGGTGAAATTTTCTCCATACCAGAGCACACCAAATGCAGCATCTGGCAGCATTTCAGATTGCATTGCGTCTGTAATGGTCTGGTCGCCTGCTTCTCGCAAAGTTATTTGAGAACCATCTAGAGTAAACTGTGTAAGCCCGAACGAAACCCCGAACGAAACTTTAGAATTTGCAGAAGCCTGGACGTGATAAGCATAAGAACCTTGGATACCAAATCGGCGTGTTGGACCAGTTACATCGGTGAAAAGATTACCTCCGAAGCCCATCTTACCAGACTTGCTGGGTGCGTGTAGACCCATTTGATAGGTGCGGGGTGCATCTGTTATGCCACTCCATTGACTCCTGTGTATAGCAAACCCATTGAATAAGCTATCAGATCCTGCGAATGCAGGGTTGAAGGCGTACTGCATAAATTGGAATTGCGAAAACTGCTGAAACTGCTGTGCGGAAGCACCCAGGCAAAACAGAATCAAAACGAGCGATATGTAAAAAGATTTTTGCATTACCTGTTTATCGTTAGTGGTCCTGTAATGGGATCTGGAAACCGCGGATCATTCAGCTCAATGGTGTAATAGTAGGTGCCTACTGGCACATCTTTATTTTCATATTTACCATCCCATGCGGTGCTCATATTGTAACTGTTGGCTTCGTAAAGCACCTGTCCCCAGCGATTAAATATTTGTACGACATTATTGGGGAAGAGTTCCATGTTATCAATAATCCAGAAATCGTTTAATCCGTCACCGTTTGGCGTAAAACCGGAACTCACAGATACTTCTGGCAAAACTTCCACCAGAACAGTGTCTGAATTTATACAACCACTCGCGTCCGTTACCAAAACCACAAACTCAGTCGTTTCCAGAAGAAAGCCAGAAGGATTTGCAAGTGTCGTATCAAAACTTAAAGTCGGATTAGGCGACCAGGCAAAGGCCACTCCACTTGCCGAAGTAGGATTTCCGCCAAGTGTGAAATTTTCTTCTGCAAAGACTTCCTGATCTTGGCCTGCATCAACATCTGGTCCTTCCAGAATTTCCAAGGTAAGCGTATCGCTGTCAGAGCAGGCCCCACTAAAGGCTCTAAAAACAAATACGTACGTTCCAGACTCTTCGTTGATATTTAGAATAGAATCTGTGCTTAGCAAATCTCCAGATAATAGCGACCATTCGTAAGAAGGGTCATTTCCGAGATCTCCATTAATTGATCCGGTAAGTGTAAGGGGTTGATCGCTGAAGCAAATTTCCTGATCGGGCCCAGCGTCAGCATTGAAAACAAAGTTGAAGTCTACATTGAAACTCTCATTGGCAAAGCATTCTCTTGAATCATTTACATTCAGATTATAAGTGCCAGGAGCTATGAAAACCAACGATTCATCTTCACTGGCAAAGCCATCAGGACCTGTCCAATTGTATTCGTAAGGCTCATTTCCACCTGAAACATCAACTAAGATAGAGCCATCTTCGGAAGTGTTACAGGTTGCATTAACAAGATCAGAGATGTTTATTTCTAAAGGTGCAGGTTCTAGAATATCCGCATCTGTAGCTGCCGAGCACCCTGCATCATCAGTAACATTGAGTATGTATTCACCTGCAGAAAGCCCACTTAATTCAGATAGAGTGGATGCAAATCCATCGGGGCCGGTCCAATCCAGTTCGTATGGACCCATTCCGCCAGAAATAGATGCAGAAATACTCCCATCTGTTTCGCCATTGCAAGAAATATTCTGGCTGGTAATATCTATTTGGATAGGGTCTACAGTCTCAATAGTCAAAGTATTAATCACTTCGCAGGAATTATCATCTGATAAGGTGTAAGAATAAGCACCTGCTTCAAGATCTGAGATACTCAGCTCATTGGAAGTAAAGCCATCCGGACCAGACCAGGAAACGATGTAGGGCTCCACACCGCCACCAACAAGAAGTTCTATTTCACCCAGGCTCCCAGGGCTCAGGCAACCCGCAGAGATGATATTCTCAATTACTTCAAGACTATCCGGTTCTGTTAATTCATACTCAGCCTGGAAGCTGCAATTTGCTCCATCTTGAACAAGAAGTTCATATGTACCTGCTTCCAGTCCGGTTATCAATTCTAGATCAGAGCTAAATGAATTAGGCCCCGTCCAATTTATTGAGAATGGTGCTTCCCCACCAGAGATGGTTATTTGGATTTCTCCACTCGCATCTCCAAAGCAATCTATGTTGCCAGTACTTGCATTTACACTAAGCTCTGCATTTTCAATAATTTCGAAATCTTCGTTGTAGGTGCAAGAATTTTGATCGGTAACGACCAATGAATAGGTGCCCCCTTCAAGGTCAGAGAGCTCAAATTCGGAAGAGTTAAAGCCATTGGGCCCTGACCAGCTTACCGCATAATCTGGTATACCTCCGCTTATAGAAATGCTTATAGATCCAGAATTCTCGCCAAAGCAGGTATTCAAGATTTCCGATTCTACCATTAGAGCATCAGGAGAGGTTATTTCAACCTGACCGCTATAAGAGCAGGCATCATTTCCAGTTATAAAGTAAGTGTATGTGCCAGGCTCCAAATTGCTGATGTCTTCATCAATAGATGTAAAACCATTTGGCCCTGTCCATCCAACGGCATAAGGAGTTTCAACATCTGTTATGTCCAAATCAATAAAACCATCAGCCGCTCCATTACAGCTTAAATTACCGGAGGTAATGTCAATTTGACCATCTGGATTAGAGAGAGCGATGGTCGTATCCTTTGAGCAACCTAAGTCATCTGACACAAATAAAGTGTACAGACCCACATCCAGGTTGATTAAAAGTGCCTGAGTGGGAAGACTGTTTCCATCCTGATCTGTCCAGGTGTAGAAGTAATTATCGCTAACAACACCGCCTGAGATGAGTACCATGATAGAGCCGTTTGCAACTCCACAATCGGGCTGTGTAATGGTAAAATCGAAGTTTATAGCAGGGTTCTCATCAACTGTGTAAGTTTGAGTCAGTTCACAACCGGCATCATCTAGAATGACTGCTGTGTATTCGCCTGCTGGAATTCCATTCAGGTCTTCTTCCGAAGAGATTACCCCTTCTGAATCTGACCACTCAACCTGGTAGGGAGGAACTCCATTCGATATAGTCAGATCAATAGCTCCTGTTGACTCGCCGCCGCAAACTACGTTGGTAACAATTGCATCTGCACTAAGGTCAGGTATCAATTCAAGAGAGAGCGTTTCAGAACCCAGGCAATCATTGGCATCAATTATCACAAAAGTGTAATCTCCTTGCTCTAAATCATTTATGTCGTTTCCAACAGCAGTAAAACCATTTGGCCCAATCCAGTTGATGGAATATGGCTCTGTACCACCAGTAATTGCAAGCGATATGGCCCCGTCATCACCTGCACAGCTTACTCCTGTTATAACCGGGTTACCGAGAATGGGAGCGGGATCGCTTATTTCAAAGCTCTCCACGTAAACACAGCCGTTTGCATCTTCTACAGAAAGGGTATAACTACCCGCGCTTGCATTGAGAAGGCTATCATTGGTTGAAATAATAGTTGTTCCATCAGTCCATTCGTAAATAAAGGGTGCAGTTCCATTAATCACGTTAACTGTAATTAGGCCATCTGAGCCGCCATTACATGTTGGATCTGTAATATCACCAGCAACACTTCCGTTTACATTGGTTACGGTTATAGCTGCTGTTTCTGTACAACCGTTTTCATCCGTTACCAATAAGTTGTAAACGCCAGCTTCTATTGCAGAAAGTGTTGACTCAGTGGAAAGCTCATTTCCATCCAAATCTGTCCATACATAAGAAATTATGCCGGTTCCTCCGTTTACAACAGCACTGGCAGAACCGTCTGATTGTCCACAATTGGAATTGGTAACATTTGTAATCAAATCCAGAGGCGTTGGATTGAAAAGCTGAATTGTATCTGTTTGCTCACAATTATTGCCATCTGAAACAACCACAACATATTCTCCAGCCTCCAGATTGCTTATATCCTGATCGGTACTTGAGAAGCCATTGGGACCAGTCCAGTTGTAGTTGTAAGGTGCTATGCCTCCTGCACTATCGTCTATTTCCAAATCAATAGACCCTGTTGCTTCTTCAAAGCACAACGGATCTATTGAAGTTATTTCAATTGAGTAATCTGAATCAATTCCAATTTCTATTTCTTCACTGGCCTGGCACCCGTTAATATCGGTAACAGCAGCTGTGTAGATGCCCGGGCTTAAATTTGCAATACTGACTCCATTAGCATTAAACCCGTTCGGGCCAGTCCAGGAAGTTGAATAACCAGGAGTTCCGCCACTGATGGAAATACTTGCAGATCCATCTCCCGTTCCCGGGCAAGATTCGTTAACTATTGTTGAGGTAATCTGTATGCCATTTGGCTCGTTCACCGTGTACGTCTCTTCGGCAATACATCCCTGAGAATCATTTACATTTACTGTATAATCGCCGGGCTCAAGGCCTGAAATATTCTGATCAGTAGATGAGAATCCATTGGGGCCACTCCACGAGAAGTTGTAATCTGGAGTACCTCCAGATGGGCTTAAGTCAATACTTCCGTTATTGATTCCCAGACAAGCGGCATCTGTAATAGTTGCATTCAGCACTATTGACTGTCTTGTAAGTTCTAATTCCTGTTGGCTTGAGCAGCCATTATCGTCATTAGCGATTATGGTATAAGTTCCAGGTGCCAAATCGGTGATGATGGAAGAAGTCGAGATCTCTACACCATTCTCATCTAACCAACTATAATTGTAGTCAGTTGCCACAGTTCCACCAGTAGGTATGGCTTCAAGGGATCCATTATCCTCTGTACAACTCGGCTGGATGACTACCACGTCAATAACTATAGGTAAAGGGTTTAATATTTCAACACTGTTTTGAGTGGTACAGTTTTCTGAATCAGTTACCAACGCAGTATAAATTCCCGCTTCCAGGTCTGAAATTGTCAAATCAGTTGAGGAAAAACCATTTGGCCCTGACCAGGTTACTTCATATGTGGGGGTACCACCTGAAGGTAAAGCGGTAGCCGAACCATCATTGGCATCCGTGCAGGTAAGGTTTTCTGCATCAATACTGACGATTAGCTCATCAGGAGAGATTACTTCGAATGATTGACCAATGGAGCAGCCATTGTCATCTGATGCTATTAGGTTATAGGTTCCGGCTTCCAGATTCTCTATCAGCTCTCCGTTTGCTAGGTATCCATTTGGCCCCGTCCAGCTAATGGTATAAGGCTCCAATCCGCCTTGGATATTAATTTCGATACGACCATCATTGGCACCAAAACAAGACAAATTCGTTATGCTGGGTGTAGCTGTTAATACAAAAGTTTCACTTACTTCAAAGGTAGAACCTGTAATGCAGAGCTGACTATCAGTAACTTCAATAGTGTATGTGCCGGCTTCAAGGCCGGAGATGTCTTCATCTGAACTAGAAAAGCCATTTGGACCCGTCCAGGCGAAAGTGTAAGGTGGTACACCACCGGAAACAGCAATATCAATACTTCCATTGCTGTCTCCAGCACATAGTACGTCAGAAATAGAACCGTTTACCAAAAGTTCATCTGGCTGGCTGACGTCAAAATCTGCGGTTTGTTCACAGCTGTTGGCGTCAGTAACAGTTACAGTGTAAGTACCTGCTGAGAGATTAATTAAATCTTCCTGAACGGAAGTAAATCCATTCGGGCCACTCCAACTGAATGTAAATCCACCAGCACCGCCTGAAACACTCAAGTCAATAGACCCATCTGAAAAATTAAAGCAGCTTGCATCTAAGATTGATCCATCAATAAGGATTTCTGGCGATTCTCCGATTGATACGTTAAAGCTTTCCACACAGCTGTTGCCATCGGTAATTTCAAGGGTGTAGTCGCCCGCCAGGAGATTGGCGATATTAAAATCTGAGCTTGTGAATCCATTTGGCCCGATCCAGGAGGCTGAATAAGATGGAGTACCGCCACCAGGTGTGGCTTGAATACTTCCCGTGGCATCACCAAAACAAATGGCATCTGTGAGCACAAAATCGGCAACTATTGGGTTTGCTTCACCTACAGTGAATGAAGAGTTGATTTCGCATCCGTTGATGTCTGTAACTTCAACGCTGTAAGAACCAGCCTGGAGGTTAAAGATATCCTGATCGCTGCTAGTAAAACCATTTGGGCCATTCCAGTCAAAGGAAAAAGTTGGAGTACCTCCTGAAAGAGTAATTTCAATAGATCCATCCGAACCATTATCGCAAGAAACGTCGGTAATTGAAGCATTTACTTGGAGTTCAGCGGGATTCGTTAAGTCTAAGCTTTCTGTGGTTGTACAAGCGTTTTGATCTACTACGGTAACTTCATAAAGCCCCGGTTCCAGATTGGCTATATCTACATCTGTTGATGAGAAGCCATTAGGCCCGGTCCATGTTATATCATAGCCTGGCGTACCGCCGTCAATATCCAGATCTATTGCCCCGTCAGAGCCGTCGCTGCAAGTTACCGGGGTTTCTGTAAGTGTGAGCAAGAGTTCGTCTTTTCCAAATACTTCTACTGAGTCTGTCCCCTCACATAAGTTGGCATCAGTAACAGTTACAACATAAATACCTACTTCAAGCCCGTTTATTCCCGGACCGGTGCCATTAAACCCGTTTGGGCCTGTCCAGTCATAGCTGTAAGGGGCTGTTCCACCACTGGCAGAAGCTGATGCTGTACCATTGAAATCACCGAAACAAAGAATATCCGTTGAATTTAGATCTATGTCTATTTCGCTGGGCTCAAAGATTTCTGCCTGAAGCGTAAGAATACAGCCTCCCGCATCTTCAATACTCACTTCGTAAATACCAGAAACCAAGTTAGAAATGTCTTCGTCAGAACTTGTAAATCCATTAGGACCAGACCAACTAGTTATATAGGGCTGGAGCCCACCAGTAACTGTCAAGTCTATTGCTCCTGCATTACCTTCAGAGCAGATATTGTCGGTAACTGCAAGGTCTGCCAAGAGAACTGGGTTTTCTTCTATCGTAAAGGTTGAATCTGCCAAACAGCCATTATCATCTTCAACCTGCAATGTATAATCGCCGGGCTCAAGACTTGAAATATCAATAGAATTGGAGCTAAACCCATTTGGGCCACTCCATGCATATGTAAAAGGTGTAACTCCACCTGTAACAGACATATTTATGCTCCCGTCGTCGTCACCAAAACAAGTAACATTGCTTATTACAGCTTGAAATTGAATGGTATCCGGAACATTTGGAAAGTTGTAAACCGTATCAAAAACGCAGCCCAACTGATCTGTTACTTCCAGGGTAAAGGTGGGGCAAAGCATGGAAGCTGAAATTCCTGTTTCACCGCTGCTCCAATCATAAGAATAGCCTCCATTACCACCAATAACGATTGGTGTGGCGGTACCGTTGCAAACATCTGCACATAGTGGAGCGGTTGCATTCATTGAAAAGACTGTAAGCGGGCCCGGTTCGTTAACGAATACATCCAGGTTACAAGGCAGTCCGCCCTGCCCCAGGTCAATCACAATTACGGTATAAGTACCAGCCGATCTGTTATTCCACTGCTGTGCGGCTGGGCCACCTACCCATTGGTAAGTAAATGGTCCTACTCCATCTGTGGGCTCTAAAACTGCTGCTATTCCATCAGAGAAACCATTGCAGGTAGGCGGAGTGGGATCTGAAACGATGGTAAAAAACGGACAAGAACCCGATGCAGACTTGGCATTATTTATCTCATGATAACGAGCATTTTCCGATTTGTTAATGTGTTCAGAAAGATTAGCCGGTATGCTTAGATAAGCGTCTTGGTTAATGCCAAGAGCTTCAATTTGAATTCTCTCTGAAAGCTCAATATCCTCGCTTAGAAATATGGATCCTAATACCCAGAAG
>JGI12109J20283_10004861_pt1 | contig 16428 bp, 18 predicted proteins | sample ElkSlonscriptome_12_FD_20283 | JGI IMG/M metagenome (IMG submission 20283)
CTCGGTCATGGTGGACGGCCACTACGAACCCGGCGAGGACGGCACCGAACTTACCTACACCCCTCTTTCGGAAAACGAGATCAGCAGCCTCAAGCGCATCGTGTCGAGCGCCGTGGGGCTGAACAACGTGCGTGGCGACCAGATCGAGTTCGTCAACTACGAATTCAAGACCAGCGAACCCGGACCCGGAACCGGCCTGGCTCCGGACTGGATCGGGATCGGCACCCAGTACGGGGGCAAGGTCCTGATGGTCTGCCTCTTTTTGATCCTGGCCCTGACCCTGAAAAAGAACCTGGGCAGCCTGCTGGCCGGCGTCACGGGTGGCGACGGCGGCTCCGCCGCAGCCCTCGCCCGGGGTGGCGTCGCTCCTGCCGACGACGAGCACTTCGAGGGCATCCCGGAGATCGACGATCAGGTCATGACCGATATCCAGGATTATGCCGCGGAGAACCCCGAGCGGGTGGCCGAGGTCGTGCAGTCCTGGATCAAGGAAATCAACCTGGGCGCCGCCATGAGCGCCGGTGCGGGAGACTGACGTGTCCGAAAAGAGTATCCGCAAGGCCGCCGTATTCCTCATGGCCCTGGGTAGCGGGACAGGCGGCAAGGTCCTGTCCAAGCTTCCGGACGATGTGGTGGAGACCGTGACGCAGGCCATCGCCGGCATCGGGCACGTCACCTACGCCGAGAAGCGGGCCATCCTCAAGGAATTCATCGCCATCAGCAGCCAGATCTCCGGGCTGGCCTTCGGGGGTCGGGAAACCGCGAAACAGATCCTGGAAGCCGGTTTCGGGACCCACATGGCCACCAGCCTGCTGGAAAGGGCCACCGCCTTCAGCGAGATCAAGAGCTTCGAACATCTCAAATCCGTCGATCCGGTGACAATCGCCAACTATATCAAGAACGAGCACCCCCAGACCATCGCCGTGGTCCTGGCCCACATGGATCCCCGGTACAGCGGGCCCATCCTGAAGCTGTTGCCGGCTGAACTGCAGGGAAACGTGGCCCACCGCATGGCCGTTCTGGAGGCCCCCAACCAGGATACCCTGAGGGCCGTGGAGGAGGTGCTGGCACGCCAGCTCCAGTCCGAGGTCAAGGCCAAGGACGTCCAGTACGGCGGTAAGAAGCAGGTGGCCCAGGTGCTCAATGAAATCGAACGCGAGACCTGGCAGGAGATCCTGGACGAGATGCGCGAGATCGACGACGAGGTGGCCAATGATGTCAACAACCTGATGTTCGTCTTCGAGGATGTCGTCCTGATGAGCGACGCCAATATCCAGGAAGTGCTCAAGGAGATCGACGGCAAGGAACTGACCATGGCCCTCAAGGGCGCCACCGAGGAGATCAAGGGCAAGGTCTTCGGCAACATGTCCAAACGGGCGGCCGAGGGCATTGCCGAGGATATGGAATACATGGGACCCGTCAAGCTGTCCGAGGTGGAAGAGGCCCAGCAACGGGTTGTGGAAGTCATCCGCAGCCTCGAGGAAGCCGGAACCATCAGTCTCGGAAAGGGGGGCAAGGATGCAGAAATGGTGTCCTGAGCCCTTTGACGACATGGCCGGTCCCGTGGCCGCCGTCGCCGGCGCCGTACGGGATGCGGAGGCGTCGTTCACAGCCAACAGGGAAGCTCCTTTCGGACAGGGATTGGACCGCAGCAGTCTCTTCATGAGCGAAAGCCGGTTCCAGGAACCGGAAAACCTGATGGCCCACCTCCCCCCGGAAGAACGGGCCCAGGTCTACGATCTGGTGGCGCAGGACCTCAGACGAGAATACGAGGAAAGGGAAAAGGAGATGGCCCTGGCCCAGGCCACAGAGATGGAAAACGCCCGCCAGGGTTTCGATGCGGCCCTCGACCAGTGGAGCGGGCGCATCACGGAAGCCCAGGCCCGGCACTGCAAGGCCGTGTCCGAGGCCGCCGCCCGCATCACCCTGATCCTGGCCGAGAAGGTCATCCGCAGCAAGGTCGAGAACGATCCCGCCATCCTGATGCGGGGATTGGAAACCGCTCTCTTCAAACTGGATGAAAGGCGCGGCATCACAGTGGTCGTGCATCCGGAGGAGGCCGGGTGGCTGGAATCGCGGCCGGAGGTTCTCGCAAAACTGGGCATCGAGCAGGTCCAGGCCGACCGCCGGATCGACAAGGGCGGTTGCCTGGTCCGGACCGATACCCGGGAATGGGACGCCACCCTCAAGGGCCAGCTCTCCTATCTGAATGATCTGGTGGAAGAGATGGTCGCCACCCAGGAACACCCCGACCTGAACCTGGAGGACGACACGGATGTCGACCCCGGCCTGGACTGATCTGGAATTCCGCCTGCTGAACAGCGACCCGGTGCGCAGCCTGGGCAAGGTGACCCGCCTGGTGGGCATGGTCATCGAGGTCCAGGGCCTGGTCGGGCCCGTCGGCAGCGTGTGCCGGATCGAGATCGGCCGCAACCAGGAGCCCGTGCTGGGCGAGGTGGTGGGTTTCCGGGACAATACCCTGCTGGTGATGCCCTACCAGGAGCATTCCGGCGTGGCGCCCGGCTGCAAGGCCACCCTGGTGTCCCGCAGCCTGACCGTGCCCACGGGGCCGGAACTGCTGGGAAGGGTCATCGACGGGCTGGGCCGCCCCCTGGACGGGGGACCGGCCCTGGGTAAGCTGCCCCAGGTCAAGATGAACGGCCGCCCGCCGGCGGCCCTGTCGCGCCGCCGCAATACCGAAATCATGTCCACCGGGATCCGCAGCATCGACAGCATGATCACCACGGCCCGCGGCCAGCGCCTGGGCATCTTCGCCGGCAGCGGGGTCGGCAAGTCCGTGCTGATGGGCATGCTGGCCCGGCAGGCCGAGGTGGATATCAACGTCCTGGCCCTGATCGGGGAACGTGGCCGCGAGGTGCGCGAATTCATCGAGCGGGATCTGGGACCCGAGGGGCTGGCCCGCAGCGTGGTGGTGGTCGTGACCTCGGACGAGAGCGCCGTCATGCGCGCAAAGGGCGCCGAGACGGCCATGTCCATCGCCGAATCCTACCGGGACAGCAACCACGAGGTGCTGTTCATGATGGACTCGGCCACCCGCTACGCCATGGCCCTGCGCGAGATCGGCCTGGCCGCCGGTGAGCCGCCCACCACCAAGGGATACCCGCCAAGCGTCTTCGCCGCCCTGCCAAAGTTGTGTGAGCGGGCCGGTTGTAGCGAGGTGAACGCCATGACGGCGTTTTTCACCGTCCTGATCGAGGGGGATGATATCCACGATCCCGTCGGCGACAGCATGCGCTCCATCCTCGATGGCCACGTCATGCTGAGCCGCGATCTGGCCCGCCAACACCACTACCCGGCCGTGGACGTGCTGGGCAGCGTCAGCCGCCTGCGCAACGACATCGTCACCCCCGAGGACAGGGAAGCCGGGGCGCGCCTCATGCGCTGGCTCAAGAGCCTGGAGGACAACCGGGATCTGGTCAACATCGGCGCCTACGTCCAGGGGGCCGATCCCCTGCTGGACGAGGCCCTTGCCCGGGAAGACGAAGTCCGCGAGTTCCTGACCCAGGGCATCACCGAGAACACCGAAGTGCTGGATTCCCTGACCCGGCTGCGTGAGCTGACAGGGGTGATCTGACCATGCCCTTCAAGTTCCGTCTGGAAAAGGTCCTGAAATACCGCCGGCGCCTGCTGGAACTCCAGACCCGTCAGGTGGCCCAGGCCAACCTCGTGGTCGAGGCCATCGGGCAGCGGTTGCTGGACCTGGACGGGCAGATCCGACGGCAAGTAGAAGCCGAGAGGCCGGGGCTGAACCGCACCCTCAGTGTGGAAGACTTCATCAGCCGCGGCCGTTGGATCGATCACCTGGAACAGCAGCGCGGGGCGGTGGAAAAAGAACAGCAGGAGGCCCGGGCCGATCTGGAGAGCGAGAGGGACAAGCTGACGGACGCCTGGCGTGACCTGGAGGTCCTCGAACAGCTGCAGAAGAAGCAGAAAGAGGCCTGGGAAGAGGAACAGAGGAAGCGGGAAAGGCAGGATCTGGACGAACTGGGCCAGATCCGGGCCGACCGAAACCGACGGGAAAAGGTTTCCTGACCCACGGCAAGAAGTGCCGGATCGGTCAGAATCCTGGCAGGGTCAGAGAATTGACCGAACCTTGGAAAATATTATGAAGCAACAGGATGCGAGCGGGCTCCCGGGGTGGGAGAAAGTTTCCGCCCTGGCATCCGGGTTGCGAGGGACGCCTTGGATCCGTATAGGGCATCGGCCGACTGGAAGCCGACTTGAGGAGATAATTGCATGAAAACGGTCGTCATCATTTCCGTGGTCACCTTCGCGCTGATCTTCGGTGGCGTGGTGGTTCTGAGCACCCAGCTCAACAAGGCTTCCCAGAATGCGGGACTGCCCGAAATGGGGCCCGAGGATTACGAGGCCGCCGAGAGGGTCTTCCGTGACATGGCCATCGAACGGGATCGCATCCAGCAGGAAAAGGAAGAGCTGCTGGCCCTCGGCCAGTCCGTGGCTGTCCAGGAACAGGTCCTGGAACTGAGCCGTGACCAGCTCATGGAAACCATCAAGAAGCTGGAAGCCCGCCAGGAAGAATACGTGGAGGAGAGGGAACGCTCGGCGATGAAGCTGGCCAAGATGTACGAGGCCATGAAACCCGCCCAGGCGGCCCCCATCGTTTCGGCCCTGGATATGGACATCATCCTGGACATCATGAGCCGCATGAAAGAGCGGCAGGCCGCCAAGATCCTGGCCAAGATGGACGCCGGTCTGGCGGCCCAGGTCAGCACCCGCATGAGTCTGAAAGGAACCAGTTGATGGACCTCATGAATGCCATGATGCTGCCGCAGACCCCAGAAAAATCCCGCATCAGCCAACCTCCGCGCAAGAAGCAGGAGGAAGCGCCCCTGGTCTCTTTCCCGACCATGCTGGAAAGGAATGCCAACCAGGAGGCTCCGCAGGAAGCAGCCCGGACTTCCCGCCCCACGGAAACCCCCACGGAAAAGGCCCCCACCACTCATGATTCGGGTCAGGATCCTGCGGCCAAATCAGGAACGGGACCCACCACCGAGGGCGGGACATCCGAGGTGCGCAGCGCGGCGGCCGCGACCACACCGACAGAGCTTGCCCCGGGCGCAGCCCAGGGCGTCACCTTTGTCCGGGTGGGCCAGCCTGTGGCACCCGTGCCCGGGACCCCTCAAACCGCCCAGGCACCGGAAGCTTCCGCCATTTCCCTGGGTGACGTTCCCGAGGAAGCGCTCCTGGATATTCCGGCCGCGGACCCGACCAAGGGGCCTGTTGCCGGAACAACCGGGCCAACGGCTCAGTCGGCCACGCCCGCCGGCACTCCCCAGATGGTTGCCGGATCCACCCCTCCGGGATCCCAGTCGGTGAAGCCCGGGATCGGGGTGGCGGATCCCGTTCTGCCCGATTCCGAGACCGCAGTCGACGGGGAGACGGAAGGGGAAATCTCAGCTTCCCGGGCCGAAGCGAACCCCAACTCGGCTCCCGGCGCTTCCGGAGACGGTGAGATCGAAATCGTGGCCATGGAATCGTCCGAACCCACGACCACTTCGGAGTCCGCCCAGGCGGCATCCCAGGAGGCGGCAGCCTCTCCGGCAGAAGTGTCTCCCGAGGCCACCCAGACCACGGCCTCCACCGCGGATCAGGTCGCCCCCGCCGCGGTCGAAGAAGCCGCAGCCCAGCAGGCGGCCAACGCAGATACGCAGCAGTCCATCAAGATCCAGAACGCCAGGCGGACCTACGAGCAGCCCCACCTGGCCGCCGGAGCGGAAGAAACCAAGATCACCCTGGCCGACCTGAATCTGGATTCGGGTTCCCTGGATTCCTTCCTCAGCCGCGACAGCCTGGCCACCATGCTGAAGACCGCCGTGGCCAGGAACACGCCCCTGCACCAGCACATCCGTGCCCAGGTCTCCCGGCAGGTGGTGGATCATCTGCGTTCGGAAATGGCCGGCCAGAGGCTGACCCTGCGCCTGAACCCGGAGGAACTGGGTCAAGTGGAGATCAATTTCCACGCCCTGGACGATAAGCTGACCATCAGCATGAACGCCGAGGGCAAGCAGGCCCAGGCCGCCCTGAAGGACGGGGCCCGGGATCTGGCGGACAACATCGGGGAAAAAAGCTCCCGCTTCAGCATGGTCGAGGTACGGGTGGAAACCCGTGGGCAGCAGGATCAGAGCCGCCAGGACGCGCGGCAGGAAGATCAGCGCAAGGAGCGCGGCAACGAGCAGAACGCCTCCCAACAACAGGAGCAGCAGAGGGGACGGCAGCACCAGGCCCCCTCGCATCAGATCGGTGCGGACGAATGGGCCGCCTTCCACCTCGGAGGTCAATAGATGACAGTGATCCAGGGCATCAACGACAGCGCCTCGACGGTTGTCGGCGCCGCCGATCGAAATTATTCGGAGATCAGCAAGCTGGACTTCATGACCCTGCTGGTGGCCCAGATCCAGAACCAGGATCCAACCAGCCCCATGGACAACGCCCAGTTCACCTCCCAGATCACCCAGTTCACGATGCTGGATGAGCTTGCCGCCGTGAACGAGAACCTCGAAGAGAGCCTGCTGGTGGGCCAGTCGGCCAACAATACCGCCATGCTGGCCCTGGTGGGCAAGGATGTGACGGTGGCCGGCACGGAGGTGACCCTCACAGATGGGGCCGCCAGCGAGAACATGATCAATGCCCAGGGCCCCGGAACGGCCACCATCGAGGTGCTGGATGCCAACGGCAACGTGGTCCACACCTACACCAGTAACGTGGACGCGGGCCTGAACAACATCAGCTGGAATGGCCTGGACGATGAGGGCAACCAGCTGGAAGACGGTGAATACTCACTGAATGTCTCGGTGAAGAACAGCGATATCGATGTGCCGTGCGAGGTCCTCAAAACCGGAGCGGTTGAGGGTCTCAGGTACGACAACGGCGTGGCGGTCGTCCAGGTGGGCGGTCTGGAATACTACGTCTCGGAAATCTACAAAGTCAGTTGAAGCGGCCGGCGGGTCTGTCCCGCCACCATGACCATCCAGGAGGATCGAAATGTTCAAGTCCCTGTATAGCGGTGTGAGTGGCCTGACGGCCAACCTGACCAATCTCGATGTGATCGGGAACAACATCGCCAACAGCAACACCACGGGGTTCAAGAGTGGCCGCGTCACCTTCAACGAGATGCTGACCCAGACCATCCGTTCGGCCAGCCGGCCGGTCAGCGGGGGCCTCGGCGGCACCAACCCGCAGCAGGTCGGGCTGGGCACGCAGGTGGGCAGCATCGACACCAATTTCAACCAGGGTAACTTCCAGACCACGGGCAATACCACGGACCTGGCCATCCAGGGAGCGGGGTTCTTCATCCTCAGTGACGGCACCAGCAACGTCTACACCCGCGCCGGCATCTTCGGGCTGGACAGCGAGAATACGCTGGTCAACCCCAGCACGGGCCTGCGGGTCCAGGGATTGATGGCGGACGAGGACGGCGTGCTCGGCACCGGGCCCATCTCGGATATCTACATCGATCCCAGCCTGGTCGTCCCGGCGGAGCCCTCCAGCTCCGTGCGGCTGATGGGCAACCTGGACAGCGCCAGCGATGCCCAGGGCACCATCATGCAGAGCGGTTCGTTCATGCGGCAGGCGAGCGGCACCGATGTTCTCGTGGATCTGCCCCTGGGCCTGAACGAGGGCGACTCCATCTCCATCGGCGGGCAGGATGTGGGGGGAGCGGAGATCAGTAGCATGGAAATCACCGTGACGGCCGGCATGACCCTGGATGTTCTGGCCGCCCAGCTGGCCAACGAACTGGATGCCCAGGGTTTCGGGCCCTCCACCGTGGATATCACCGACGGCGCCATGAATGTGGCCATCGGCTCGGGCAATATCGAAGGCCTCTCCCTGAACGTCACCGGCGCCACGGAATTCAACAACGCCTTCAATTTCGGTTCGGTGGACACTTCGGGCCCCGTTTCTGGTGATACCAACTTCGCCTATGCCGACGCCACCACCCTGGCCACCGATCTGTTCGACTTGGAAGGCAACAGCCTGGGCCTGGCCGACGGCGAGGTGCTGCAGCTGAGCGGCAGCGTGGGGGGCGAGAGCAATACCACCTCCATGACCATCAGCGCCGCAACCACCACCCTGAACGACATCATGAACCAGATGCGCTTCAATCTGGGCATCACCAGCACCCCTGGCGAGATCAACAGCTCGGGCCAGATGGTGCTTTCCGGGGAGCCGGGTCTGGATTACGCCATCAGCAACATCGGAGTCCTCGAGCAGGGGATCGAGAACGAGGCCCTGAGCACGGCCTTCGATTTCACCCCCACCCAGAACGCGGCCGACCAGCAGACCTTCACCATGTCCACCGTGACCTACGACAGCCTGGGCTTCGAGCACACCATGAGCTTCGAGTTCGAGAAGGAGCCCGGCCTGAACAGCTGGCGCTGGAACGCCAGCATGGACGGTGGCGAGGAGATCACCACCGGCGGCAGCGGCACCGTGAGTTTCAATACCGACGGCAGCATCAGCGCCTTCACCTACGACAGCGGCGCCACCGGCATCACCTTCGACCCCAACATCGCCGGGGCCCAGGGGGCCGACCCGGTGACCGTGACGGTGGACTACGGCGAGGTGGGAGCCCTGACCGGCCTGACCCAGTTCGCCGGCTCGGGCAGCCTGCAGGCCGTGGCCGACGGCTTCGGAACGGGCACCCTGGTGGATTTCACCATCGACCAGACGGGCACCATCACCGGCGTTTTCAGCAACGATACCATGCGCAACCTGGCGCGGATCGGGATGGCCACCTTCAGCAACGCCAGCGGCCTGATGCGCGAGGCCAACAATACCTACCGCCTGAGCGGCAACTCGGGCGCGGCGGTGGAAACTTTCGCCGGCGAAGGCAACGGCGTGACCCTGGTCACGGGCGCCCTGGAGACCAGCAACGTGGACCTGGCCAAGGAATTCACCAACCTGGTGGTGGCCCAGCGCGCCTTCCAGGCCAACAGCCGGGTGATCACCACCAGCGACCAGGTCATGCAGGAACTGGTCAACCTGGTCCGGTAACCGACGGCAACCGGTTAGGGGCGGTCTCTTGCGGGGGGCCGCCCTTGGATCCGGATAGGAGCTAAAGTTCATGATCAAAGTCACGAAACTTAATGGTAGCGAACTGGTGGTGAACGCGGATCTGATCGAGTTCATCGAATCCACCCCGGACACGCTGATCAGCCTGACCACGGGTCGGAAGATCATGGTGCTGGAGGAAATGGACGATGTGATCAGGGCCGCGACGGATTACCGCTCTCGCGCCAGGATCTACCCGATCCCCACCGGAGGGACCGGATCGGTATTCGAAGGTTGACGCCGCGGATGGAACTGAGCAGGCGAAACCAGGAGACATAGCGTGGATATCGCAACAATCGTCGGAATCGTGGTGGCATTCGGTCTGATCGTCTGGTCCATCCTGCTGGGCGGCAGCCTCAGCGGTTTCATCAATATGCCTTCCGTGGCCGTCGTTCTGGGCGGGACCCTGGGCGCCCTGCTGATCAACTTCCCCCTGCAGAAGATCCTGGCCATGGGCAAGGTCATCATGAAGACGGTCATGTTCGCCATGGACGAACCCGGCGATGTGATCAACAAGATGGTCAAGTACGCCGAACGGGCCCGCCGCGAGGGTATGCTGGCCCTGGAAGAGGACAGCGAGAACGAGACCGACCCCTTCCTGCGCAAGGGTCTGCGCCTGGCCGTGGACGGCACGGATCCGCAGCTCCTGGAAAAGATCCTCGAAACGGATGTGGAGCAGATCGAGAACCGTCACGCCGACGGAGCCAAGCTCCTGGGCATGGGCGGCACCTTCGCCCCGGCCTACGGCATGATCGGGACCCTGATCGGCCTGGTGAACATGCTCTCGAACCTGGATGATCCCACCCAGATCGGTGCCGGCATGGCCACCGCCCTGATCACCACCTTTTACGGGGCCGTCATGGCCAACGCCTTCTTCATCCCTCTTTCGGGCAAGCTCGAAACCCGCAGCAAGGAAGAGATGATGATCAAGAACATGATCATCGAGGGCATCATGGCCATCCAGAGCGGGGATAGCCCGCGAATCGTGGAAGAGAAACTCAAATCGTTCCTGTCGCCCGAAACCCGGGCGCAGGTGGAAGCAGCCAAGGAAAAAGCCGCCTGATCCCGAGGCTTCGGGAAACGGCCTGACCAACCGGTCATGGCCCCACAGGGGCGGCACCGGGAGGGCCTGCCGTGGGCAAGAAGCGCAAGAACATCACCATCAAGAAGGGGCTCGACGAATGGGTCATGACCTACGGGGACATGATGAGTCTGCTTTTGACCTTCTTCGTTCTTATCGTCTCGTTTTCATCCATGCAGGAAACCAAATTCGACCAGGCCGCGGCATCCCTTTCCGAGGCTTTCGGCGTGATGCAGAGCCCAGAATCGGTCATCGAATTCCACGATCCCATCGTGCCCAACCACAATCCGCAGCGGGAGGCCGAGATCCTGTACGAGGTCCGCAGTGTGGAGAAGATGCTGCTGGACAAGGGATTGGAAGACCAGGTCGAGGTGGAGGTCACCGACGACGGCGTCATTGTCCGCATCAACGCCCCCTTCATGTTCACCAGCGGTGGAGCGGACCTGAAGAATCAGCCCAGGACGCTCCTGGACAAGCTGGCCGGATTCTTCAACAAGACTCCCTACAAGGTGAAGGTGCAGGGCCATACGGATGACATCCCCATCAACTCGACCCGCTATCCCTCCAACTGGGAACTGAGTTCGGCCCGCGCCGTCACCGTGGCACGATACTTTCAAAGTAGGGGTGTGCCGCCCGAAAGGATCGAGGCGACGGGATTTGGCGAGCACCACCCCATCGCCACCAACGATACCCCACAAGGACGCGCCAAGAACCGCAGGGTGGAGATATTCCTGCAATTGGAAAAGGACAAGCAGGCGGACCCCAAGGCCGCCTCCCTGATGAAGGTCGGGAACGTCGGTTCCAAACCGGCTCCCGCCAAGGCAGAAAACGTTCCGGTGCGGCCAATAATCAACCCCGTGACCGGCAGGCTGGGCCAGTTGCCCGGCACACAGCAACGCTGAGCAAGGAGAACGGATCCATGGCGGACAAAGACGCAACCCTGGAAGGCGCCTCGGAAAAGAAGGGCGGAATCCTGGAGAACAAGGCCCTCCTGCTGGGAATCATCGTGGTTGTCCAGGTGGGGCTGGCCATCGGCCTGACCCAGTTTTTGATCGTCCCCAAGCTGGGCGTCCAGGACGCCGGCATGGAGGCGGGGGCCAATCCGGAGGCGAAGCCGGCGGACATGCCCAAGATGGGCGTGCTGGTCAACCTGGAGGACATCGTCGTCACCCTGGCTTCGGATCCGGCCAAGCCCCGTTACCTGCGTATCAACATCAACGTGGAGGTTCCGAACCAGATGGTGGCCGAGGTGGTCGCCAGCCGCCTGCCCCAGCTGCGGGATCTGGTGATCATGACGCTCTCCGACAAGACGGCCGAACAGATCTCCACCCCCGAGGGCAAGAAGGGGCTGCGGGACGAGATCTTCCGACGCATGGACGAGAAGATGCCCGAAGGAACCCTCATGAACATCTATTTCTCGGATCTCGTGGTGCAGTAAGGCATCGGAGGCGGACTCGTGGCACCTGACGACATGAACATCGGAACCGAAGGCCTGGACGACCTGGACCTGGACGCGGCCATCGGCGCGGCCGAGAACCTGGTGGGCGATGCCGATGGTCTGGACCTGGATGATGTCCTGAATGCGGACTCCTCCGACGAGGATCTGCTGCCCGGCGGAGAGCGCCGGTACGACTTCACCCGTCCCAACAGCATCAGCCGAAACTTCGAGCAGAACCTGAATGCGGTGGGAGAATCCTACTCCAAGACGGGCACCATCGACTTCACGAGTCTCTTCCGGATGACCACCACCGTGGAATTCCAGGGCATGCGCCAGAGCACCTATTTGGAATACCTGGAAGAGCTTCCCAACCCCACCTGCGCCGCCATGGTCACCATGGCGCCGCTCAAGGGTTTTGTCCTGATGCACATCGACCTGGGACTCAGCTTCCTCTTTCTGAAGAAGCTGATGGGCGGGACGGTCGACGCCGAGGACAGCGTGCGCGAATTCACCGAGATCGAACGCGGCATCAACGCCGGGCTGGTGGGCCGCTTCACGGACATCTTCCGCAAGGCCACCCACAAGTGGATCGACGTGAAGCCCGAATTCGTGAATCTGGAAAACAACCCCAACTACCTTTCCGGCCTGGCCGAAGGCACCGCCCTGATCATCCTGAAGTTCATGGTCAAGCTGGATACGGTCGAGGGTATGCTGGAGATCGGCTTTCCGCTGGCTGCCTTCGATCCGGTGCGGGAAATCTTCGACCCCCAGGAGGCGGTGGAAATCCGCACCCCCACGGAGAAGAAGGACGATCGACGGCGTATCCTGGACATGATCCAGGGCACCCCCACGGAGGTCACCGTCCAGCTGGCGTCCAAGAATTGCACCCTGCAGGACGTCATGGACATGGCGGTGGGAAAAATCATCCACCTGCCGCAGGGCATGGACGCCCCGCTGCTGGTGGAGATCGAGGGCCAACCCAGCTGGCTGGGAGAAGCGGGCCGCATCGGCCAGAACCGGGCCGTCAAGCTGATCCAGCAACTGGACAAGGAGTAAAGAATGACCGACGAGAGCAAAATGAAAGAGACTGGTGGACCCCTGGCCACGGAAGATGCTTCCGTGAGCGATCAGGAATCGGCGTCCCTCCTGTCCGATCTCGGAGAGCAGGTGCCCGATACCGCCAACCTGGACATGCTGTTGGATGTGGGGCTGCAGATCACCGTGGAACTGGGGCGCACCCGCCTGAAATTCCGCGACGTGCTCAACCTCAGCAACGGCAGCGTGGTGGAGCTGTCCCGCCAGGTCTCCGAGCCCGTGGATATCCTCGTCAACGGCGCCCTGCTGGCCAGCGGCGAGGTGGTGGTGGTGGATGATCACTTCGCGGTGCGCATCACCAAGCTCCTGAACCGTGTCGAACGCCTCAAGAGGGTTCTGTGATGGTCCTGCCTTTCCTCGCCGCAGCCGGCACCGAGTTGTCCGCCGAGACCTTCCGCATGGGAGGCAGCTGGTGGCAGACCATGGGGGGGCTGGCCATCGTTTTCGGGCTGCTCCTGCTCTTCCTCAAGTTGTTGAAGAAGCTCAACGGAGGGTCGGGCTCCGGGGACACCAGCTTGCTGACCGTGTGGCACCTGGGACCCAAGCGGGAGATTCAGATCCTGCGCCTGGGGGACATGGTCCACTACATCTACCGCCACGACGGCTCCATGGTTATCCTCAAGGAAGAAAGCCTGGCCCAGTTCGAGAGCGCCCACGGCAGCCGGGAGCCCGCCCTGCCCACGAGCCAGGGCTTGCGCGACCTGCTGGCCGGCAAGCTGCCCTTCGGCCGGCCACGGCCCGTATCCTGAGAAACTGCCCAGTTTCTGGCCAATTGTTCTGGTAAAGGTCCGGCTCCTGGCAGCCGGATCTTTTTTGTGCCCCTGGATGACGCCCTGGTCTCCATTAACCCCATGTTATTTAATGACATAAAAGATATCTCATCAGGGATTCCATGGCACGTCCATTGCCCTGTAAGGGGGAGTTCGTCCCCCTTCATCGTACGAGAGAGGCCCATGCGACCCTTGCCCCGTAAAATTTCGCTCCTGATCCTGGCCGCCCTCCTCGCGGTCCTGACGCTGCTGTCCGGCCCGGCGGCCGCCCAGACCGCCGCCGTGGACACCACCAGCGCGCCTGCCGTCAGTCTCAGCCTGCAGGGCGTGCAGACACCCGGCGGCATGGACGCGGCCCTGAAGGTCGTCCTGCTGATGACGGTGCTGTCCCTGGCGCCGGCTTTCCTGATCCTGCTGACCAGCTTCACCCGCATCGTCATCGTGCTGGGCTTCCTGCGGCAGGCCATCGGAGCCAACCAGGCTCCCAACAACCAGATCATCATCGGCCTGGCCCTCTTCCTGACCATCGTGGTCATGTCCCCGGTGCTCAACGAGATGAACACCAGCGCGATCCAGCCCTTCATGAACGACGAGATCAGCCAGGAGGTGGCCTTCAGCCGGGCCCAGGGGCCTCTGAAGGACTTCATGCTCAGCCAGGTGCGGGAAAAGGATATCGCCCTGTTCCTGGAGCTGACCAATACCGAGACCCCGGCCACGCCGCAGGAACTACCCATGCTGGTGGTCATCCCCAGTTTCGTGCTCAGCGAGCTCAAAACGGCCTTCCAGATGGGTTTCCTGCTCTTCATTCCCTTCCTGATCATCGACATGGTGGTCGCCTCGGTCCTGATGTCCATGGGTATGATGATGCTGCCTCCGGTGCTGATCAGTCTGCCCTTCAAGTTGTTGCTCTTCATCCTGGTTGACGGGTGGTTCCTGGTGGTCCGCTCCCTTGTCCAGGCCTTCCAGTAGAGGTATGAATCCATGACTCCCGAAGCCGTCATCGAAATCGGGCAGTACGCCATGCGCACGGTGATCTTCGTGGCCGGCCCCATGTTGCTGGGGGGCATGCTGGTCGGTCTGACCATCAGCATTTTCCAGGCGGCCACCCAGATCAACGAGATGACCATGACCTTCGTGCCGAAGATCCTGACCGTCTTTGCCATCCTGATCCTGACCCTGCCCTGGGCCATCAGCCAGCTGACGGGGTTCGCCACCGAGATGTTCAACCGCATAGCGGCCATGTGAGATGGAAATCCAGCTGGACATCAGTCTGCTGGCCGTGGGAGGGGCCCTGGCGGTGCGTTTCGGTGTCCTGACGGCAACCTTGCCCCTGCTGGACCTGCGCAGCGTGCCGCCCCTGTGGCGCGTGGCGCTGGCCATCTGCTTCTCGGCGATCCTGACCCCTGCCGTGATGGCGGGTCTGCCGGCCGGGCAAGTGGACCTCAGCTGGCAGGGGCTGGTGCTGGAAGCCGCCCGCAGCCTGGTGATCGGCGCCATGTTGGGATTCACCGTCAACCTGGTCTTTACCGCCGTGAAATACGCGGGTTCGGTGGCGGGCATGCAGATCGGTTTCGCCATCGTGAACGCCTTCGATCCCATGACCCAGAGCCAGGTCTCCATCATCTCCCAGCTCTATTACATCCTTGCCGTGCTGCTTTTTTTCGTGACCGGGGCGCATCAGATCCTGGTCCAGACCATGTTCCAGTGCTGCGTCGTGGTGCCGCCCTTCGGCGGGCTGGATCCCGCCGCCGGCTCCTGGTTCCTGCTCAAGGAATTCGGGACCATCTTCGAACTGGGGCTGCGCATCGCCGCGCCCATCGTCGTGGTGCTGCTGCTGGTGAGCGCCTCCATGGGCGTCATCGTCAAGACCGTGCCGCAGATCAACGTCCTGGCCGTGGGTTTCCCGGTCAAGATCGCCGTTGGGCTGATCACCTTCGGGCTTTCGCTGGTCTTCTTCCGGCAGATCACCGTCAGCCTCATGGGAGAATTGCCCGCCAAGCTCAATCAGGTGCTGATCGCCCTGAGCTGAAACCGCAACCACCCCACCGGGGCTAGCCGAAGGAGGTGAGGAAACATGGCCGACGACTCCGCTGGCGAGAAAACAGAAAAAGCGTCAGGTAAAAGACGCGAAGAAGCGCGCAAACAAGGGCAGGTCGCCAAATCCCAGGAAGTCAACGGCGCGGTGATCCTCATCGTGGGCATGACCATCCTGGTCATGTCCTCGGGGCACTTCGCGCGGGTCCTGGGGGAACACGCCTCTTACATCTTCAGCCAGGGGCATATCCTACTGCTCACCAACGAGGACGCCATCGGGGCCGTCCTCAAGTTCAATCTCAGCGCCCTGCTGACGGCGCTGGCCCCGCTTCTGGCCGGGGTTCTCATTTCCGGCATGGGGGCCAACATCATGCAGGTGGGCCTGAAATTCACGCCCGAGTCCCTGCAGTTCAAGATGGACAAGCTGAACCCCATCAACGGATTCAAAAAGTACTTCAAGAAGGACATGTATGTCGAACTCTTGAAAAACGTTATGAAGGTCAGCATCATCTGCCTGCTGGCCTACGCCATGCTCCACCACATGGTGGACGATCTCAACAGCCTCAGCGTGCTGCCCCTGGCGGCCATCGTGAGCATCGGCAAGATCAGCTTCATCAAGCTGATGGCCGTTCTGCTGGCTTTCACGACCCTGCTGGCCGTCATCGACTGGTTCTGGACCAAATTCCGGCACGAAGAGCAGATCAAGATGAGCAAGCAGGAAGTGAAGCAGGAAAACAAGGATGTGGACGGTGATCCCCAGATCAAGGCCAGGATCAAGAGCCAGCAGTTCGAGATGGCCCGCAAGCGCATGCTGGCCGATGTGCCCACCGCCGACGTGGTGATCACCAACCCGACCCACTTCGCCGTGGCCCTGAAGTACATGCCGGGTCAGCCGGCGCCCATGGTGGTGGCCAAGG
>JGI12109J20283_10100514_pt1 | contig 16426 bp, 17 predicted proteins | sample ElkSlonscriptome_12_FD_20283 | JGI IMG/M metagenome (IMG submission 20283)
GAAACGCCGCTGACGAGTCTGTGGCCTCGCTTTCGCCTTATTTCTGTTGCCCAAATCCTCGAGCTCGGCATCACTGACGTCCGCCAGCAAGCTCTGCTGCAGCTCCAGTACGAGAGAATCGAATTGCTCCCTATCAATATTACCGGCAGCGAGCTCAGCTTCCAGCTCGTTATTACGCCCATGAAACAGGGCTATATTCGCGGACTTGCGTAGCTCAGTGGACTCAAAAGCCTGCACATGACGCCGGCGCCATAGCGGCACAAGCACGAACAAGCTAGCCAGGAGAAAAAGAAATACTGTAGAGATCCAGAACAAGAGAGTTTACCGATGTAGTTGCGCCGGACTCAGGATTCGCGCCTGAGCAATGCTTCCAGGCGCTCCCTTTCGGTTGCGTCCAGCCCGGTTTTGGCTTGCTCTGAGGCCTTGGCCCGGCGCCAGATCGAGTAGGCAACCAGACCGCCAATGATCAGAAAGATGAGAGGTCCGAACCAGAGCAGAACCGTCTCAGCCCGCAGCCTCGGACGATAGAAAATGAAGTCTCCGTAGCGCTCGAACATGAACTGTTCAATTTCCTCATTGCTCATGCCCGCCATAATCATTCGATGCACTTCCCGCCGCAAATCTTCAGCGACACCGCCAGTGGATCCGGTCAGATTAGTATTCTGACACATCGGGCATCGAAGCTCATTTGAGAGTTGACGAAATCTCGCCTGCTGCTCCGGTGTATCAAACTCAAAGGTATCGACCTGTCCATGTACCAGTAATGGTAACAGTAACATCAGCGTGAGACTGCATAAAAAAAAGCGCCAGGTCACCCTCTCACGACGAAATGAGCCAGTCATGTCATTGACTCTCGCTTCGCAGCTCTGTAATCGCCGGAATAAATTCTTGCTGCCAGACATTTTCATCCAGCACACTGACATGCCGATAGCGAATTACGCCGTTAGCATCCACCAGGTAAGTTTCTGGAGCACCATAGACGCCGAGATCGATGCCCAACCGGCCCGATTCGTCAAGAATGCTGAAGGCGAAGGGGTCGCCATTATCCTCCAGCCACTCTTGAGCCAGATCCTTACGATCACGGTAGTTCACGCCCACAACCGGGATTTCACCCTCTTCTGACAATCGCATGAAGGTGGGATGCTCAACCAGGCACGGCAGGCAGTAGCTACCCCAGACATTGAGTAAGAACATTTCCCCCGGCAAATCGTCGATGCTGACCGGTTCGCCCTCCACAGTAGTCAGCTCAAAGGCAGGCATGGGCTTGTCTATCAGCATGGAAGGCAGCTCGGATGTATCCAGGTAAAGCCCGCGCCAGAGCAGCGCTGACAGGGCAACGAATGCCAGCACCGGAATGAACAATTTCCATCTTTGTATTATCGCACTCATGATGCAGTCCGCAATTTCCCGCTCACGGCGTGACCGGGAACCTGTTCAGTGTCAAGCGTTGGCTTGCGCAGACGCCGGTAGCGTTTATCAAGTGCACTCACCGAGCTGCCGACGGCCATTAGGATTGCCGCCAACCACACCCAACGCACAAAAGGTTTGACGTAAATGGTCATGGTCCAACCTTGCTCGCCGCGTTTCTCTCCCAGAGTCACAAAAAGGTCGCGCAGAAAACCGGCATCGATTGCCATTTCCGTCGACGGGGAGCCACTGGCCAAATAGACGCGTTTCTCTGGAAACAACACTTTTACTGTCTCGCCATTGCGAGCGACGGTTATCTCGGCCTGGTCGCCGATGTAGTTTGGGCCGCTCACGGCTTCGGTACCCTGCAGAGTGAAGTCATAGCCTCCAAGCTGGGTGCTCTGGCCAGGGACCAACAAGACACTGCGCTCAGAGCTGAAATAACTGGTCAGGGCCGCTCCCACCAGCAGTACCGCGACGCCAAAATGAGCCGTCTGCATGCCGTAATAACTCAATGGCAGTGAGCGCAGCCCTTTGGACACGCTGCTTTTATTGGCGATCCTGTTGCCCCCATCCTTGACGATGGCGAGTAAAATCCAGGTTGCCAAGGCCACGGTGATGGTGGCAGCGAGCGAGAATTCCAGCAGCACAACAAGGGGCAACACGACGCCAAGAGCCAGGCTGACAGCCGCCACCTTGCCGAGCTGAGCGACCAGATAAGCGCTTGAAGTCCGCTTCCAGCGACTCAACGGCCCTATTCCAAGAAATAGCACCAGTAAAATCATTAAGGGCACAAAGACGGCATTAAAGTAAGGTGGCCCGATGGAGATAAGATCATCGGTCAGTGCCTGATAGATCATCGGGAACAACGTTCCCAGGAATACGGAAGCCGCTGAGACCACCAACAGCACATTGTTGATGAGCAGGAAGATCTCGCGGGAATTGCCACCGAAGCTCGCCTCGGATTTCATTAAGGGCGCGCGCAGGGCAAACAGCAATAATGATCCACCGATGGCCAAACCGAGAATACCCAAGATAAAAATTCCCCTGTCCGGATCACTGGCGAACGCGTGCACCGAAGTCAGCAGACCGGAGCGGGTAATAAATGTGCCAAGCAGGCTGCCGGCAAAGGCCAGAATCGCCAACATTACGGTCCAGCTCTTAAACACGCCCCGCTTCTCGGTCACAGCCAATGAGTGCAGTAGCGCCGTACCAAAAAGCCAGGTAATCAACGGCGGATTTTCCACCGGGTCCCAGGCCCACCAGCCACCCCATCCCAATTCGTAGTAGGCCCACCAACTGCCGAGGGCAATGCCCAGCGTCAGAATCGCCCAGGCGACGTTGGCCCAGGGCCGTGACCAGCGCGCCCAGGCCGCATCGAGCCGACCACTGAGCAGGGCCGCAATGGCGAAGGCGAATACTACAGAGAATCCAACGTAGCCCATGTAGAGGGTTGGTGGATGGATGATGAATCCGATGTCCTGCAGAGCCGAATTCAGGTCCGCCCCATCGGCCGGGGGTAACGGAACGATTCGATCGAAAGGATTAGAGGTGGCTAGCATGAAAAGGATATAGGCCGTGCACAGTATGCCAAGCACTCCGAGCACGCGAGCTATGAAATCAATTGGCATGCTCTTGCTGAATATCGCTACGGCGAGCATCCAGCCGCCCAGCATGAATGTCCAGACCAAAAAGGAGCCCTCGTGGCCACCCCAGGCAGCCGTGAATTTATAGCGATCTGGCAGCATGGTATTGGAATGCTGAGCAACGAACTGCACTGAGAAATCATCAGTCATGAAGGCAAATATCAGAATTGCCAAAGCAATGCCCAAAAACACGAAGATGCCGGCGGTCAGCGGCCGGGCCAGACTCATCCAAAGCAAGTTACCAGTCTGCGCACCGATAACCGGCAGACTGCCGAGAATGACACTCAGGCAAAGTGCGAGTATAAGCGAGAACGAACCGAGTTCTGGAATCATGATCCCAATCAGGTCTCCGGGGAAATTGAATGATTTTCAGCCGAGGCACCGGCCGCGTCCAGCGCCGCCTTCACCTCTGGTGACATGTAATTTTCATCGTGCTTCGCCAGTACGCGTGAAGCCTGGAAAACGCCGGCATCGCTGATACTGCCTTCCACTACAACGCCCTGACCCTCGCGAAACAGATCGGGCAGAATCCCCTGGAAGCGCACCGGTACATCATTGACATAATCGGTAGTCACGAACTGCACCAGCAGACTGTCCTCGGCGGAACTCACTGAGCCCTCCTTGACCATGCCGCCAATACGCACTCGCTGCCCGGAATCGACTTCTCCTGCAGCTACCTGGGTCGGAGTAAAAAACAGATCAATGTTCTGGCTCAAAGCAAATAGAGTAAGACCGACGGCGGCGCACAGCCCCACCGCAATGAAGACGATGATTCCCAACTTTTTGCGTCGATGTGCTTTCATAGATTCTCTCCGTAAGAACTGGCTAACTCGCTCTTCGACTGATCAATGGTTGCTTCGCGAGTCGGCGCTTGTTCCTGCAGCAGTTGGCGCCTTTTCTGTTCTTTTAATATTTTTTTACGCCGCAGTAGAGGGTAATAAAGATTAATGAAAATAAATACGGCAAACAGAACATACACGGACCAGACGTTGAAAGTGTATTCCCCCATCTGCAGAAATTCACTGATACTGGCGAACTGTAACTCAAACACCCTTGCCGATGCTCCTCAAACCACGTTCTCAACCGCTCCGGCCAAGGCTCCCAATAGCCGGCCAGACGAGCTGAATTATGTTTGTTGCAACAGGTTGCGCACCCACTGCGACCGCCGCTCTCGCTGCAGAATTTCGTTGCGCGTCGAAAGAATGAGACTGACGACCATGAACAGCGCCACGGCCAGCAGCATGATTAGCAGCGGCACCCAGATTTCTGGGCCGTTTGGGCCCTCGCTGGACATGTTGATTGGGCTCGCAGGCTGATGCAAGGTATTCCACCAGTCTACAGAATATTTGATCACAAACACGTTTATGCAGCCTACGATGGACAATACCGCACAGGCACGCGCGGCTCCATCACTGTCCTCTAGCGCTGAGCGCAGGGAAATGACGCCAATCAACAGGAACAACTGCAGCAGCATCGAAGTCAGGCGCCCATCCCAGACCCACCAGGCGCCCCAGATATCGCTGCCCCAGATGGAGCCAGAGGCCAAAGCCAGCGCCGTGAACCAGGCGCCCAAAGGCGCCGCGGTCTTCGCCACCATGTCAGCGAGCTTCATACGCCAAACCAGGGTAACGATGCCCGCTACCGCCATTAGCGGAAAGAACGCCAGGGAAATACTCGCCAGAGGCACGTGAACGTACATGATGCGAATAGTGTTGCCTTGTTGATAGTCAGCCGGCACAAAAAGCAGGGCCATGACAATGCCGACCGTGAGCAGCACCGCCATGCTGGCAACCAACCACGGTAGCCAACGGCCGGTGAGTTCGTAGAACCAGCGTGGAGAGCCTAATTGTTGAAGCCAGGGCCACATAATATTCTTACAGTAAAGAAGCGTTTGGAAGTTGACGGACGACTATATCATGCGTCGAAGGCAACGCTATCATGCGTTGAAGGCGACGCTGTGATACCAATTGTAACCTATTGTAATAACGTGCTTATCCTTTGAATAGACCAGTGAACGCTAAATGCGGCCAGATTCAGTTAATACTTATTCTCAAGGCCGCAGCAGAAGCGAGCGGCGCCAAAGATAGCGTCGCCAGAAGCATTGCTCCCAGCACCGCCAGATAGCCCGCCAGTGAAGCGCCATTCTGAGTCTGTTCCACCGCCATGGTGCCGGCGATAAGGACCGGGACGCTCATGGGCAGGGTAATTACTGCCAAGATCAAACCACGACTACCCAGGCCCACAGTCAGGGCAACGCCAATAGAACCAAGAAGACTAAGGACAGGGGTCCCCAGCAGTAGGGTCAGAAACAGCGCTTGATAGCTGCCACTCGGAAGATTGAGCATGTAAGCGATTAATGGTGACGCCAGCACCACTGGCAGACCGCTGACAAGCCAGTGACTGATGTTCTTGGCCAATACCAGAAAGAATAATGGGTGTGGACTGAGGAGCATTTGCTCCAGGGAACCATCTTCGTAATCGGCCCGGTACAGATTGTCCATCGCCAGCAGAGAAGCCAGCAACGCAGCAATCCAGAGGACTCCAGCGGCGATTTCCGCCAGTCGTTCAGGCTCAGGAGAAATCCCGATAGGAAACAAGGTGGCGACAATCAGAAAAAACATGAAGGGATTGACCATGTCATGCTTCTTCTTGAAGGCAATCAGCAGGTCGCGCCTGAGTGTCGCCAGGAACGCGGCCAGCGTTGAACTCTGCGACCCAACCACTGAATCAGACAAGTTCCAGCACCTTCAGGCCGTCAATACTGAGGGCATGATGTGTGGTGACCAGAACTGCCCCGCCGGCGCTGGCATGGCGCTGCAACAGCGTTTCCAACTGGGCAACTCCCTGGATATCGAGTGTAGTGAAGGGCTCATCCAGCACCCATAGTCGCGCCGTGCTTAAAAGGAGCCGTGCCAGGGACACTCGTTGCTGTTGCCCGGCAGAGAGGGTAAAACACTGGGATTCTTCGAACCCCCGCAGCCCCATCAGCGCCAGCGCCCGCAGGATGGCCTCATCCCCAACTGGCGTCTGGAGGCCGCAAGCAAAGCGCAAGTTTTCAAGCGGTGACAGCACTTTATTGATACCGACTCGATGACCGATGTAGGCAAGGTCGCTGCGAAAATCCTCGTACTGATTTGTTAGCTCCTTGCCTTGCCAGATCAATTCGCCGTCGAAATTATCGTTAATACCGCAGACTATGCGCAGCAGCGTGGTTTTGCCACTGCCGTTGCTGCCACGCACCTGCAAGACTTCGCCGCCTTTGAGGCCAAAAGACAAGTCGCGGAACAGGACACGATCGTCACGCTCACAAAAGAGCCCACGCGCCTGGAGAGAAAAATCGGCAACTGCGAAGCTGCTGGACTGGGCCTGACTCATGTACTGGGTGGTATCTGCGCGTGATTCGGGACAGCGTTGGATTATAGCCTTTTCCAGCCGCGTTCACCCAGGGCGACTGGCGCCGGACCAGGAAAGCAAAATAGCGAAATACTTGAGGATGCTCTGAATGATGCAGACATGCCTTATTTCCAGTCTGTCAGTCTTGCCCGCAAGCGCATAGCCGCCTGACTGTGAATCTGACTGACCCGGGACTCGCTGACACCGATGACTTCGCCAATTTCCTTGAGATTGAGTTCTTCATCGTAATACAGCGCCAGCACCAGTTTTTCCCGTTCCGGCAGGCCATCGATCGCCTTGGCAAGGTGGGCCTTAAAAGTGTCGCGCTGGAGCCCGTCGCAGGGACCAGGTAATTCTCCCACCGCCAGTTCGATGGCTGAATCATCCCCCTCCATAACGTCATCGAAACTGAACAACCGGCTGCCGCTGGCATCCTGCAGAATGGAATAGTAGGCGCTTAAATCGATGTCCATCTCGGCGGCAATTTCTCTATCCTTAGCGTCCTGACCAGAGCGTGCCTCAATGGCTTTGATGGCCTCGGCAACCTTGCGAGATTTCCGGTGCACCGAGCGTGGCGCCCAATCACCTTTGCGCACTTCATCCAGCATTGACCCCCTGATCCGAATCCCGGCGTAGGTCTCGAAGCTGGCGCCCTTGGAGACATCGTATTTTTTAGCTGCCTCCAGCAGGCCAATCATCCCAGATTGAATCAGGTCATCGATCTGCACACTCGCCGGCATCCGCAGCAGCAGATGATGCGCTATGCGTTTTACCAACGGCGCGTAGCGCTCAACCACTTCCCTCAGGTCGACGTCGCTTATTTCGCCTTTGTTCTTGGCCTTGTCGGCTGCAGATACTGCGCGCGGTGAAGTCATCGTCAGTTTTCCAGTAATTAAAGTGGTTAGACTGCGTTACCCGGATTGCGGGAAATGCGGGCACCTAACCCAGTCGGATTGGTCAGGGCTCAGGGACCCGCTCGTTAGTGTCGTTTCTGGCCAAAGGCGCTTAAACTCGCTCTGGGTGTTCACTCTCGTCTATTGCCTCTATCTAATCCGCTGCATCGCCCCAGCAGCCGTTATTAAACTTGCTCCCCAAACAGTCGACACTAGATCTAGCTTCGGGCGATTTGTTGGTTAGGTACAGAGACCCGTTAGGCCACTGTTTGCATTGTTGCCATTTATAACTGCAATCTTTGTTCCAGTCCAGATGCAGTGGCACAAAATCGGTCCCAATCAATTGAATTGCGGCGTTTATCCCCCGCCTCAAACTCTCACGGTGTCACAGTGATGGGGCCGAAAAAGGCTACTGCGCGTCAATTTCTTGACGGTTTGCCCGGCGAGCGCCAAAAATTTAACGCTTTGAAGAACAATTCTCAGGCCTTCGGTGGCGTGACTCCCCTCTGCCCCATGTATTTTCCGCCCCGACTTTTGTAGGTGACTTCACACTGTTCATCAGACTGATAGAACAGCATCTGAGCAACGCCCTCATTAGCATAGATCTTTGCCGGTAACGGCGTTGTGTTGGAAAACTCGAGAGTAACGTGCCCTTCCCACTCCGGCTCCAGCGGGGTGACGTTAACGATGATACCGCAGCGCGCATAGGTGGATTTCCCCAGACAAACCGTGAGCACGTCAGAGGGAATGCGAAAATATTCAACAGTGCGAGCCAGTGCGAAAGAGTTTGGCGGGATCACGCAGACCGACTCGTCAATGGAGACGAAGCTGCCCTCATCGAAATTTTTCGGATCGACGACATTGGTGGTATGGACATTGGTAAAGATCTTGAATTCGCTGGCACAGCGCACATCGTAGCCATAGCTTGAGGTGCCGTAGGAGATGACTTTTTGACCGTCAACGCTGCGCACCTGCCCAGGCTCGAAAGGCTCGATCATCCCCGTCTGGGCCACCATTTTCCGTATCCACCGGTCTGCCTTAATGGTCATGATGGTAGCGCCTGCCGGGTCGCTCCGGGCAAAAAGAAACGCGCATGATAAAGACATTGAAGTACCAATTCATCTTTTTTTGTCAGCCCGCTCTGGGCGTTGGCAGCTGAATTTAGCAATCGTATTCGGTATGATGCGCAGCCTTCTGCGCGGAGATCAAAGCGATCCCTCCCGGTCGTTATACCGGCAGGTCGAAATCCCGCTCAGACCGGCTCATCATGGCTGGTACGGGCTCCCGGTTTTGGAGTACCGCCGCTCACTACTTTGGAGGAGAAATAACATGCGCAAGTGGCAGTGCATCGTTTGCGGATTCATTTACGACGAGGAGCTTGGCTTGCCTGAAGAGGGCCTTGCCCCCGGGACGCGCTGGGAAGACATCCCGGAAGACTGGACTTGCCCGGAATGCGGAGTCGGCAAAGAAGACTTCGAGATGATCGAGATCTGATATCCTCACTAACCCCGACAGATCCCACAGGAAGGTCCCGTGCGAGCACGCAAGATACTGGTAACCAGCGCTCTGCCCTACGCCAATGGTTCAATCCATCTGGGCCACCTTATGGAAACCGTGCAAACAGACATCTGGGTGCGCCTGCAAAAAATGCGTGGCCACGATTGTCTGTATGTGTGCGCTGACGATGCCCACGGCACGGCCATCATGCTCAGCGCAGAGGCAAGGGGCATCACCCCGGAACAACTCATCAATGAAGTCAAGGAACAGCATGAACGGGATTTTGCCGATTTCCTGATCGATTTCGACAATTATCACAGCACCCACAGCGAAGAGAATCGTCTCCTTTCCGAGCACATCTATCGGGCGCTGGATGGGAACGGACACATAGCCCGGCGTTCAATCAGCCAACTCTACGATCCTGAGAAAGAGCTTTTTCTGGCCGACCGCTACATTACCGGTGCGTGCCCCCGCTGCAAGACTGAGGGGCAGTATGGTGACAACTGTGAAGCCTGCGGCTCTACCTACAGCCCCGCCGAGTTGATCAACCCGCGCTCAGTAATCTCTGGCGCCAAGCCGGTGGAAAAAGAGTCGGAGCATTTCTTTTTCCGCCTGCCAGAATTTCGCGACATGCTTAAAGCATGGACGCGCAGTGGCACGCTGCAGGAACAGGTGGCCAACAAACTCAGCGAATGGCTCGATGAAGAACTGCACGAATGGGACATTTCCCGAGACGCGCCCTATTTCGGTTTCGAGATTCCCGACGCCCCCGGAAAATTTTTCTACGTCTGGCTTGATGCCCCCATCGGCTACATGGCCAGCCTTGAGAATCTATGCGCCCGCAGCGACACTAAATTCGAGGATTTCTGGAGTCCTGACAGCGACGCTGAGGTGTATCATTTTATTGGTAAGGACATTATCAATTTTCACACCCTGTTCTGGCCCGCCATGCTGACCAGCGCTGGCTATCGCACGCCGACAGCCGTATTCGCGCACGGCTTCCTAACCGTTGACGGCACCAAGATGTCCAAGTCCCGCGGCACATTCATCAACGCGAGAACCTATCTGGACCACCTGGACCCTGAGTATCTGCGCTATTACCTGGCCGCCAAACTGTCACCAGGAATCGATGATCTGGATCTCAACCTGGAAGATTTTGCTCAACGGGTGAATTCGGATCTCGTCGGCAAGGTTGTCAACATTGCCAGTAGATGCGCCGGCTTCATCAGCAAGGGCTTTGCCGGCCAGCTCGCTGATGAGCCCGATAACCCGGAACTGCTGCAGGACATGCAGGCGGCCAAGGACGATATCGGCAGCTTCTATGAGCGCCGGGAGTACAGCCGTGCCATTCGCCTTATAATGGCGCTGGCCGACCGGGCCAATCAGTACATCAATGACAAGGAGCCCTGGGTCATCGCAAAAAATGACAGGCAGTCCGCGGAGCTGCAGGCTATCTGCAGCAGTGGCATCAATGCCTTCCGCCTGCTGATGATCTACCTCAAGCCGGTCCTGCCGGCGATGGCAGCGAAGGCCGAACAGTTTCTGGACGTACCGCCGCTGCGTTGGGGTGACCTGGACACGCTGTTGACCGCGCATAAGATAGAGCGATTCAAGCCACTGATGACGCGAGTAGAGTCCGACAAAATACAGGCCATGGTGGCAGCAACCCGTGAGGCCTACGAACTGGAACAAACCAGCGCCGCCGGCACGGCTAAAAAGACACCGAGCAAGAAACAGAGTGGTGAGGCGATGACTGAGGAAATCGAATTCGATGAATTTGCCCGCGTCGATTTACGCGTCGCTCGCATTGAGGCGGCGGAGCGTGTGGAAGGGGCGGACAAGCTACTGCGTCTGAAACTCGACCTGGGCAAGGACGAATCGGGGCAGGCGCTGGAACGAACGGTGTTGTCCGGCATCAAGTCGGCCTACCAACCGGAGCAGCTTGTCAATCGACTGACCGTCGTGGTCGCGAACCTGAAACCCCGAAAAATGAAATTTGGCACCTCTGAGGGCATGATCCTGGCAGCGGGCTCCGGCGACCAGGGCATCTGGTTGCTGTCTGTGGACAGCGGCGCCCAACCGGGCATGCGCATTACCTGAAGCTTGCTCGGGCGATCTGTCTCGGAGGATTAGACTTTCTGATCCAGCAAACTTAGAGAGCCTCTCTCGTCACGGAGCCGGTCTCTCGCTGAGCCGGCTGGCGTCACTCCCGCTTACATAATAAGCTTGCGAGACTCAGACGACCGATCGCCGCGGTCAGGCTGCTTTCAACAGGAACCCGACATCATGATTAAGCGAATCAAATTCTGGAGCTCGATCCTGATGCTGTTGATCAGCATTAGCATGAGCGCCCCACTGCGCGCACAGACTGCCGAAATCAGGGCAATCCAGGACTCTGTCATAAAGATCTACACCACCCAGGCAGCGCCTGACTATTTCACACCCTGGCGCCTGCTGACACCACGCCAGAGCAGTGGCTCCGGTGCTGTTATAGCCGGCAATCGTATTCTGACCAATGCCCATGTAGTCGCCAACGCCAGTTACGTACAGGCTCAGAAGCACAACGATCCTAAGCGCTACCTGGCACGGGTAATCTTTGTTTCTCATGCCGCAGACCTGGCGCTTCTTACCGTAGAAGAGCCAGGGTTCTTCAGCGATCTGGAGGCCCTCAGCATTGGCGACCTGCCAACCCCGCAGCAGGAAGTGTCCGTCTACGGCTACCCTATGGGCGGCAAGTCACTAAGCATAACCAAAGGCGTGCTGTCCCGCGTCGAGCAGCAGGTCTATGCCCATGCCGGCGCCTTTCTCCTTGCCGGTCAAATCGACGCCGCCATTAACCCGGGCAACAGCGGTGGACCGGTCATCGTCAATGAACAGATCGTTGGCGTGGTCATGCAGGCGAATGCCGGCGGCCGTGCCGAGAATCTTGGCTATTTTGTGCCTCCGAGCGTGATTCGCCATGTTCTGACCGACAGCCTGGATGCGACTTTGGATGGCTTCCCGGACATGGGCTTCCGTACCCAGACTCTGGACAGTCCCGCGGCCAAGGCCGCCTATGGTCTGGCGGCGGACGACAACGGTGTGCTTGTAATTAAAGTATTCGAAAATTCCCCCGCCCATACCTTGCTGCAGGAAAACGATGTCATCATGAAGATTGATGACTACGACATCGCTGATGACGGCACGATTGAACTCAGCGACGACATTCTGACCGACTACAAATACGCCATCGACATGCATCACGTCGGAGACGATGTGCGCATCACCTTTTCCCGCAATGGCCAGCGGCGAAGCATTAACCTCAGCGCTCGAGCGGCATTGCCGAACTACAGCCTGGTTGCCGGGGAAAAGTTCGATGAACTACCGGAATACTATCTCTACGGAGGCGTCCTGTTCGTACCCCTGAACATGAACGTGATCAAGCGCTGGGGTAATGACTGGAGCCGCTCGGCACCAGTTAGCCTGCTGTCCGCGCGCAATGAGTGGAGTTCTCCGGAGCGACGCGAACTGGTTGTGGCGCTACAGGTGCTGGCGGCGGACGTTAACCTCGGCTATCACGACTGGCGCAATTGGATCGTCGGCTCCATCAACGGCGAACCGATCCGGGATTTCCGGCAGTTCGCACAACGCCTGCGCAACAATAGCGAGGAATTCGTCGTGCTGGAGAACGAAAACGGCTACCAAATGGTGATCAATCATACCGAGGCCATGGCTTCAGAAGAGCAAATTCTGCAGCGATATCGTGTGCCTGCCGCCACTTCCCCCGGCCTCTTTGCTGAGTAAGAACTGCTGATTGACAGTGCCTTTCGACGATTTCGCCAGACTGATTCTGGCCCAAGCCTTCACCAATAACATTGTGCTGATACAGCTTCTTGGCGTATCCGCATTTTTCGCTTTCAGCAGGGACTTAAGACAGGCGCTTGAAGTGGCAGTGTTCAGCGCCCTACTGCTCCTGGTAACCACGGCGATTGGCATGCCGCTGCTGCGCTGGGGACTGCATCCGCTGGGACTGCGATCGCTTGACCTGGTCTTGCTGGCAGGCCTTGGTGCCGGCCTGACCAGGTTCTTCGTTGTTTGGGTCGAGTCCCATTTGCCGCTTTCGAGGCGTCGTCACGGCGTAGGACTGTATCTGGCCGGGAGTAATGGTGCCATTATCGGCTTTGCCCTGCAGTCGTCCCGCGCTGAATCTCCCTACGTCCTAACACTCATTGCCGCTCTGGGCACGAGCCTGGGGCTGGCTCTGTTCCTCATCGCCTTTACGGCACTGCGGCAACGCCTGGATAAGATCGACGCACCAACTGCGTTCAGAGGTGCGCCGTTGCTGCTGATCAGTGCCGGCCTGGTGGCAATGAGTCTCATGGCTCTGCGGTTACCAGCTTAGGCGATGATGGCTGCGGATCTTGTCAATTGGATCGGCTGGCTATTGAGTGCAGCGCTTGGGTTATGGCTCCTTGTGCGGCTCGTTGCCTACCTGCGGCTCCAGATCCCGCGGCAGCAGGCGCTGGTTATTAAGATTGACCGGGTCCTGCCCCAGACCCAATGTGGCAAGTGTGGTTATCCCGGCTGTCGACCCTATGCCGAGGCCATAGCAGCAGGCGCCGCGATCAATCGTTGTCCACCTGGAGGTCATCGCACGATAGTCGCTCTGGCTCGACTGTTGAATGAACAACCCCGCCCCCTGGACCCCGCCCACGGCGACATCGAACCGAGTCAGGTGGCGTTCATCAGGGAGGATGAATGCATTGGCTGCATGAAGTGCATTCGCGCTTGCCCGGTCGATGCCATCCTCGGCAGCGGCAAACTGATGCACACCGTGATCGCTTCAGAGTGCACCGGCTGCGACCTGTGCGTCGAACCCTGTCCGGTGGATTGCATCGACATCATTCCCGACCTGGAGCCGGCGCAGGTCAGCTTGCCCCACCGGCGCGTCGACAACCCTCTGGATGAGTTGGAGGCTCAACCGTGATAGTGAATAAACGCCTGCTGCTTCGAGCCAAGCACGGCGCCTTCAGCCGTGCCGGCGGCATGAAATTGACCAGCACCAAGGCCGCGGCGCTGCGGTGCGGGATAAGCTCCATGCCGCCTCCCCCGCGACTCTTCCTCGAGGTAGCCGATCACAGATCACGGCCTGCCGCCTTGCTGGTCAAGGCAGGAGATAAAGTCAGGAAATTCCAGCAACTCAGTCGCACTGTCGATCTCTCTCAGGCACCCGTGTTCAGCCCTCTGAGTGCCACCGTAGCCGCGATTTCAAGGGATGCTCATACCAGGCGCACGACAATCAGGCTCGACATTCTCGCTAGCGATGAAAACGCTGAAAGCGAAACGCTGCCACCCTTAACCGACTATGGTTCGCTTACGGCCGCGCAGATTACCGAAAGAATCGCGATCTTAGGAGTCTCGGGGCTAGGAGGTAGGGGCATGCCGGTCGCCCACAAACTTGCCGCCGCCAAAAAGCGCCGGGTGCAACAACTTATCATTAATGCCGTCGAGAGTGATCCGGACATCAGTGCCGATGAAGCGATGATCCGCGAGCGCTCAAAAGCTGTGGTCGAGGGCGCCAGGATTCTCCAGCGCGCCAGTTCAGCAGAGCGCTGCGGCATTGCCATCAGCAAGGAGAAAAAAGCAGCCATTGCTGCACTGCGCGCAGCACTGGCAGGCAGCGATATTGAATTGCTCATCCTGCCCACACACTACCCGCTCGGTGAAGAGCATCGCCTGATCTACGCTCTTTTTGGAACAGAGACAGCGCCGAGCGCCTCAATTCTGGACGCCGGGTTTCTTTGTTTCAATGCCGCAACGGCCCACGCAGTGGCCCTGGCCGTGAACCGTGGCGAGCCCATGATTTCTCGCATCGTCAGCGTGGACGGTCCGACTCCGCTCAGGCCGCAGAATTGCGAAGTCTTGTTTGGCACCCCAATTTGGCATCTGCTCGAAGTTTGTGGTGCCGATCCCGCCCAGAAAGATCGGACTCTCATCAACGGATCCATGCGCGGTCAATTGCTGGAAAACACGCAAGCAGTTGTTCACAGCGGCGTCAGGGGCGTCAGGATACTCGATGCCAGCGAGCTTCTTCAGTCCGACGAATTGGAACGCAACTGTATTAACTGCGGCCATTGCGTCTCAGCGTGCCCGGTGAATCTGCAGCCGCAAGCCTTGTTCAGGGCGTCACGGGCACGAGACACATTCCAGCTCGCTGCTCTCGGCCTGGAGGACTGCATAGACTGCGGCCTCTGTGACCAGGTTTGTCCCAGCCATCTCCCGCTGCGGGATTACTTTGGCGCCGGTCGCAGCGAAATGCGACTGTGGCAGGGAAGCGTTGACCGGGCGGACCACTTTAGAAACCGGTTTGACGCACATCAAGCCCGAGCCGAACGCAAACTGCGCCGACCGCAATCGGTAGCCCTGGCTGCCCGACAGTCCGACTCAAAAACTGAATTCTCTCGCACCAGCGCCAAAGCGGAAATAGCAGCGGCCGTGGCTCGGGTCAAGGCACGTCGGGCTGAACGTGCCGAAGACCAGGGCTCACCCCGCAAGGATGACGACTAGTGCCGCTGGTAACGCCCTGGTCACGTTTTGTGCAAAGGCAGGCAGACAGTGCCGCTTGGCAGCGCTGGACCTGCCTCGGTCTGTTGGCGCCCACAGCGCTGGTGGCCGCGACCACGGACGCAGGGTTTCTGGCCAATCTGCTGTTGATCATAGTGTCCGCCCTGGCGGCCGACGCCATTGCCGCCTGGTTGCGCGGTATTTCTCCGGGCGCCGTGCTAGCCGATTACAGCGCCTTGAGCTTTGCGCTGATGTTCGCACTTACCCTGGCCGCTGAGGCGCCGTGGTGGCTGGGGATGAGTGGGGCAGTGTTCGGCCTGTTCATAGCCAAACAAGCATTCGGCGGCCACGGCGAGTATCTTTTTCAACCCCTGGCGGCAGCCTACGTATTCACGCGCTTGGGCTTCCCCGAGTTCTCTGGACCGAGTCTGATGGACACCGCCACCGCTGCGCTCTGCGCTGATATTCCTGCAACCGCATTGATTGCGTTGGCGCTACTGACAGGCGCCCTGCCCCTGCTTATTCTGAAGGCTGTAGACTGGCGCATTCCCGGCGTCGTTTTTCTTACCCTGATTCTGTCGCTCGCTCTGAGTCGGAGCATCGATCCGCCCCTGTGGGCATTTAACACGATCATTTTCACCGCCCAACCCTCTTTGCTTCTTGTCATCCTGTTTGTTGCTACCGATCCCGTTACTTCTCCGGTTACTGCCAGGGGTCGCAGCCTATTTGCCCTACTCATCGCCTTGCCGATGGCAGTCGGTGCCTGGACTGTGGATCTAACGACGGCTATGGCGATTGTACTGCTGGCCAATTTCTTGACGCCGCTGATCGACTTGATGTGCCGACCGAGAATCTTCGGGCACCAAAACCGCGGTTCTGTTTTTCTGGATTAATTGTCTGCCTGAGTGATCTTGTATGAATGAACTGACATGAGCGAACTGACATGAGCGAACTGACATGAGCGAATTACAGACCCGCGCCGACCAGGCCGCTTCGCTTTGGCGCCAGAATCCGGCTCTGACTCATCTGCTGGGCTTGTCGCCTCTG
>JGI12109J20283_10965092_pt1 | contig 16390 bp, 8 predicted proteins | sample ElkSlonscriptome_12_FD_20283 | JGI IMG/M metagenome (IMG submission 20283)
CTTGAAATCTGCACCGTTGAGCGCCAGAGAATTAGCCCATTGACTATCCCGAACGGCCTCGGCAGTCATCGCCGGCTGATCGCTGGTTTGTACCAGGAAGTACAATTGGCCGTTTACCCCGTCTTCTTCGACAGTCACAGCGAAGGAAAAACGGTCAGCGCGTACCCCCCTAACTTCCAGTTGCGGTGGGCTCGGCACATCAGCTTCAACAGTATCTTCTTCACAGGCAGTAAAACCCAAGAGAAGGAAAAAGGCCGATACATACAAAAATGCTTTCATAGCGAATAAAATTTTATTGATGAATAATTTTACCGCTATTTCTGTAAGTCATAAAGGAGAAAAACCGGCTTACATAACGCAAGACGGTTTCACTGGCTTTTAGCTGGTTATTTGACAAGCTTGTCTCAAATGATGATGCTCTTTAGCCCTTTATTTTCTCTGGGCTGATCGGTAAGTGCCGGATTCTTTTCCCGCAGGCGCGGTAGACCGCATTGGCAATAGCGGCTGTGGCAGGTGCCTGGGCGGCCTCTCCTGCTCCCAGGGGTGGCTGATCCGGACGGTCTATCACCGCTACTTCTACTTCGGGCACGTCGCTAAACCGGAAGATCGGGTAGGTAGCCCAGTGCAGACTGCTGACATGCTGCTCATCAAACCTGACTTCTTCCTTCAACGCCCAGCTGGCAGACTGCACCATACCTCCTTCGGTCTGGTTGATCAGGCCATCCAGGTTGATAACCTCACCGGCGTCAATCACAGCCCACATCCGCTGTACCTGCACATGTCCGGTATTCTTTTCTACCCGGACCCGGGCGGCTACCGCACAGTAGGAAGCGGAATTTTTGTAGCGGGAAAAAGCCAGACCTACACCTTCATCCTGAAGGACAGGCTGATTTTTGATCATTTCTTCCAGTTTTCGCATCACGGCGATGGCTCGTTTGTCTTCGGAGTGTAGCAGGCGAAATGCCAGCGGGTCTTGACCGGCTTTTTCGGCCAGTTCATCCATAAAAGATTCTATGGCAAAAATATTGGTATAAGCGCCCAGCGACCGAAGCGAAGAAACACGCAGTGGTCCCTCAAAAAAATGGGCATCAATTTTAAGATTGGGTATTTTGTAGTAAGGATCGGCGTTTCGGTATCCGCCTCCACTGTAGCCGTACGAAGTTCTGGGATGCGGATCGGCCAGGTAGTGGGCTGTCATCAGGTTTCCCGGATCACCACTGGGGCGGGTACTGTGCGAATCTGACCAAAGCTCGCATTTCCACTGGTCAATGGTGCCCTGGGCAGTGAGGGTGGCTTCCGCCTCTACAATCATGGCGGTACCGTAAGGCTCCCAGCCGTGTTCATCTTCCCGTGACCATTGTACTCTAACGTGCCGGCCAGGGTAAGCCATGGCCATCAAAGCGGCATCGGTAGCGGCATCGTTGGCACCGTTATGCCCGTAGCAGCCGGAGCCGGATACGCCTATGATGTGGACTTTTTCTTCCGGCAAACCGACGACTTCTTTCAGTGCTCCTCTTAAAGGATAAGCCCCCTGGGTGTGCGACCATACATGCAGTGTCTGCTGGTCATACAGGGCGACGGCACAGGATGGCCCGATGGATGCATGCATAATGTAGGGCTTGAAATAACTGGCTTGTATCTTCTTACCCCCGTCGGTAAAGTTTCCTTTATTTTCTACGCTTTCCTTCCGCGCAGGCAGCGTTTTCAAATATTCATGCAATGGCTGGTCAGCAGGCAATGCCGGAGGACGTGTCCAGCGGCTCGTGTTTTTCAATACCTGCTGCGCTTTTTCAGCTTGGTATTCATCTTCTGTAATGACGCCGAGGAAGCTTCCATCGGTAACAACTTTTAACAGTCCGTGTACCCGCTGCTCCAGTGCCACCTGGTCGTAGCTTTCCAGTTTTGACTGATAAGCGGGAGGGCGTAGTACGCGGGCATGCACCATACCCGGAAAACGCAGGTCCTGTACATAGACCTCCTTTCCTCTCACCATTTTCTCAATCCCTTGCCGGGGAAAAGCCGTACCTACCCACTGGTAGTCCGATTTGGGTTTGAGCTCCGGTGGAGTATCCACTTTATCTTCCAGTTGCTTTCCCTCCAGCAATTCAGCAAAGCTCATCACGGGTTGGCCGTCCTGCTGAATATTCCCATCTTCCAGGGTCAACGCATCAGCTTTTACTTTTAACTTCTCAGCCGCCATTGTCAAAAGCCTGGCCCGGGCTGCTGCCGCTGCATAGCGCACCGACATGGCACTGTTGATGATAGAGCCGCTGCCCGCCGTATAGCCTTCATCCGGGGTTACCCCGGTTTCTACCAGGTGCACTGTGATCCTATCAGGGTGAGTGTACAACTCTTCCGCGGCGACCTGCCCTATGGCGGTACGTATGCCCTGACCTAGTTCTATCTTCCCGGTATATACCCGTATGCTACCGTCTTCCAGTATTTGCAGCCACGCACTGATGTAGGGATGTCGTGACAGGCTACGGGGCAGCGAACTATCGGGAACAGCGTTTTCTCCGGCAGCCAGCTCACAGCTGGTCCAGAGGGGAAAGGTGAGGGTCAGGCAGCCGGCACTTTTAATAAAGTCGCGGCGCGATTGTGATGTGCTTGTTTTCATAAAAAATACTGATCTAAGGCGTCATGTTCTGAGCAGCAGTACGAATGGCTTTCATGACCCGGGGCTGCACACCGCAACGGCAAAGGCACCTTTCCATACCCTCACGGATATCAGTATCGTCGGGAGACTGGTTATTTTCCAGCAAGGCCACAGCCGTAATCACCATACCGTTCAGGCAGTAACCACACTGGGCTGCCTGCTCGTCTACAAATGCCTGCTGTACCGGGTGCAAGGTACCATCTTCCTGCAGCAAGCCTTCCAGGGTGATAACTTTCCTGTCGGCAAACGCCGAGACCGGCATACGGCAGGAAGGCATTGCCTCACCGTCTACCAGTACCATACAGGAGCCACACTGTTCCAGTCCGCAGCCATACTTGGGGCTATTGAGTTGCAGTTGATTACGTAGAATGTACAACAGAGGTGTTGAGGTATCTTCCAATTGAATGGAATATTGTTTTCCGTTGACCTGGAGCGAGATTTCTTTCATAGCAGGATGTTATTCCGATCAGAAACCGAGAAAGCTGAAAAAATTAATTTACTTGAGCTCATCTAAGCTATCTATTTTTTTGCTCGAAAAAAAGAAGTACAGTCAAACCCTCCTACCTTAAGAGGATTTTTGGCTGTACTTCTCAGAAGAAAGTTTTGCGTTAGGCCTAATCCTGCCCTACCAGGAAGAGCGCATTCCCAAAGAGCAGCTTACCATTGAACCAGAAAGCCCGGAAGAGCGGATTATCTACCATGTACACTACTTCGCCGCTACCCTGTTCTTCTACGCCGAAGACCAGTGACTCCGGTAACTTATCAAGGATTTTCTGTCCGGCAAAGCCACTTACCAGCGCACTCTGATCTCGGATAGTGCCGACATTCCATCCATCCTGGAGGTAACCATAACGTTGGTTGCCTCGCTTTAGGGTAAAGTAGTAATCCGGATAGCCCAGGCCCAACGGATGGGTATTATCTAGCCGAAGTTTGAAGATACCCCCTGAGATATAATTACTGATACCCCGTCTTTCGCGTCCTCCGTAAGAGGCCAGCAGGTTAGCTTCAGCGGTGGCCTCTTCCTGTGCTGCCAGGCGCTGCTTTTCTTCCTCGCTGCTGTATTCGGAGAGTTCGAAACCTTCACGTCCCCCAAAGTAGTCGAGGGCATCTTCCAGGGCGATGACTTTTCCACCCTCGCGTATCCAGGCAGTCAGTGTCTCTGCGGCCAAGACGTCATTGTAGCGTCCGTCAGGTAGGATGAGCGTATTGTAGTCGTACAGGTTAACTCTACTGATATTACCGGATTCTACCACCGTCACCGGGTATTCTATATCCTGCTCAAAAAAGTACCAGGTCTCACCAAAGGCGTAAGAAGAAGTTGCCTCACCCCCAATCAGTAGAATTTTGGGCGGCTCAATGTAATGCACCTCACCTGAGCCCAGATCGTACCCACTACCGACAAATCCAGTCATGACAGGCACGAGTTCCTGCTGTAGCTCGTTGGCGATATTGACTACAGTTTCGCCGAAGGCATCACCCATATCTTCATTATTGGCCCGTGTCATGATGATGGAACCGGCCGGAAAATTCTGGCCGTCGATGCTAAAGCTATTAGTAGCATAACGTGCCCGTACACCTGCCTGTATCACTTTGGATAAGAACTTCACATCCTCCACACTCTCCCAGGGCGCCACGTAGGCGTAGGCATTTTCCCGGACAGCCACCGGCTCAAAGACTTCGTCCTGCGGTGACGCACCTTCGCTGATCCGGCTGGTCAGGGCGTACGCATCCAGGTCATAGGCATAGGGAATAGACCAGGCGGTAATGTCGTAGGTGATAGAATCTACCAGTTCGGCTTCCGGCTCAAAGAGGACCTGCAGCAAAACTGATTTGGGTTGGTAGGCCGATAGAATCATATCGCCTACCTCCAGATCAAAGCTTTGGTTGTTGTTGTTCTGATAACTAAATCCATTCAGCGAACGACCGCTGTTGCTGGTGCTCAGGCTATACGCAATCTCGTGGGTATCCAGCAGGTTTTGTAGCGCCAGCCATTTATCCTGGTTCTCACCTTTCTTAACCACAAAAGACTTGTAACGACCGGGTGGATTATTTCGGGCATTATCATAAAAATTGGCGAACTGCTGCACTACCTTTTTCGAGTTCATGGCAGTGATTTCAATGGTAGAAAGGCTGGTGGTCACGTGATGGTCAATGCGGTCTCTAAGCGTTAGCGTATCGCCTTCTTCAGTCAGAACTGCCAGACCGGCGCGGCCTGAGCCGCCCTGCTCGTAGGTCATGCCGATGGCACCACTGTAGGTGGGATAAGTATCGCCGTAGCTGGGATAGAAGAGGTCAAAGCGCTCGCGGGTAAAGTAGAGCCAGCCTGCCTCATCAAAGTAGCGGGCGTTGTTCTCTCCGATCTGCGTCTGAAAATCGCGCTGCCAGTCAGTAATCAGTTTGTGGTAAGGCTCGGCTGCCGGGGCGAAATAGTAGGGGCTGTTAACGCCCTGTTCATGAAAATCCACGTGGATGTGGGGCAGCCAGTCGTTATACATCACCAGGCGCTCCCGGCTTTCTTTTTGGGTAGCCCAGGCCCAGTCGCGGTTGAGGTCAAAGTAGTAGTGATTGGTACGTCCTCCCGGCCAAGGTTCGGTATGCTCCCAGGCTTCGGGTGTGGGATTGGGTACCTGCGCCACGCGCTGATTGTAAAAATTAACATAACGCTCACGCCCGTCGGGGTTGATACACGGGTCCAGGATGACAACCGTACTTTTGAGCCACTCCTGGGTACGGCTGTTGCTTTTGTCGGCCAGATCGTAGAGTACCTGCAGAGCGGCTTCGGTAGATACCGCTTCGTTGCCGTGCACATTATAGCTCAGCCAGACGATAGAAATGTCATCATAATCGGAAGGGGCATCGTCTTCCATGCCGGCTCGTTGCAGATTGGCCTGGCGAATTTCGTCCAGTCTATCAAAATTCTCAGGGGCAGTGATGTAAGTAAGCACCAGTGGGCGGTGCTCGTTGGTTTCTCCGTACTGTGTCAGACTGATGTTGGAGACTTCATCGGCTACTCTTTCATAGTAGTCGAGGACTCGGTAATGCGGAGTAAATCGCTCTCCCAGTTCGTAGCCCAGAAACTGCGCCGGGGTGGGAACTTGAGCATATGCAGAAATGCTGATCAGGGTCAGTAAAAAAAGGTAAAGGCTCTTTTTCATAGGTTCAGGAATATCTTGGACTTTCATTGCCAATAGTAAACCTGAAAATTAGCAAAAAAGCCAAACACCTCCCCGAAGAAAATTTTATTTTACCAAATCCTCCTGCCGTATCCGGGCGGTCCAGACACTGAGCTTACGTCCGTCCATCTGCGTCCAGATGGGATGGATAAGGCCATCGTAAGCAGCGATATTATTGTAGTCTCCGAAAAAGCCACGCTCCTCCAATAGAAAGGGCTCCTCGGTAATTCGTACATTCTCAAAGCTTTCACCGCCATTGGTAGAATAAGCCAGGTACACATCGGTACGGTTGTCGTCAAAGCGACGGCGGTCGTAGAACACCACGTACACAAAACCGCTGACCGGGTCAACTGCCATCCAACTGAAGAACTGCTGATGCCCGGAGGCATCGTCATTGACTCGGATTGGTTCCGACCAGCTATCGCCTCCGTCAGTAGATTTGGCAATCCAGACGTCGGCATCATCTTCCCCGTTGCGCTGGTCCACCCAGTTGACGTAGATCGTACCCCGGTGCTCACCTTCGCTGATATCGCAGGCAGTGACCGGCAGACCGTTGCAGCGATCCAGCCCGGAAACAGTAAAAGACCAGCCGCCCGGCTGCGCTGCAATGATTTTATCTTCCTCCAGCCAGCTTTCCCCATCCCGCGAACGGTCAAAGTACAGGCTGTCGTTGAAGGCCCAGCTGACGTAAATTTCCCCATTGGGTCCCACGGCAGGTACGGCGCCCTCAACGGTTAGGTCATCGTCCAGGCAGTTGCCAGCTTTGGCGTTGATGCGCCGGGCTTCAGTCCAACTTTCGCCATGGTCGGCAGACATGGAAAAAAGGATGTAAGAGCTGTCTTCCGGCAGCGTGCTTTCGTACTGGTCAAATTCCGTCCAGGTAACGTAAATATGGTTATTCTGATGATTAACGGCAGCCCATTCTTTATCCTGATCGTGCCGCTGATCGCGGTAGCCGATACCGGTGCCCTCCGACCAGTTTTGCCCGCCGTCCGAGGATTTCTGCACTACAATGCGGTCCAGCAGAGCAGCACTGCGCCATCCCCGCTCTTCCGGGTTAGACAGGTGAAAGTAGTAGAAGTTATTCTGGTAGTCAGCGATAACACAGGGATCGCCCCATACTCCAAAAGGCGAGGTGAGTTGTTGTCTCTTCCAGCTAAGGCCACCGTTATGGGAATAGTATACATTATCCAGCACACTGCCCGCTACCAGTTCTTCCGGATGATTAGGATTGATAGTAATGGAAGGCTCGCAAGGGCCGTAGGGACCACTACCTTCATGTATCTTGACAGGTGAAATCTGGGCCAGCGAAAAGACTGGCAGTAACACCAGCGTCATTACAATTTTGAACATCAGGGCTAAGCTATAAATTTGGTTAAACCTGGTTAAGATAACCTATGGGTAATTGTCCCGACACTAAAAGTAGTTAGAATAAATGTTCTAGACCACCCTTTCCGGCCTTTGATAAAGTTTTTGCATGTAGTACATATGCGGCATCGTCAGTACGGAGATGGCAATAAAAAAGAGCATGTAGGGCGAGATGTAGGCTTCCAACTGACCGGCTGCCAGGATAAGGATACCAATACCCACGAAGCTCAGCAGAGAGAAAGGCCAGGCCTGCCGGTAAAACCACACCAGGCTCTGCTGCTCTTTACGGAAGTGCCTCAGCTCAGCCTGTATCGCTTTAAGGGAATGCCATAGCCCGAAGTAAATGGCGAAGGCAATTAGCAACGGTGCCAGGTAGAACAGCCCCAGCAGTAAGAAGAGGCTGAATACTTCAAAAATAAACTGTTCGGCATGCAGGCTCTTCCGGAAGTAGGCAAAGATCAACCCGGTGAGGGTGAAGACCCCAAGCAGGATCAGCAGATTGAGGGCGCTATCGCGGCTCAGGAGTTCAGGCAATGCGACGATGCCCTGCAGCACTTCGGCACTGGCGTCGTAGTTAAAGAAAACAATACCTCCGATAATCAGCGCGCCCCAGCAGAGGTATAGCACAACCTTAAGCACATGCTTTTCCGACATCTTCAAGTAGTACAGTTGCGACTGCCCAAAGTGGTAAAATGACATCAGCAGGAATATGGCCAGGCAGAGTTTGGGCAGCATGACCCACAGCAATGAATAGGCCACGATAATCCCCATATACACCAGAAAAAAACGACCCAGCTGCACTTTATTCATCTTGCCGATACTTTGCGGGACATTGCTGGTGGCCGGTACCGATGAGGCGCGGCCATCATCCGAAGAATGTTTTACGTACTGGTAAACCACATGATCAACCGCCCCATGAGGAATGCCGGTGAGCACCATGAGCAAAACAAACAGGCCTAACTGCCAGCCAAAGGGGATATCTCCGACAGGTAGGAGAACCGCCAGTAACAATAAGGTAGAGCCCAGCAGTAGCCTATTGAGTTTCTTTGGGCTGAGTAGGAACATACTGAGGCGTTTTGAGAGGATTCCAGTTCCATCTACGGCTGAACAGTGGCACTGCGTAGTGTTGCCAGAGCGAACGCAAAAAAGGTTTCCAGGGTAATTTTACAAACATCAGTGCTTCCTGCCTGAGGCTAGTTTGCTCATCCAGGAAAGTCAGGACACGAGCAGCAGGGTTGCTTTGAAAAAGTTTTTCAAATACCCTCGGAGCTTCGTTTGGATAATATTTTAGGATATGAAGTAGTAAGGTGTCGTAAAAACGGAATCGGGATAACTGGTCAGGTTTGTAGAAAGGAGCACCTGTTGTCTCCAGTTGCCGGACAATTTTTTGGGCATCCGCCTGCATGTTCTTAAAGGTAAAACCGGTGCTTGCCTTGGTCATTCCTCCGGCAGTACCAATACGCATGACGTGCTGGCCAGCTTTGCGGGGAAATACAAAATTAGTCATCGGGATAACACCCTGCTCGGTGTCTTCAATTTGATAATCTTTAATCTGCAATTTGCAATCAATGTACTCCCGCATGGCTTCCTCATAAGTCTCTACCGGTAGCACATGGTCCGAGATGACTGTATATTCTACCAGCGCTTCGCGGGAAGAGAGCGGAAGCACGTAGAAGAATGATGCACCGTCGGGCTGGGGCGTTCGGAAATCCATAAAACACATGGTTTCCGGGTCAAAGACAGGTTTTTCTGTACGGATAAACCAACCCCGAAAGTGCTGTTTGGTAGTAAGCGCAGATTTAGGAATACTGGTTTTAAGGCTATTGAAAGCCCATTTCGCCTGATAAGTGCCCTGGTCTGTACGGACTTCTACGCCTTCATCGGTATTATCCACATGCTGGATGTGCGCCTGCTGAAAATCAAAATTGGGATAAGCTGACAAATGTTGCTTTACTTCTCGGTAAAAATCAATACCGGCAGTGTAGTAATAGCGGAGCGGTGCGACATCGTAAGTTTGTAAGCCTGGGCTTTGAGCACTGAACTGGTCGCTAAGCTGAAACTTGCGCCAGCTTTTAGGTTGTATACGAGAAAAGGGCGGCTTCTGATCTGTCCAAAAGCACCAGGTTCGGTCGTTGCGTTGCTTGTCATCGGCATCCAGAAGGAGCACGCGCTTATGCTGAAGCTGCTCGCTCTGGCTGATGTGCCATGCCAGACTCAGTCCGGCACCACCGCACCCGGCGATAATGTAATCATAGGTTTTAGAGCCCGTCTGCTTATCCATATGCTATGGTTTATACTCATAGTTGAAAAAGTGACGATTACTTGTATCATTGCGTAACAAAGCTAACCATTGTCATTTCATTTTGTTAGCCGGATGCAGATAATTTATTTTCTGCCATGAAAGTCTTCTTCCATACCTGCCTGTGGTACCTGGTCACACTCCTTTTCTCCTGCCGGGATGATGCATACCATAAGCAGAAGATGAAGGAACTCCTGCAAAACTATGCCGAAGCTTATGACACAAGGGCTAACTTCATGCGCAACCGGCTAAAAGCAGCCCACTACCGGAAACCGGATAACCCTAAAAAGTACAATAATATCAGGAAATAAATTAAATTATCTGCCAGTCGGCTGATCTGTTCATCAAGATTGCTGAGGGAGACAAGCTAATAGAAAGTTTCAGCTATCGTCTTTCTCTTTCAAGAAAATGCAGCACGGGCATCCAATGATGTAGTAAGCATTCATTCCTCATTTAGCTACGGAAGCTGCATACTCCGAGGGCGTCATGCCATACTGTTTGTGGAAGCGCCTTGAGAAGTAAGAGTGATCTCTGAAGCCTACAACAAATGATATTTCACCCACATTACCCGCTTTGGCGGCCAGTAGTTCGGCAGCACGCTTGAGGCGCATCATCTGGATAAGCTCATTCGGCGCGTGGTCAGTCAGTGCCTTCAGCTTTCGGTATAGCTGTGTCTTGCTCAAGCTCATTTGCTGATGTAAAACAGCTTCACTAAAATTGAAGTTGGCCATATTCGCTTCTACAATCTCCATTACTTCCTGCAGGAACTGCTCATCGGCCGAGGTAATCTGTATAGCTGAAGGCTGAAGCGTGATCTCGCGACTAAACTGTTCCCTGAGCTTTCGCCGACTCTCTATCAGGTTCTCTATCCTGGCCGCAAGTTCCATAGCCTCAAATGGTTTGACGATGTAGTCATCCGCACCGGTCTGCAGGCCTTCTATCTTATCGCCACCGCTGGCTTTGGCCGTCAGCAAGATTATCGGCACATGGCTGGTCTTCTCATCGGCTTTAAGTTTGCCGCATAGCTCTACGCCGTCCATCCCGGGCATCATCACATCGCTCAGGATCAGGTCAGGGATGGCTTCTACGGCTTTTTTATAGCCTTCCCTGCCATTGTCTGCTTCCAGCAGGCGGTAATCTGATTTCAGGGTTTCTCTAATGAAGACACGCACATCGGCGTTGTCTTCTACTACCAGGAGCAGGGGAATAGACTCATCTTCCTGTATCGGGGCATCGGTTTGTTTGTCTTCTGTGTCTTCTTTCTGCTCTGGTTCTTCTGAGATGAACGAGTCTTTCTGCCGGGCAGGCTCACTGATAAATGCTTCAAAATCGGCTTCCTCGAGCGGTAAGTGTACCAGGAAACTGCTACCCTGGTCTTTCTCACTGCTTACGGATATCTCCCCTCCGTGCAGCTCCACCAGTTCTTTGACCAGCGACAGGCCAATGCCGCTGCCTTCACTGTCGCTATCCTGGGTAGTATGGGCCTGGTAGAAGCGCTGGAAGATATGCTGTAGCTGCTCCTCCTCCATACCTTCTCCCCTGTCTTTGACCTCCAGTTCCAGGATCTGCGTGGCAGTAGAGCCGTTGCTTTTGGTCTTGCCTGTTGCTGGCTTCAGGCGAGCCGAGAAGATGATCTCTTCTCCTGCCGGGGTGAACTTGAAGGCGTTGGATAGTAGATTGGTGATGATCTTCTCCAGCTTATCAGTATCGAAGTAGAGTACCGGGTTCTCCTTGGGATAGCGGAAGTGGTAGCGGATCTGCTTACGCTCGGCCAGGACACTAAACGACAGGCCGATAGGTTGCAGGAACGACTGAATCATTTGGGGCGTAGCCTTCAACTCCATCTTACCGGCCTCCAGTTTGGATAGGTCCAGCAATTGGTTGATCAGGTGCAGCAGTTGGCGGGCATTGCGGCGCATCATTCGGAAGGTCTGCTGCTCATTGCTATCGGTTTCACTCTGCTGCACGTACTTTTCCAGCGGGCCCAGGATCAGCGTGAGCGGAGTACGGAACTCATGGGAGATATTGGCAAAGAAGCGAGACTTCATCTGGTCTACGGTATGCATCTTCTCAGCTTCCAGGCGCTGCAGGTTGAGCTCATGCTTGAGTCGCTCCCTTTTTACCGTGTACTGCCGTAGGCTGAACAGCAGGCTGAAGCCCAGGATGACGTAGAGCCCATAGGCCCATCCAGTCTGCCACCAGGGCGGAAGAATGGTAAGTTGCAGGGAAGTGCCCGCCTCGTTCCACAGCCCGTCGTTGTTAGAAGCTTTTACCCGAAAGGTATACTCACCAGGACTTAAGTTGGTATAGCGGGCGATGCGGTTGTCAGCCGTGGTGCCGATCCATTCTTCTTCGTAGGGTTCCAGGCGATACTGGTACTGGTTATTTTCCGGGTTGATGAAGTTGAGCGCGGCAAACTCCAGGGAGAAGTCATTCTGCCAGTGAGAGAGCTCTAGCGACTTAGTGTGGGTGATGCTCTGTGCCAGCGGGCTTTCCCAGTCCAAGGTATCCTCATAGCTACCTCTGACCGGGACTGGCTGATTGTGGATAGTGAAGTCAGTGAGTTGAACCGGTGGTATATACGGATTATCCTGCAGGCTGTCGGGGTGAAAGGAAATGAGTGCATTACTTCCAAAAAAAATTTCGCCATTTGAAGCTTTCATTCCTGTCCAAAACCGTTGGCTGGGTAGCCCATCATGATAATCGTAAGTACGGAAACCGCTGGTATTTGTAGAGAATTGAGAAATGGTATTACCAGAGCTTATCCAAAGCAATCCGTCTTCGCCTTCGATAATGCTATCAATTTCATCATAAGGTAGAGCGGAATTACTGCTTCGCCAGTGTATAAATTCGGGATTACCTTTTTTTGTGTTCCACACCAATTTGTTTAGTCCTCCACCAGTACCTATCCACAAGGTGCCATTGGTATCTAGGGTAAGACAAGTGACTTTGTTATTGGATATGCTAAATGGGTCATTAGGATCATGCGTGAATGAATCTAACTGGCAAGTCTCAAGATTGTATCTAAGCAGCCCTTCTGTGTAAGTACCAATCCAAAGATTCTGATCCTGATCTTCAACTATACAATATACTCTATCATCTGGGAAGGAGACAAAGCGTTCATACTTCTTGTTTATTGGATCATACTTACCCAATCCACTCCAGCCACCCAACCAAATGTTGCCCTGAGAATCCGGATGTATGCAAGTAGGATGCATGGGAATGGTATCGACAGTGTAATGATGTTGTGAAATATCAAGTTTGATCAGTTTGCCTGCTGTCGTCATCCACAACTTACTGCTATCAGCTTCAACATATTCTATCCCGGTGAAGTGTAAATTAGAATCGTGTTGATATTGTGAAAAATGATTTTCTGATGGCGAATAGAGGAAGACTAAAAAGTCTCCTTGATCTATATCGTAACCTGTCAGCCACACCTGCCCATGAATATCCTCAGCTACACTGGCAACACCTGATATTCTCGCTTTTCCAAATCTTTCGTAAGCATTAAACTTATCACTTTCTACAGCGATCTGCGATAATCCGTCTACTGATCCAAGCCAGACAATTTCCTGCTGATCCTGATGCAACGACCATACGTGCCATTCTACTAAAGGGAAGAATCTCTTACTGTGTGGATCAAAACCGTAAAGCCCATCCCCAAATCCAACCCACAATTTACCGTCGGGACGCTCTATGATGGCATTAACGTACAATCGGGGGTTGGGTGAACTGTATGTTTGTAAGGCTTCTGGTAAAAAATGCAGATAAGTCTCGTTGTCTGGATTGTATAAATTGAGCCCATACACAGTACCTATCCACAATCGGCCTTTGTTATCGATGTGAAGACTTCTTACTTGATCATCCGCCAAACTATTAGGCTCATCAGGGTCGTAATGGTAACGAATCGTATCACGCCCTGCTTTTATGCACAGGAGCCCGCTTTTACTGGCAGCCCAAAGAGTGCCATCCGTTTGTTCAGCTATATCCCAATAGTTGTTTTCATCGTGGTTGGAAGTTGAATCACCATTAGTATTGGTGACAATAGAGCGGTTGACCGTAAGGGTTTGTGTATTTACTGAGAAGATGCCCTGGTTCGTACATATCCAGGCTGTGCCCTGCTTACCGCCCCGGATTTTATTTACAATTAGATTTCGCTTCGTGATATGAAGGGTAGAGTCTGAAAATATATCATCGTTCAAAAATTGACCTGTCTCCAAATCAAGCAACTGAACTCCGCTGGAGGTACCTACCCACAAGTGCTTTTGGTCATCTTCCCACAAACAAAGTATATTGTTATTTTTCAGACTATTACTATCGGATGGATTTTCCAGATAGTTTTTGAAGTGAATCCCGTCAAATCTATTTAGCCCCGATTCAGTACCTACCCAAAGAAAGCCATTGCTATCCTGAAGAATGCAGGAGGTAAAGTTATGTGAAAGACCATCTTTCATCAGATATCGCCGGGAAATCATTTCATCGGATTGGGCATAAGATTGAAATGAAATGACTATACATGCCAGTAATAGCGCTAATCTCAAACGCAAGCCAGTTTTCATAAGCATGGAAGTTAGGTGTACGATATGAGGGAAAAATTAATCCTGCTTTCTTAGCGACTCAAAAATGTCAATAGCCTGCTAGCACGATCATGACGGTGTATTATGGATTCCTCACCGTTCAGGACGCACCTCATCAACTCCTCTTTATGACAGAAATTAATCATTTTGTTACAAATAAGCACACAAATCAAAATATTATTTTGTTTAGCGTTTAATATGCTATCTTCAATCTAACTGAGATAACGATGTGTAGGGGAATCAAACCGGTCATCTTACCGCTAAAAGACCCTCCCTAGTTATCTGTAAAAAGCCGCTCTCCAGAAGAGAGCGGCTTTCTGCTTTACTTAACTAAATGTAAACCCTTTGAGCAGTCCTGCTTTTTGGAGCCAATCAAAATTTTTCCTCAATTCCCATCATCGCACTACCTTGAGACTTTGCTTCAAATGGCCAACCTGGGCATGGATGATATACATACCGCTTGAGAAGTCCGTCAAATCTACAACATTTGCTTCCTCAGTCTGGCCGACCTCGAAGGCTACCTTTTTGGTTTTAAGCCCCGAGTAGTCCACTACATTGACAATCAGTTCTTTACCTTTCATACCCTGGGTAGCTATGGTTACTTTTCTCGCACCAGGGTTTGGTGTGGCAAATATTTGTAACGCCGGTGCACCCTCGGCTGAAATTGGGACTCCGTCTTCACCATCCAGGAAAGCCTCCAGCCCAAATAGTAAGGCATTCGCGTCAGGAAGTATAATGTCGCTGACAGCATGAATGACGCCGTTGGTCGCTGCCTGATCAGCTTGCGTGATGTAGGCATTATTTACAAAAATCTTATTTCGGCTCCTGATTAGCGAAAGCGGTATGCCCAAAGCTGAAGAGAGTTCCTGCTCATCGGCAATATCGGCCGTGTATACCTCATCACGGAGCAGGTGATACAGCAGAACTTTTCTTAGCATGAAGCCCGGTAACTCTTCTATGCTTTGGAGCCTGAATACATTAAACAGTTTTTGAAAAGCTACATCATTGGGTGCAAACAAAGTAAGCGAGTTACCCTCCCTGATCTGAGCGCTTAGCCCCGAAAGCTCAACGGCCTGTAGTAAGATGCTATAATCAGGCTTTTGGGCTAGCCAGTCCATAATATTATACAGTTCCTTCGGGGGTAGCAGTACCTCGTCAACAACATGGATAACACCATTGGAGGCCAGGATATCAGGCTCCAGGATCTCAATACCATTGATGAGCAGTTTATCGTTTTCTACAGTAACCATCAGTTCCGCATCCGATAGCGTATTTAACTTTGTACCATCGGTAAGGTCGGCACTTCGCAGTTCACTGTCTCCCACCACGTGATATTTCAGTATCTGTTGCAGTTCTCTGACCGGAATTTGATTGAGCCGTTTTACGCCCAAATCATCCAGTAAGCGTGCGAAAGCTTCATCTTTGGGGGCAAATACCGTGTAGGGCCCTTCACCCACAAACGTGGATAGTAATCCGGATCTTCTCAGCGACCTGAGTAAAGCAGAAAACTCAGGGGTCCTCCTCACCACGTCTGCCAGGGAGTTTCTTCTTACTACCCGCAGACTTACCTCCAATGGTTCTCCGGGATCACCTTCAGCGTTGGGAGCTGTATATGGTGTTACCTTTAAAGTAAACTGCCCGGGCCTGAACCTTTGTGAACGATAGTCTCCGTTCTGGTCACCAAACATGGCATAGGGCTCAAAATTTTCAATGCCCACTTCTGCTCCATCAAGCTCAAATTTGACACTTTGCACAACTCCCAGTACATCGGCGCGAATGTTCAGGTGCGCCCGGGGGAGCTCCGAAAGATCCAGTACATCTCCGTCCTGCAGGGGTTGGATGTCCTCATCGGTTTTGGCGTTTACCAGGGTAAGCTGGTTGATAAAAGGTGTGGGAAAAGGGTTACGCTCAAAAAAATCCCAGATAACCTGGCCGGCGTTGATATCCTGGTTGACCGGGCCTAAGAACTCCGGCCATACGTCTCCCCATACTTCGCTTTCAGGCCAACCGCCCTGGGGCCAGGTGTGCCCGCCATCGTTCATTATGTAAAAATCCATTTCAGTTTCGCGGTCGCAGCCGGTGTACTGGTACCGGGTAATAGTACTATTGTCTTCTGTATTGATATCAGGCAGGTCGGTGACGGTTGGCTCTGTTGAGCAGTTATTTTGGGATACCCAATATTCGGGCGTAGTGGGCACGGGCGGGTAAAGGTCAGGAATACCGTCGAACGGAACTAGAATATCATCCGTGCCGTGGATGAGAATCGTAGAGACCGGCCGTTCGGCACTACAACTGCTTAGCTGCTCATAAGTCATAT
>JGI12109J20283_10038278_pt1 | contig 16389 bp, 16 predicted proteins | sample ElkSlonscriptome_12_FD_20283 | JGI IMG/M metagenome (IMG submission 20283)
CGGCTGAGGCAGCGGAGTGATCTGATGCGCATTGCGGGAGCGGCTCTTGCCCTTGCGCTGCTGGCGATGCTTGCATCGCCGCTGGCAGCGCAGGTTGAGGCCGCTCCCGACAGGCTTTCCCCGCCGGATTTCATCGCCGAGCGCATCGTCGATGGCCGGTTCGAGCCGGGTAACTTCGAATATCTGCGAGGGTTCTTCCCCGAAGCGAGCAAGGCGGAACAGGCTCGATACGCCGAGCTTGAGGCGTGGCTGGAGGCCTGCGAGGCGCTTGGGATCAAGCGGATGAGCGCCGAATTGGCAGCTCTGGGTGTTCGAATGCAGGCTGACGAAGTCCCGAGCCTGGCGGGCGCTGCAAATGAATGCCAGCAGGTGGTAACCGGATCGGCGTTCAAGGACTTTGCGAGCTATGCCGAATTGGCCGAGGCCATGCGCGAAGCGCGCCTCGTGTTTGATACGCTGGTGCGCTCGCTCGCGCTCGCCGAGCAGCGCACGCGGCCGCTCGAGCCCGATCTTGGCGCAGAGCTGCACCACCGCACGCTGAGCGATCAATTGCTGCGAGGTGCTTACAGGTGGGGGTTCGGTGAAGTGACGGATGAGCGCACGCCCAAACTCGACGCCAAGGAGCGCGCTGCATTCATCGCGCTGCTGAACAGCGAAATTCTCTTCGTCGATTACCGGAACCGCGAATGGCTCAAGCAAGTGGTGGCCGAGAACGGCTGGCCAACCATTTCGCAAGTGGGAAAGCGCGGCGCGTTTGCGGCGTGGCTGCTTGCCCAGCATGCCGATATGGACCCGGCGTTCCAGTGGCAGGCGCTCCGGATGATGGAACCGCTGCTGGAATCGGGCGAGGCATCGAAGCGCAATTACGCTTACCTTTATGACCGCACGACGCTCAAACTCGAGGTGAAACAGCGCTACGCGACACAGCTTCGGTGCGAGGATGGCTCCTGGGTGCTGCGCCCTCTTGAACAGCCGGATCGGGTGAATGAATTGCGCGTGGAAATGGAGTTGGAGCCGCTGGCTGACTATTTGGCGGGCTTCCCCCCCTCATGCGGCGGCTAGCGCTCGCCCGGCCCCGCGCTGCCTTTCCCCGCGCTGCCCGTCCCCACCTCGATTTTGATCTCGCTCAGGTTCAGGATCGCGATGTAGAAGCCGATTACGGCAAGGCTGCTTGATCCCAGCACAGCAAAAGCTGCGCCTTTTGCGCCCAGCCATTCAATCGCCGCGCTTAACAGCACCAGCGCCAGCAGCGTTGGCACTGCGCGCACAAGGAAGGCTGTGCCCGCGCGCCCGGCGGAAACCAGCAGCGATTCAAGGCTGGCCCCGATCAGTTCCACAGCGCCCGCAATGCTCAAAATCACCATCGCCCAGTAAAACGCGCTGAAATCCTCCTCCGCAATAACGCCCAGCGCCCAGCGCCCGCCAAACAGCGCGACCAGCACCGCAAAAACGCCTGCCACCACCGCGATATTGGCCATGCGCCGCGCCATTTCCAACGCGCCTTCGCGCGCATGGACGAGTTCGGGGAAGATCGCTTTCGAAATGGTCTGCGCAAGGCTCACCAGCGCCTGGCCCAATTGCGCCGCCACGCGAAAGCCGCCAGCCAGCGCCGCCCCGCCAAACGTGCCCACCAGCAGGATCATCACTTGCTTGCCCGCAATCGTGAGGCTGCCAGACATATTGGTGGACCACACAAACGCCCACGCATCGCCATAGCGCGAAGGGATGGTGGTGAGGCTTAGTGCGGTAAGCCTGATCCGCTCCACCCGCGCGGCCGCGATCCACAGCGCAATCGCCACCGCCACTTCGGATGCGGCCCAGGCCAGCACGAAGCCGGTCACGTCAGGCATAACGAACACCGCCGCAATCGCTCCGACAGCGCGGATCGCGGGCTGCACGGCTTCGGCGGCGGTGGCGGTGGCGAATTTGAAGCGCAGGCGCAAAATCCCTGTCGGCGTTGAACGGATGGAGAGCAGCGAGATCACGCAATAGCCAAATGCCAGCGGGTAAAGCTCTTCCGGCAGCGCCAACCAGAGGGAGGCGGTGAGGATCACCAGCCCTGCTGCGACCGTGCCCATCACCACCGAAATGAGATCGAGCGCGATGGCAAATCCGGTCGCCTCGCGGATCGCCTTGGCATCGGGATTGTCGGGCGTGCCGGTCCCGTTGGCGCCCCAGCGCACGATAAACTGCCAGGTCTGGAAATTGGCAAATCCCGTGATCGCCTGCCCCAGCGCGATAATCAGCGCAAAATGGCCAAACCCTTCCAGCCCCAAAGTGTGCGTGGCAAGGTATAGGTAGACAAGGCTCATCACTGCGTTGAAGCCGCGCCCGCCCAAAAGCCAGCCAATATTGGAGAACAGGCGTTTCATATGCTGTGCAAGCCGCCGGCGTTACGCAGCGGTGTGATCGCCCTCGCGCCGCTTGAGGATGTTCTCGGTCACGTTGAATGTGCGTTCATTATCGACATCGATGGCATAGTGCCCGTCAGACAGCTCGATCGGCACCAGTTTGAAGCCGAACCGCTTGGAGATCTGCTCGAACAGTTTTTCCCTGGAGCCGGTGCCAAGGCGAAAGCGGATAAGGTTCACAAACCCGAACGCCTTGATGATGCGGGCGGGAAATTTCACGAATTGCCCACCGCCGCGCATGATCTCTGCCGCGCTCAATGCCTCGGGGCTGCCGATCCAGTACATGTTGCAATTGGAAAAGCCGCCATCGCGAAATTCGTAGAACTTCTTCTGGCCTTCGGGATCAGCCGCCTGCACATCTTCGCGCCGCGCCAATCCAGCCGCGCCGCCTGCGCCTGTGGCAAAGCACTTGCCGATAAATTCCGAATAGCCCTCTGGCGTGACAAGGCAATTGTCCGCCGTGGTGATCAGCAGCGGAAAGTCTGCGCCTTCGGCAGCAGCAAACACGCTGTCAACGATGTTGAACTTGCCCGCGGCAAAGCTTAGCCGGCCTTCATCCATCAGCTTTGCAATCTGCGGCTGTGCGGCGATTTCTTCCGGCTCATGCGCCACAATGCGGATCGCCGCGACTTCAGGGCAGGCGGCCACCGCCTCAACCACGCGCGCAACCATCGGCACGCCGTTTACCGGCACCACGGCCTTTTGCGCAACGCCTGCACGCGCGGCCAGCGGATCGAGCACGCCGGAGCGCTTGCCTGCCATGATGATTGCGGTGACTTGGGTCTGGTTTGTCATAGGAGCGGCCTTTACTCCCAAAATCGCGCAAGAGCAAAGCAGGGAATTGTGCCTTTGGCGCGGCTTTGTGGTGCGGCTCCTGTCGGCGGCGAACAGTGCCTCGGATCACGCAGATGCGCCCTGCACCTCGGGAAAACTCGCACGTGATTGCGCCGCGCAATGGCGCTAGAGAGCGCGTCTATGCGGATCATCTTTTCACGAAAGGGTTTTGACAGCAGTTCTGGCGGCGGGCCTTCGCCGATCGTGGACGGCGTGCCGGTGAGCCTGCCGATCCCTGATACCAAGGGCATCTCGCGCACCACCTATGGCGATCTGGGGCTGGGCGATCACGCAGCGCGGGCGAGCCGGGGGAGGCTTGGCGCAGGCGATTTTGCGCATCACGATCCGATGTTCTGCGATGATGGCACCTGCGCCTTTGGCCAGACGGGCGCAGCGCAGACCCATCTTGAGCGCCAGGGCGTGGGTGTGGGCGATGTGTTCGTGTTTTTCGGCCTGTTCGCCGATGAGCATACGGGCGAGGCCCATCACCGCATTTTCGGCTATTTGCGCACGGAAACAGTCATCTCTCTCACGCACGGCGCGCCTGCGGACATGGTTGCGCTTGGCCACCCCCACGCGCTGGGCATGCATGGCTCCAACGATTGCATCTGGCTGGGCGAGGGGTGCACCGCGCGCAGTGCAAGCAATGCCCTGCGTCTGACAGTGCCCGGCGGCCCGCCCAGCATATGGCAGCGGCCCGGCTGGCTGCGGCGCGGCGGGCTGTCCTATCATGATGCAGCGGATCGCTGGTTGCGCGCCAGGAACGGGCAGCGCCGGCTGAAGAGCGTTGCGCGCGGGCAGGAATTTGTCGCGGATATCGGTCGGCGTGGCCCCCCGCGCGAATGGCTGGCGCAGGTGATCGCGCAAATCCGGGGCTGAGGCGCGTTATGAATAGGTCTTGATGATCGCCGAGAAGTCAAACTCGCCATTGCCCGCGCCGAGGAAATCTTCATAAAGCGCCGCCGCGCGCGAGCCGAGCGGCACAGCAGCATCGGCGCTTTGCGCGGCCTCCATTGCGAGGCGCAAATCTTTCACCATTAGCGCGGTGGCAAAGCCGCCCGCATAATCGCGGTCTGCCGGGCTTTCGACGCCGACGCCAGGCAGCGGCGTGTAAGCATTGAGCGACCAGCTATAGCCGGAGGATTGCGAGGTAATCTCGTAGAATTTCTGCGGATCAAGGCCCAGTTTCTTAGCCATTATCATCGCCTCGGCGGTGCCGATCATGGTGATGGCCAAGGCCATGTTGTTGCAGATTTTCGCCGTCTGACCAGCGCCTGCATCGCCGGCATGGATCACCGCTTTGCCCATGGCTGCAAGGATGGGTTCTGCGCGCGCAAAAGCCTCGCTTGATCCGCCAACCATGAAAGTGAGTGTGCCGTCCGTGGCCGCTGCAATGCCGCCTGATACGGGGGCATCGACCATAGCGTATCCTTGCGCAGTCGCGCTTTCGATCACCTCTTTCGCGGTGGCGACATCGATGGTGGAGCAATCGAGCAGCACCGCGCCCGCCGGAGCGCGGCCAAACACTTCGCCTTCATAAACCGATTTCACGATTGATCCATTGGGCAACATCGAGACAACCGCCTCGACCCCGGCACATGCCTCGCGCGCGGTGTCGAATGTCTCACACCCGGCATCCTTGGCAGCGCCCAGCGCCTCTTCGCTTAGGTCAAAAGCGCGCACTTCGTGTCCCGCTTTCACCAAATTGGCGGCCATCCCGCCGCCCATATTGCCAAGGCCGATAAAGGCGATTTTCATGGCTTCTCTCCTGTTAGTGTGGGGCCTCTTAGCGCCCCTTCCACTGTCCTTCGCGCTTTTCGATAAAGGCGGCCATGCCTTCGGCCTTGTCTTCGCTGCCGGTCAGGATCTGGAAAATGCGGCGCTCCATGATGAGGCCCTGATCCAACGTCGTTTCAAACGCGGCGTTAACCATTTCCTTGTTCGCGATGGCGGCCATGGGGGGCTTGGATGCGATGGCGGCGGCGGTTTTCAGCGCATCTGCCAGCAGATCGGCTTGCGGCACCACGCGCACCACCAGATTGGCGCGCTCAGCCTCTTCGGCGCCCATCATCCGGCCCGTCAGGCACATTTCCATCGCCTTCGACTTGCCGATTGCGCGGGTGAGGCGCTGCGATCCGCCCATGCCGGGGGCCACACCCAGATTGATCTCGGGCTGGCCGAATTTCGCATTGTCAGAGGCAATGATGAAATCGGCCATCATGGCGAGTTCACACCCGCCGCCCAGCGCAAAACCGTTGACCGCGGCGATCCACGGCTTGCGGGTTTTCTTGACGATTTCACTCGTCCAGGGGGCGAAAAAGTCATCGAGGTAGAATTCCGCTGCGCTCTTGTCGTGCATCTCCTTGATGTCGGCGCCGGCGGCAAAAGCTTTCTCGCCCGCGCCTGTCACCACCGCGCACAGCTGTGTTTCATCGGAATTNTAGCCGGCAAAGGCACACATCAGCTCTGACAGCACCTGACTGCTCAGCGCGTTCAACGCCTTGGGCCGGTTCAATGTGATCAGGGTAACGCCTGCATTGCCCTGCGCATTGGTTTCAACAGTGATGGTTTCGTAGCTCATAACGGTGTCCATTCCTCGTTGGCGGGGAGGGGAGCAAAGATTGCATCGAGCAATTCCTCGCTCACGCCCTCGGGGGTTTCGGGGTCCCATTTGGGATCGTTGGTCTTGTCGATAATCACCGCGCGCACCCCTTCGGCAAAGTCCGGGCGCAGCAGCACGCGTGACCCGATGCGGTATTCCATTGCCATATTGTCGGCGAAGCTATCGAGCGTCAGACTGGTGGCAAGCTGGCGCAGCGCGACTTTGCAGGTCTGCGGGCTTTTGGTGCCCAGCGTATCGCGCTCTTTGGCGGCCCATTCGCCTCCCGCTTCGACAGCAGCATCAAGGCTGGCGAGGATTTCCTCGTAGCTGTCCGATGCAAAATGCTTGGCGATCAGAGCTGCGTTTTTCTCGATCCGCGCTGGCGGCGCAGTGCCCACGGGCTCGGACAAGATGCCCGAAATACGGCCCGGACGCTCGGCAATGCGGGCCTTGATATCATCGAGCATTTCGGCGGGCACGTAATGCGTGGCAAGCCCGGTCCAAAGCGTCTCTGCCCCGTCCAGCCTCGCGCCGGTCAGCGCCAGAAACTGGCCCAGCCGCCCGCCAAGGCGCGAAAGGTACCAGCCGCCGCCCACATCGGGGAACAGGCCAATACCGCTTTCTGGCATGGCAAAGCGGGTGTTTTCGGTCGCGACGCGGAATTTGGCGGGCATCGAAATCCCCACGCCGCCGCCCATCGTGATCCCGTCCATGAAAGCGACAATCGGCTTTTCATAAGTGAACATCAGATGGTTGAGCCGGTATTCGTCGTGAAAGAACTGGCGGCCCTGCACTCCGCCATCGTTCACCGCCGAATCGCGCAGCATGGCGATATCGCCGCCTGCGCAAAAGCCGCGCGTGCCTTCCATGTGATCAATGATAACCGCCTCGATCGCATCGTCGCTGGCCCATTGCTGAAGCGCGGCTGTCATAGCGTGGCACATATCGAGGTTGAGCGCATGGAGCGCCTTGGGCCGGCTGAGCGTGATACGCCCGATGCGGCCATTGGTGCGGGTGAGAACGTCTTGTGTCATGCCTTACTCTGAGTGGTTTGCAGCCGCGCATCCATGCGGGGGAAACAGTTGCCATGCAACCAGCCAATAGATGAACGCACTCACAATCGGGATCATGTAAGAGCTGATGGACCTATACGATTCACCAGCGTTAGCCCCGAGCGTCAGCCTTGCCGCAACAGATCCCGCCCCACGATCATGCGCATCACCTGGTTGGTGCCTTCGAGGATTGAATGCACGCGCAGATCCCGCCAGAACCGTTCAATCGGGTAATCGCGCAAATAGCCATACCCGCCGAATAATTGCAGCGCATCGTTTACGACCTTGCTGCCATTGTCGGTCGCAAGGCGTTTCGCCATCGCGGAAAAGCGCGATTTGTCAGGGGCGTTGTCGCTCACCTTGGCGGCGGCGAGGTAGAGGAGGGCGCGCGCGGCTTCGAGATCGGTTGCCATGTCGGCGAGCATGAACTGCGTGTTCTGGAAATCGGCAACCGGCTGATCGAACTGCTTGCGATCCTTGGTGTAGGCCACCGCTTCATCCAGACAGCGCTGCGCGCCGCCCAGCGAACACGCACCGATATTCAGCCGCCCGCCATCAAGCCCCATCATCGCAAAGCGAAAGCCTTCGCCTTCATCGCCCACGCGGTTCGCCACGGGGATGCGCGCATCTTCGAATATCACTTGCGCGGTGGGCGAAGCGTTCCAGCCCAGCTTCTTCTCAGGCGCGCCGAACGATACTCCGGGTGTATCCTTGTCGATCACAAGGCAGGTGATGCCCTTCGTCTTGTGCTCGCCCGTGCGCACCATGGTGACATAGATATCGTTCACCCCGCCGCCCGAGATAAACTGCTTGGTGCCATTGAGCACGTAATGATCGCCGTCGAGCTTGGCGTTCGTCTTCAGCGCTGCCGCATCGGAGCCGCTGCCCGGTTCGGTAAGGCAATAGCTTGCGATTTTCTCCATGGTGATAAGATCGGGCAGGTAGCGCTCTTTCAATTCAGCCGAGCCGAATTCATCAATCATCCAGGCGGCCATATTGTGGATCGAGATAAACGCAGATGTGGTCGGGCAGCCATAGGCCATCGCCTCCATGATCAGCGCCGCTTCCAGCCGCCCAAGTCCGATCCCGCCCGATTCTTCCGAGACATAAATCGCGCCAAAGCCAAGCTGCGCGCTTTCCTTGATAATGTCCTTGGGAAAGATCGCTTTTTCGTCCCATTCGGCCGCATTGGGCGTGATCCGGTCAGCGGTGAAACGCTGCGCGGTTTCGAGGATGGCGAGTTGATCGTCTGAGAGTTGAAACTGTCCTTGCATGGGCCATCAGATAGACGCTGGCGCGCAAGGTGGAAAGAGGGCGATGGCTGTGCGCGGCAAGGCTTGCGCGGCGTGGCCCTTGCGCGCAATTTTTGCGTAACCCAAACCGCGTCTCGTGCGTATTTGTAAGCATGGAGCAGCCGCAACCCCGCCTCATCTTCGTCTATAACGCATCGAGCAGCGTGATCGAGGCGCTGATTCACGCCGTGCACAAACAGGTGCGGCCCGAAACCTATCCGTGCTCCTTATGCGCGCTCACCTATGGCGCGGTGTCTATGCGCGGGGACTGGAAGGCGTTTTGGCGCACGCTGCCTGCCGAGGTGGTGTTTCACCACAGCGATGACTTTGCGCAAAGCTATCCTGCATTGGGTATTGGAGGCGAACGTGAAGTGGCGCTGCCGTGTGTGCTGCTGGGCGAAGCGGGTGAGGAACCGCGCGTTATCATCTCCGACAAGGAGCTGGACGCGATGGCGGATATTGATGCGCTGATGGCGCGTGTGCAGGCAGAGCTTGGAGTTAGGGGAGAGGCGGCAAGCGCGGCTTGACCGGGCCGTGCCGCCGCTCGCGCAGAGCCGACCCGCCCGCTCCTCCGCTAGCTCAGCCGCAATATACCTCGATGACTTTCATCGCCCGGTTATAGACGACGCGCACCCGATTGGGGGCGTAATCGGTCGTTACCGGGCTGCCTTCGAGCACCCACTGGAATCTGCTCGCACCCGTCGCTTTCATGATCGCCGCTCCGCTTTTCTGCGTTGCCGGACCGCCAACAAAGGCCTGCCCGGGGCCGTTCTCGCATCGCGCGGGCTTGTCCTGCCCGCTGGCGGCGGCAACCTGCGCAAACACGGCAATGGCAATGGAAGATGCCTTGGCGATCATCGCGCTTACCCCATTGTCGGGATAACGAAGGCATCGGAATCGCCAGCACCGCCAAAATCGGTGGTTTCCGGCCAGCGCTGGGTCACCTTTTTCTTCTTGGTCCAGAAGGCCAAGCCCTCGGTGCCGTACTGGTCAATGTCACCAAAGCCCGAACGCTTCCAGCCGCCGAAGGTGTGATAGGCCACCGGCACCGGAATCGGCACGTTGATCCCTACCATGCCGACATTCACGCGGGCGGCAAATTCGCGCGCGGCGTGGCCGCTACGGGTGAACAAAGCGACGCCATTGCCGTATTGGTGTTCAGAGGGCAGGCGCACCGCTTCCTCAAAATCCTTGGCGCGCACGATCTGGAGCACGGGGCCGAAAATCTCTTCCTGATAGGACTTCATCTGCGGGGTAACCCGGTCAATCAGCGTGGGGCCAACGAAAAAGCCGTTCTCATGCCCCTGAAGCGAAAAGCCGCGCCCATCGATGACGAGTTCCGCGCCTTCATCCTCGGCCATGGTCACCCATTGTTCGATCCGCGCCTTGTGCTCGGGCGTTACAACAGGGCCGTAATGCGCTTCCGCGTCGCTGGAGACACCGATGCGAAGCGCGTGGATAGCAGGGATCAGCTTTTCCTTCAGCCGCTCTGCCGTCTCCTCGCCCACGGGCACAACCACCGGCAGCGCCATGCAGCGCTCTCCTGCCGAACCGTACGCTGCGCCCGTCAGATCGGTGACAACCTGATCAAGGTCAGCATCGGGCATCACGATGCCGTGGTTCTTCGCCCCGCCAAAGGCCTGCACGCGCTTTCCATGCTCGGCGCCGCGATGGTAGATATAGTGGGCAATATCGGAGCTTCCGACAAAGCTGATCGCGGGGATATCGCGATGCTCGATAATCGCATCGACCATCGCTTTGTCGCCGTGGATCACCTGAAGGAGGCCTTCGGGCGCACCGGCTTCGACGAACAGTTCCGCGAGGCGCACCGGAACCGAGGGATCACGCTCCGATGGTTTGAGAATAAACGCATTGCCCGCCGCTACGCCCATCCCGAACATCCACATCGGGATCATGGCGGGGAAGTTGAACGGAGTGATGCCAGCGCCAATGCCGAGCGGCTGGCGCATCGAATACACATCAATGCCGGGGCCTGCGCCTTGCGTGTATTCGCCTTTCATTACTTGCGGAATGCCGCAGGCATATTCGATCACTTCAAGTCCGCGCTGCACATCGCCCTTGGCATCGGGCACCGTCTTGCCGTGTTCGCTCGAAAGCAGTTCGGCAAGGCTTTGCATGTTGGCCTCAACCAGCTCCTTGAAACGGAACATCACGCGGGCGCGCTTTTGCGGGTTGGTTGCTGCCCATTCGGGCTGGACGCCTTTGGCAATATCAACAGCGCGATCCAGCAGCGCCGCATCGCCCAGCGCAACTTCGGCCTGCACTTCGCCGGTGGACGGGTTCCAGACCTGATGTGTGCGGGTAGGGGCGGGGATATCGCCCGGCATGAAGTGCGTGATCTGTCTCATAGGGGGGCTCTCCTGATCCCGAATTGCCGCATCCCGGAATTCACGCGGGGCCGATGGCTGCGCGGCCTTATAAAGTTTCGTCTGCAACTAAGGGGGGTGCCACTAATGGGCCAGGCAGGGCGGCGCAAGATAATTGCCCGATCGTGCATTTCTGCCGCTTCCACTCGTGTCCAAATAAATGTACGCGTGCGCAACCATGCATGTGTTTGAAGCCTTTGTTGTGCTCCATGTGATAGCCGGGGTGATCGGGCTTGTCGCCTTCTGGGTGCCGGTCGCTACCAAGAAGGGCGCAGCCAACCATCGGATGGGCGGCAAATGGGCGCTTTGCGGCTTTATCGGCGCGGGCGCCCTGGCGATTGCGATGGCGGTGTATTCGCTGATTGATACCAGCCGTCATCCCGAGATCGCGGACCGCCAGCTTTACGAAGGGCTGTTTGGCTGGATGATGCTGTATCTGGGCATACTCACCATCGGTTTTGCCGATTACGGCGCGGCGGTGATCCGCCATCGGGCAAAGCGCGCGGCGCTGCGCGCTGTGCGCTATCAGCTGGTGATCGGTGCTGCCATCGTCGCCGGGATCTGGTGCGGCATTTTCGGATACCGGGTGGGCGATCCGCTGATGGTGCTGGTGGCGGTGATCGGCGTGATTTCGATGGTGATGCAGCAGGTGTTTATCTGGCGCGAATACCTGCCAGGCCTGAGCGCGCCGGCCCCGCACGCCTATATTGGCGAGCATTTTCGCGCGCTGATCGGCATGGGCATATCCGCTTACACCGCGTTTCTCTCCGTCGGGCTTATCAGGCTGGTGCCCGAAGAGGTGTTCAATCCGCTGATCTGGGCAGGGCCAAGCGTTGTCGGGGTAAGCCTGATTATCTGGTTTACCCATCAAGGCAAGCAGCAGCTCAAACGCCGGTCAGCTGCGCGTGCGGCGAAATCGCATGCCAAAGCGCCCCGGCCGACAATCTGAGCGAGCACGTCTTGAGCAGTTCTGAAACCATGCAATTGCACGATGCAGCCTGCGCGCGCGGGGAGCACAGCTATATCGATCCGGCTACCGGCTACACCGTGTTCACCCGGCTGGAACATCTCGCACGCGGTGAATGTTGCGGGTCTGCCTGCCGCCATTGCCCGTTTGATTACGCCAATGTCGAGCCTGCTTTGCGGGCCCGGTTGCAGCGGGTGCGGGGCAAATAGGGCTGCTGCGCCCGGTCTTGGTGGGGCGGCCTGCCGGCCATCACCCGCCTTTTTCGGAACATGTCCCGCTGGCGTTGTGTTCAGCCAAATAAGCTTCTGGCTGCATATCAGGCCAACGCTGCACCATGCGCGCGTGCCCGAGGCCGGTTTGAACGGGATCGAATACACCACGATCAGCGCGCTTTGCCGCGCGCGCTTGCGGTTTGATCGCGTTCGGATCGGGTGTGGCCAGTCCAACCCGCAACTGATAGGCCGCCACGCATCATGGATATTGCAACGCTTTCTACCCTCGCTCTCTACTTCCTCGGCATGATCGGCATTGGCCTTTATGCCTGGCAAAAATCCACCGATACCTCCGAAGGCTATCTGCTGGCAGGGCGCAATCTGCCGCCCGCCGTGGCGGCTTTGTCTGCAGGCGCCTCCGATATGTCGGGCTGGCTGCTGCTGGGCCTGCCTGGTGCGCTGTTTCTTTCAGGGCTGAGCGCGGCGTGGATCGGCATCGGACTGTTTGCAGGGGCTGTTGCCAACTGGGTGCTGGTGGCCCCGCGCCTGCGCGAGCAGACCGAAAGCTACGGCAATTCGTTGACGATCCCGCAATTCCTGGCCAATCGCTTTCCTGATCAGGGCACCAATCTGCGCGTTGTCTCGGCGATCATCGTGGTCGTTTTCTTCACCGTTTACACTGCTGCTGGTCTGGTGGGCGGCGGCAAGCTGTTCGAAACCGCCTTCGCTGGCGTGCTGCCCGATATCGGCATGTCCGATTACATGATGGGCATCTGGCTCACCGCGCTGATCGTGCTCGCCTACACCATGGTTGGCGGGTTTCTGGCGGTGAGCCTCACCGATTTCGTGCAGGGCGTGATCATGATGGTGGCGCTGGTGATCATGCCGCTGGTTGTTATATTTGGCGGCGGGGGTGAGGCTGGCGGATCGATCGAAGATGTGCCGGTTGAAGGCTTTTTGAGTTTGACCGAGGGCCTTACCATCATCGGCTTTATCAGCGCTGTGACATGGGGGCTGGGCTATTTCGGACAGCCGCATATCATTGTGCGCTTCATGGCGATCGACACGATTGAGCGGGTGGCCAAAGCGCGCAATGTGGGCCTTACATGGATGGGTATCTCGCTGCTGGGAGCGGTCGGTATGGGGATTGCCGGGCGCGCCTATACCGAGCGCAACGATATTGTGGTCGAGGATGCAGAGACGATTTTCATCGTTCTGTCCGAATTGCTGTTCCACCCGGCTGTGACAGGCTTTTTGTACGCGGCGCTGCTGGCTGCGATCATGAGCACGATTTCATCGCAATTGCTGGTGTCGTCCAGCTCTCTCACCGAAGATTTCTACCGTCTGTTCCTGCGCAAGCAGGCGGGCGAAAAAGAGGCGGTGAATGTGGGCCGCGTATGCGTGGCGCTGGTGGCGCTCGCAGCGCTTGTGCTCGCCTCCAATCCCGATAGCGAGGTGCTGGGCCTGGTTGCCAACGCCTGGGCCGGTTTCGGCGCTGCCTTTGGCCCGCTGATCCTGCTGGCGCTGATGTGGCGCGGAATGACAGGGACGGGGGCGCTGGCCGGGCTGGTCACGGGGGCTGTGGTGGTCGGCGGGTGGATTGCGCTTGGCTGGAATGAAAGCTTCATGGGCGGCGAAGGGCTTTATGAAATCGTACCCGGTTTTATCGCCGCCTTCTTCGCAATCGTCGTGGTGAGCAAGCTGACCACAGGCGAACAGGGCCAACTAAGCCCGGCCGAATAGCCCTCACGCCCGGATGCCGCCGCTGCCACAGCGCCGGCACGCGAAACCTCACGAAAAAGGCGGTGGCCCGCGCTGGGCCACCGCCTTTTCGTGTGTCTTGAGATGTGTTGCAATCAATCGCGCGCAATAAGCGCTACCCGGCTGGCCCTGCTTGATTGGCGCTGCCCGTGTTATGCGGCTTCGTCCGGCGCGTCCCATGCGAGGTGGCGATTTTCTTCGACCAGAACCATGTTTTCAGGCCGGATGAATTCCGCATCGGATTGATAGCCCAGCAATTGGGCCGACGGGATATCGAGATTGCGCACCAGAATGCGCGATTCCTCGGAATTGAAATCGGAAAGGCCGCGCGCAAGTTCATTGCCCAGTTGATCGTAGATGTGCACCACATCGCCGCGGGTGAAATCGCCGGTGACAGCGGCCACATCGTTGCGACCAATCGCGCGCTCGCCATCGAATTCCTTGGCCGCCTCATCCGTTATTACCAAGCTGCCAGCCATCTGCAGCCGGTCTGCAATCCACGTCTCCCACATGGAAACAGGGTGCGGATGCGGCAGGCACTTGGTGCATTTGCGCGAGCCATCCAGCACCTTGCTCAGCGGGTATTCGTAATCACCATTGGCGATATAGGTCGTGCAGCCTGAATTCTGCGCCATGTTGGCCGCTTGCAGCTTCGTTAGCATGCCGCCCGTGCCAAGCGTGCTTTTGCCCGAAGCAGCTTCGATATATTCTGCCACATCGGTCACTTCTTCGACAAGCGCAGCGCCCTCCTCGCTCGGATCGCGATCATACAGGCCGTCTACGCCGGTGAGGATCACAAAGCTTTCCGCTTCCACCATCTGCGCGATCTTGGCGGCCAGGCGGTCATTGTCACCCACCTTGATCTCTTCGGTTGTGATCGTATCGTTTTCGTTGACGATCGGCACGATGCGCGATTGCATCAGCCGGTTCACTGTGTTGCGCGTGTTGAGAAAGCGGCGGTGATCTTCGAAATCGCGCAGGATCAAAAGGATTTGCGCAATCTCGAAGCCGAACTCCAGGCCTACCTGTTTATAGGCGTTCAGCAGCAAGGGCATACCGCAAGCGGCCGCCGCCTGCTTGTCGCGCAGCGTTGCATTTGCCGGTGTTGCGCCCACAGTCTTGAGGCCCAGCGCCACCGCTCCTGAAGAGGCGAGGACCACCTCATAGCCATCATCCCGCAAGCGTGCGACATCTTCAAGCAAGCGGTAGAGAAAGCCGTAGCGCGGCGTGAGCCTGTCGGTATTGGCAAGCAGGCTTGATCCGATTTTGACAACGATTCGTTTGGTTTTGGGCATGAGAAATCTCTGGAATTTTGGAACTTTGACAGAGTGAGTTAGTTTAATGTTACACGTAATGCAACAGAAAATGAATAATAATTCCTTGATAGATTGCAAATGTATTTTTCAAGGATGGCACTAAAGGTCGCTGGGGCGCTCTAATAAAGGCGCAATATTTTAAGTAATAAAAGAAATCTTATTTGGGATTGAGCACTTAGATATGAAAATTCTGATCGTTGGATGTGGAAAGATGGGCGGTGCTCTTCTTTCGGGTTGGGTCAAAGGGTCTGAGCAATTCACTATTGTTGATCCCGCGCTCGAAAAGACTTTGGATGGCGTGCGGCTCGTGCGCGATGCTGAAGCGCTTGAAGGTGAACTATTTGATTGCCTGATCGTAGCGATCAAGCCTCAACTGATTGACACTGTCATGCCCGGCTATGAAGCGCTGCTCACCGAAGATGGCTATGTGCTGTCAATTGCCGCAGGCGCTTCGATCGCCCGGCTTGCAAAGGCGCTGGGCGGTGCACCCGTTATCCGCGTAATGCCCAATCTTCCGGCCGCTGTCGGCAAAGGCGTGAGCGGTATCTGCGCCAGCGCCGATGTGAGCGCAAGCCATCTCGATCATGCAAAAGACATGATGGGCCGCAACGGCAAGGTGATCGAGGTCAGCGATGAAGATGCGCTGGACCGGTTTACCGCAATCGCCGGGTCGGGCCCGGGCTATGTGTTCGAACTCGCGCGCACCTACACCATGGCGGCGATGGAGCTGGGCTTTGACGAAGCCGAAGCGCGGGCGATGGTGCTCGGCACGATCGAAGGCACGATTGCCATGGCCAGCGCTGATGATACCCCGCTTGAGGAGTTGCGCAATTCGGTCACCAGCAAGGGTGGCACCACGGCTGCGGGGCTTGCCGCGCTCAACGCTGATGGACAATTGACCGATCTTCTCTCGAACACCGCGAAAGCCGCGTATGATCGGGCGGTGGAACTGCGATAAATTCAACGCTATATTGCGTGCATACCACCCCTCAATCGCGATGAAGCGCACGACTGTTAATCCCGCTGCGCACTCTCGATACAAAATTTGGACACCATAATGACCGACCAGAACCTTGATCCGCGTATTCACATCGCTCAAATCGGCGCTGCTGCCAAAGCCGCCGCGCGCGGCCTGCGCAGCGCCCCTGCCAAGGCGCGCGATGCCGCGATCCGCGCCGCTGCCGCTGCTTTGCGCGAAGCGACGCCGCAATTGATCGAAGCCAACGGGCGAGACGTGGAAAGCGTGCGCGGCAAAAAGCCTGAAAGTTTTATCGATCGCCTGATGCTGGACGAAACGCGCATTGCCGGCATGGCTGATGCGCTGGAACAGATTGCCGCACTGCCTGATCCGGTGGGTCGCAATCTGGCGACGTTCGAGCGGCCCAACGGGCTGGTGATCGAACGTGTGGGCGTGCCCATCGGCGTGATCGGCATGATTTACGAATCGCGCCCCAATGTGGGCTCTGATGCAAGCGCGCTGTGCCTCAAATCGGGCAATGCCATCATCCTTCGCGGTGGTTCGGAAAGCCGCCATTCCACCCGTGTGATCGTCGAG
>JGI12109J20283_10353773_pt1 | contig 16382 bp, 18 predicted proteins | sample ElkSlonscriptome_12_FD_20283 | JGI IMG/M metagenome (IMG submission 20283)
ACCACCGCCGGGCACCGTCCAGGTAATGGCCACACCCCAGGCAGGCACCACCTGCCACAGAAGCCCGCGCGGGTCTTGTGGCGCCGGCTCCACCGCCTGGACGGGATGCGCGGTGCCGTCCACCGTCAACGTCCCGCCCACGGCTGGCGTCACCTCGGAGCGGCGGACGTGGAACAACGGCCGCTCCGCCGTGAACTCCACCTTGCCCACGGTGAACACCTCACCACCGCCCATCGGCATGGCCTTGCACGCCACCGCGTCACCTTCGCCCGGTGTGTATGCTGCCGGCCGGGCCAGGGTGCGGAACACGGCCGCAAGGTGTCTGTCCATCGTCTCCGCTCCCGTCACAGAATCAACAGCCCGCCGGGTCTGGCGTCTTCGTCGTCATAGATGGAACCGCCGGAGTCGCCGGCCGCTGCCCGCCCAACGGCCACAATCATGGCCACCGCCGCGTCAATCCGCTCTTTCGCGCGCGCCTTGGATGGCTTCACATTGCCGCTGGCGTCCCTATCGGGCACCACGTTTGACACCGCCCACCGCAAGGGTGCGTGCCCGCCGTGTCGCAGCTTGCCGGCCAGCGCCAGCCGCTCCGTATCCTTCATGGGCGCGGACATGGAAACGAACCCTTGGCGATGCGTCACAACCGGCAACCCGGCCTCTTGGAGCCGGGAAACGGTGGCGGTGGCGTTCCACGGGTCCATTGCGATTTCCCGAACGTCGAACCGCTCGCACAAGCCCATGATGCACGCTTCAACCGTGCCGTAATCCACCACCGGGCCGGGCGTGGCGGTCAACAGGCCCGCGTCGGCCCATGCCGGATACGGAACGCCGTCCACCTCTTGCCGGCGGCGGATGCCATCACCGGGCACGAACACGAACGGCACAACGTCCACTCCGCCGTCATCGTCGGGCACCGCCAGCACAACGGCCGTGGTGTCCGTGGTGGAACTCAGGTCCACCCCGATGAAAGCGGGCCGGCCTTCCAGGGCGTCCAGGTCCACCGGGACGTTGCCCTTATCCCAAACCGACATGGGCAACCACCCGGCAAGGCTTCCGTCCGTCCAACGGTTCAATCTTAGCTGTTGCCAGCCTTCCACCTCGTGCGGGAGCGGTGCGGCCTTGCGGGCGGACTTTTGCAGTTCGTCCAGGCTCAGAAAGCCCGACTCCAAGGCCGGGTTCACCGCGTGCCAAAGGCGTTCATCCTGCCAGGGCAGTTCCTCGCCTTCCGGCGGTTCCGGCGGCGCAAAAATCACGGGCAGAAAAGACGGGTCTTCGGTCTCACCCTTGGCCACCGCGTGGGAATACTGCCACCTATCCCACGCCAGCGTGTCCCGGCCAATGCCGGCGGTGGATATGCTCACCGTCAACGGGTCCAGGCGTTTGCCCATGCTGGTGGTCAGCACGCGCCACAGTTCCCGGCCCGAATGAGCCGGCCAAGCATGGATTTCATCCGCCACTAGCAGGGACACGTTCAGGCCATGCTTGGTATAGCTTTCGTGGGAAATCGCCTTCAACACCGAGTCCGATTTCGGGTGGTGAAGCTCTTTCAGGCTATCCACGGCCCGCGTGATGCGTGAAAGGGTCCGGTCCCGTTCCACGAACCGGCGGGCGGCGGTGTAAGCGATGGACGCTTGCCCCCTGTCCGCCGCCGCGACAACGCATTGCCCGGCCGCGTCCCGCTCAGGCCCCAGAAGGTGCAACAGGGACAAGGCGGCAACCAGGGCGGTTTTGCCGTTGCCCCTCGGAAGCCATATCGCAACGTCCGAATATCGGCGCCGGCCGTCTGGCAGGGTGTCACCCCAGATTTTCGCGATAAGGCGCCGCTGCCAGGGTGCCAGCACCTCCGCCATGGGCTTGCCGGCCAACGGGCCTTCGGTGATGGTCAGGCGTTCGACAAACGAAACCGCACGGGCGCCTTTGCCGTGCGGGTCCGGGATTGGTTCATCGGTGAAAAGCCAAGCGGGCCGGCATTGTTCAACCGTCCACCAGTCCGCCTCATTCGTCGTTTCCGTTGTCATCGTCCGCGCCTCGGATGCCTTGGCGGTGTGGTGTCAGGCTCAGTTCGGTGGCCAGCAAGCGGGCTTCCCGCATGGCGCCCTGTTGGACGCGGAAGGCCGGGTGGACAGTCGGGCCGCGCTCCGTCTCCACCGTCCGCCCTTCGGTGACCATCGTTTCTTCGCACTCGCGGACCATGCCCACCGCCACGCAATAGCTTTCCAGGGTGGCGCGGGCCTCGTCATTCAGCAGGCCACGGGCTTGCAGGCGCGGCGCAACCCGCTTCCACTCCGCCTTCGCGTGCGCGGGCAGCCATGAGGGCGGCGGAGGGGCACGGCGGACAGCGGCCCCACCCTCCACAACCTGCAATTTCGGCTTCCTGCCCTTCATCGCTCAAAACCCCATTTTCGGCCCTGTCTCGCACTTGACCCCCCGGCCGGTTACGCACCCCCTGCGGGAAAAACTTACCTCCCCCTAGGGTCATGCCACGCGCGGGACGCGGTGCGGTGCCAACACGTCCAGGGCAGCGGCGGGCAGGCCGGGCAGTGCCACCGCATAGGCAACGGACGTGCCATCGCTGTATGTTGCGCTCTTGATGGTCGGGTCCGCGCCACGCAACGGGAACCAAGCCCGCACCGTTTCCAGCACCGCCGCCGCCACGTCGGGTGGCGTGGTCGCGGCGCCGGCCGTGTAGCTCACCACCAGTTCACCGGCCGGCCATGGAACGGAGCGGCGTTCGTCCCAACGTGTCAAACCGCCGCCGGGTTGATGCTTCACGGTGTAGCTGGCCAGCGCGTCCGCACCGTCCACGTCCAACGCGGAAACGGCCGTCACCGGCCACCGGGAAAGCCAAGCGGTATGGGCGCGGCCGTCCATCAACAGGGTTTCCGTGTACTGTCCAGAACGGACAGGCTGGCCAATGAAGGCTTCAACAGCCGCCGACGCACGGGCAATGAGCGCGTCAATCCAGGCGTCATCCGCCGTGCCAGACACACCGCACACCGCGCGGGCTTCGGCCGTGGTCACCAGGGCGGACGTGGGCGCGCTATCAACTTCCAGCATGTCGGGCCTCGCGGTTCCAAGGGTGCGCCGGGTCCAAGGGCCAGCCGTTGGCATCGCAACCGCGAACCCGTCCGCCGCGCCGCTCTTGGGCCTGTTTCGTCGAACGATGGTGTCGGGCGCAAAGGGCCTGAAGGTTCGCCCAATCGTCCGAACCACCAGCCCGCCGCGCCACGATATGGTCAACGTCAACGGCCACCGCACCGCACACCGCGCAAGTCGGATGCGCTGCAAGGAAGGCGTCCCGGATGCGATGCCATGCCCGGTCATACCCACGCGCCGTGGCAGTCGGCCGGTTGTCCGGCTTGGGCGTGCATTGGCACCGCTGGCCCGAAGGTACAGTGCGACGGCATTTCGGACAGATACGTGGCGGGCGTGTGGGCATGTCAGGGCCTCCGATAGTGAAAGCCCGCCGGGAGCGGCTGGAACTCCCGGCGGGCGGCGGACAGCCTGGACCGGCTCAAGGGGGAAGAGGAACCCCGCGACGGGGACCAGTCCAGGCTCACACCAAGTCCGCGTTGGTGCCGTTCCCCCCGCCGCCTCTACGCGGCCACCGGCGCAACGTGCGGGTGGCCACGAACCACAGACACCGCGAACACCGCGCCAGTGGACGGTGAACCCGTGACGGTACACTTGGCGCGGACATACCGGGCGGAGCCGGCATATCCGCAGGTGTAGACCTGTTCGTCTTCGGCCGGGTCTCCGGCCGCGTCCACCGTGGGCGCGGTGCCCAACAGGTTCCCGGCCGCAACCGTGGTCCAGTCGGAATCGTTCGCGCTTTCCTCAATGGTGAACGCGAACACACCATCGGTGGCCACACCAACGTCAAAGATAAACGTGGCGGAGCCGTATCCCAGAAGGTCAACGGTCTCGCCGGTGGCGGTGGAAGTCCGGGCAGCGGGCGCCAGCACCGACGCCACGGACTGATTGTGATATGCGTCTCGCATGGTTCAGGCTCCCTAGCTCGCGGACACGACCATGAGGCGGAACGCCTCGGCCTTCTGAACGCCCGCCGCCAGTCGGCGCCGGGCATGGAACCGCACAAGTCCGTTGGCCTGTTGCGTGTAATCGTCGCGCTTAACAGTCAAGGCCACGCGGTCGAAAATGCGGAACTGCGAGAAGTCACCGAAGACAACCGGATAAGTCCCGGAGGAAACGTTCGGCATATCCGGCATTTCTACAACCGGCCGGCCAAGAATTGTTGCCGGCGCACCCGCCGAAAGCGCATCCTGCCACAAGTATTGTCCGTCGCCGGACTTCAACTTGCGCACGGCGCCGATGGTGGCACGGTTCATGCCCCACACCCCGCGCCGCGCGTAGGCGGACGGAAGGGCATAGAGCGTGTCAATCAGACCATCGGCCGTGACGGCGGTTGCGGAGCCGCTGGCCACCGTGGCGATACCGCTGTTCAGAAGCCCGAGCGGCTGGCCAACACCGGAGCCGGTGACGAACGCGGTTCCCTCGGCTTTGCCAAAGGCTTCGGCCAAGTCGCGGCGAAGTTCGGCCGCAATATCCAGGCCCGAGTCTTCCAACAGGACGTTGCTCACGTCGCAGTAGGTGGCCAATTCGTGAACAGGGAACTCAAGGCGCCCGAACGTCGGTTCGGAACTGGTGCGGGCGGCCGTCTCCGCCGTCCAGGTGGCGGTGGTGCCGTCCGTGCGCTTCGGCAGAACGATGCTCCCGCCGCTCGTGGGTGCCACGCGGGCAATGCTCCGAACCGGGCTGAACTCCACCAGGTCCTTGACCAGTTCCCGAATGAAGGTCTCCGGGACGGTGTAGCCGCCGGCCGTGTCGTCCAGGGTGGTCATGGAGCGGACTTCCGCAGGGACGGTGCCCGTGCGCAGATAGTGCGAAAAGGCGCGCGTCTCGGTGGCGCCGTCGTTCGCGGGAGCCGTCACGCCAGCACGGCCGGAGCGGCTTTCCAGCTTGTCCAGTCGCGCCCGGTCAGCTTCGACGGTGGAGCGCAGTTCGTTCACGGCGCCGGTCAACGTCTCCACCGCCGCGCGGGTCTCGTGCCCGGTGTCGGCGGTCTCGGTGGTCTCGGTGTCTTCCGCGCGGGTCTCGGGCGCGGCCTCGGTGTTGGTGTCCATTGTGGACTCCCTCTGGTTTGCCGCGCCTCGGGCGGCGGTGGAGCGCACCTCGACAATCCGGGTGCGCGGATTGCTGGCCACGGCAACGGCCGAACACTCAACAAGCCGGGCCTCGGTGATAATCCGCCCGCCACCAGGGCGCGGACGGTCGGACAGTCGGCGGAACCCGACAGACAGGGACAGGGCGCCGTCGCGGGCGAGGCGGTAGCCCTCGTCACCGGCCGGCGTGCCCAGGGTGAACTTGCCGACCACCTCAAGGCCGGTCGGCGTGTCGCGTAGCTCGGTGATAGCACCCGCAACGCGGGCCAAGTCGTGGTGGAGCAAGAGCGGGAACCGGCTTCCGTCCGCCCGTCGCTCGGCAATGCTGGCGGCGAAGGCGCCCGGCGCGAACTCGGTGCCGTGGCTGTCCAAGACGCCATAAGCGGACGCGGTGCCCTTGAAGGTGCCGGCCGTGTCGGTGTCGGGCGCAAAGCGAAGTTCGACGGTCTCAGTCGTCATCGGCCGCGCCTCCCGCTTCACCCGTGTTCAAGGGCCGCATGAACACGTCTCCGCCGTCGTATGGCTCCCGGTTGTCCATGGCCCGACATTCGTTCGGGTTCAGGATTCCGTTCGTAACGGCCGTTGCGAACGCCTGCATCCGGGCCGCAAGGTCCGCCTTCACCAAATCGTCAACCATGAACTCGACGAACAGTTCGTCCCGCTCTTGCTCGGTGAACAAGTCACGGGCAATGGACTGTTCCCACAGCTTCAGCCAAGGCAACAAAACGGTTGACAAGAACTGCTGTTGGACATGCTCCGCCGTCGAATGCGTCGTGCGCTCCAACTCTTGAATCATGTGAAGCGGAACCCGATAGGCGCGGGCAATCTGTGCTATCTGGTGGCGGAACAGTTCGATGAATTGCAGGTCCACAGAACTGAATTGCTGTTGAGAAAACTTGGCGCCTTCTTCCAACACCATCGTTCCCGCGTTCGCGGCGTTGGCGTGGTTTTGCGAAAGGCTGGCGCGAAGGCGGTTCACCGCCGGTTCGCTCAACTTGCCGGGAACTTCCAGAACACCGGACGGCCGGGCGCCACGGGCGAACACGCGCGCGGCGTAGGCTTCCAACTGCAAAGCCAAGGCGATGGATTCCCGCGCCTGGACGGTCAGGGACAAGCCGCGCACCGGGTCCGGGCCGGGAACGCGAAGCCGGAAAATGTCTTCGCGCGGCACCGTCTGTTGCGTCCCGTCGCGGCGGGTGACGGTGTAGACGGGTTCGCCCGTCCAGTCGTCCGCGTCTACCTGGACGGCTCCGGCGGGCGCCTGGACGATTTCCAGCACCTGCCCGCGCGCCCGGCCGATGAACGCGAAAGCGTCACCGTGAAGCAACGCGGCCGTCATCATGGACACCCGGAACTCGGTGGAGCCGGTCCAGGCGTTCGGCGCGTCATGCAACAGCCGGTAAAGCGGATGGTCCGTGGCGCGGGTCTTCTCACCGCCGGGTCCGCGCCGATACAGAATCAACGGCATTTGGCCAACGGCGCCGGACAGGGCGGACACGCACGCCAGCACAATCGGGCAGCGCAACGCGCCCTCGGGCGTCACGGACAGGCCCGCCGCCGTCCCGGACGCGGACGCAATGATGCGCTCCAGGTCCGAAAACCCGGCCCGAGTTTCCAATCCAAGAATACGACGAAGAAGTGACATGCGTTGATCCTGTCCAGCCGCGAACAGGGTAGGCGCGAGAACTGTCCGATGTCAAGCATGCCGTGTTTTCGTTCATGAGACGTCCACAGTGTTCCACAGCCGTCTATTTCAGTCTGTCTCAGTCTGTTTCAGTCGGTTTCTTGTCAAGCGGTTTCTTCGCCTCCACCTCGTCGGCATCGACCGATGCCAGCAACTCGCCGGCCAAGCGCAACACCCGGCGCGGGGTCAGGGGCACCGCAACGATGGGCGCGGGGCTGTCGCCATAAACGGCCAGCACGGCGGGACCATCGGGACCGGCGGGGCGGGTGACGATCACGCGGGGGTCGCTCATGCCACGTCCTCCGGTTCGGGATCGGCCGGCGCGTCCAGCAGCGCCAGCGCGTCGGGCGCGTGCGAGCGGAGCAAGGCCAGGGCGCGGGCGCGGGTGCCGGGGTGCGGCGCGGTCAGGTGCGCGAACCCGATCTCGGTCATGTGGAGGGTCATGAAGTCCCCGATCAGGCGCGGGCCGCGATCCGGCAGGCGGGGCAATCCGCCCTCCGCCACCACCCGGCGCGCAAGCTCCCGACTGGATGCGCTGGCGAACGGGGACGACAGGACCGCATGGGCGCCGTCCAGCAGCGGGTCGCAGGTGTCGGCCGGGTCGATCATGCCCGCCACTCCCCCACGCCATCCCAGGCGCGGTCCAGGAACGATCCGGCGCGGCGGTTGGCCTCCGAAACATCCATCCAGACGGCTTGCATGGCGTCGAACCCGCCGGCCGCGTGGATGCGCTCCCCCAGGTCGCGGACGCGGGCGCGCATGGCGGCCTCGACAGGACGGGCCGGGGCCTCGATGTCTCGCAGCGCCGCACGCTCGGTCTGGATAGCCTCGAACGCGGCAAGGATGGTCTCGGTATGGCTGGTCATCGCGTCATCCCTTCCAGAGCCCCGCACCCCACCCCCAGGGGGGCGGGGGGTTATACCCGTAGGGTATAGGCACACACGCGCACGCACTTGCGCGCAATGAAATCAAGGACTTACGGAACACTCGCGCGCACTTGCGCGCAACACCCGCGCGCAATGAAATCAAGGGCTTACGGGGGGACTTGCGCGCACGATCCCCTTGATTGCGTGGCGCCCGCTGTCCCGCCCGGCCTCCCCGATCACGATGGCCCCGGATGAAAACAAGGCGGGCATGGCGCGCTCGAAAGCGCGTCTCCCGATCCCGTGCGCCTCCGGCATGGTGGCGAACACCTTGGGGGCGTACTTCGGGGAGTTCGGGGAATCCGAGACCGTTCGCCCTTGTGCCGTCGCCGCGTCCAGGCAATCCAGAAACAGGGCCTCCGCCCGGTTCGCCTTGGCTTTCGCGTCCATGCGCCCAAGGAACCCCGTGTCGGGTTCGTCCAGGACGAACACACCCTCTTGCCAACGGATCCGCAGTTCGTCGCCGACCACTCCGTAGTTACTCTTCTTGGTGGAAAGGGTCCGGGCGTCCCGATCCTCCCCGTCGTCGTCGGTCTCGCGCGGGCGCGACAGGTACAGGCGGGACCGGACGGCATTGTTCCAGGCGGTAGACCCGCTCGTTCCGGTGCCATCGGCCAAGCCGGCGCGGGAGGGATGGGCGCACAGGATCACGGCGCCGTTGATGTCCAGGGCGATCCGCCGGAGCATGTTGACGAACTGTCTCGCCTCCGGCCGGGAGTTCTCGTTGCCGTCGAACAGGTCGTGCAACCCGTCTAGGATCACCAGCCGGGCGCCGAACCGCTTGGCGGTCTCAAGCGTGTCAAAGAAAACCTGACTCGGGCCTTGGGGTTTGCCGTACTTGTCGCGGCGCACAAACTCGTTGGCCTCCCCGACTCGGGACGCGAACCGGAAACCGGCCAGGGCCTCGAACTCCAGCCCCTCCGCCCGGGTGATGTCGGCCAACCGGCGGTGAATCTCTTCCGCGTCATCCTCACAGTACAGGCCAAACACCCGACAGTGTTCCGTCGCCTGCCCGAGAAAATGCCGTCCGGTCGCGGAAGCAACGGCCAATTGGAGCGTAAGAAGAGATTTCCCCAGCCCGCCGTCGCCTGACAGCATGGTGACGGACCCGTGGGGCACAAGATCGGCCACCATCCAGCGGCGTTCCGGGATCGGTTTCCCGGCCCATGCGGTCGGGTCAATGGTGCGCATGGGGAGCGGTGGCGTCACCCGCTCGCAGGTTCCGCGCGCGTCGAAATGCGCCTCGGGTTGATCCATCACGCGGCCCTCGGTGTTTCGTCGTTCCAATCTCGCCCGGCATCACGGGGCGCCCGGATGAACGCTTCCTGCCCGGCGGCAACCCATCGCTCGCCACAGGCGCGCGCGGCGTCCAAGCCGGCGCCGGATCGGTCGTGATCGGCAAAGATCGTCAGGGCCTCGACACCGGCCAGGATCGGGAATGTCCGGATCGTGCCGGCGGACCCGGCGGCCCAGACGGGCGCCCAGCCGGCGGCCAGGACGGACAGGCCGGTCTCGATGCCTTCGGCCAGCCCGAGCCCCATGGTCACGTCATCGTCAGGGCTCAGGCGGATGACGGCGCCACCAGATGGCCCGAGCATCTTCTTGGGCTTGTCCCGGTCGCGCTCCCCGGTCGCGGTGAGGGGGGTCCGGTGGATCGCCACAGGGCGATTCCCGTCCGCCGTCGTCATCAAGGCCACCATGGCGGGGACCGGCCCGCCGGTGTACGGGCAAGCCGGATGGAACCGCAGCACGTCGGCGCCGGCCGGCGGGAGGATGCACCCGCGCCCGATCAGGTAGCGCTCGGCCGGGGTGCCAGGGATCGGCACCGATGCACGCCATATCGCACCGGCCCGCTGGATGCGCTGGCGGGTGTCCGCCGCGTCATCGCGGGGCGCGGCAGGCGGCGGCTGGGGTGGCGCCTGTTGGCGCCGGGTCGGGTGCGCGTCATCGGTCATGCCGAGTTCGGCGGCGATTTCGCGGGCGGCCTCGCCCTGCCCGAGCCCCCAGAGGTACGCGGCTAGGTCAATCGGGTCTCCGCCCTTGTCGCCCGTGGCGAAGTCGCCCCACTTGCCGGTCCTCATGTTGATAGAGAAGGACCCCGGCCGATGGTCGGCGCGGCGCGGGTTGCGTGCGACGTACTCGGCGCCCCGGCGGACGCCATCCGGCAACCAGCGCGACAGCAGAGCCGGCAAGGATGCCAGGGCAGCCCGGTTGATGGCGTCGAAGTCGATTCGGCCGGAGTGCGTGGGATCAGGCATGGCGCAGCCCCAGCACGGCCAGGATGCGGGGGCACCACCGGGCGGGCATCCACCCCCGCAGCAGCGGCAGCTTGGCCCGGGGCCGGAGGGGGTGGACGGGCCACCCCCGGCCGGCGTACCAGAGCGCCGCGCGTAGCAGGCGGTCGCTCATTCGTCGCCCTCCCCATTCAGCAGCTTGCCGATTTCCTCGCGGGCCTGCATGAGGACGGTGGCCATCTCGGCGGCCTTGGCGCCGACCTCACCCCATTCGGCGGACCCGGATTCTCCGGCCTGATCGGCGGTAACGGCCACCCCCTGGATTTCGTCCAAGTCGCCTTCGACCATGGCGAGCATGTAGAAAGCAGAGTTCGCGGCCATGTCCAGCCGCGTCCGCCAATAGATCGGCGTCCGCTCGATGCATTCGGCGACTCCCTCGGCAATCGCGGCAGCGGCAGACGCGGTGCTTTCGGTGGTGGTGGTGCGGATGATGTGGGTGCAGCGGGGAGCGTCCATCACGCGGCCTCCCCGTTCTGCTCGGCGGCCTTGCGGGCCAAGTAGTCGCGCGGCGCCTCCAAGATGAGACGCTTTGCGCCAACCTTGCAGGTCTTTAGTTCCGGAAGGATCTTGTAGACTGTGGCGCGGCTCAAGCCGGCCTCGCGTGCCCACGGCTCAACCGGCCATCCGGCGCGGTCAGTCGCGGTGTGCGGAAAGTCTGTCATGAGACTGTCTCCGTCTTTGCGTGTTCCGGCAGACGACTATTCGCCGGCCGTGTCGCTTTCGACAGGGACAGATTTACGCGGACGGGAGTCCGTTAAAAATGAACTTATTTGATTTTTAATTCTGTTCACTGCGGGCGCCCTGTATCTAGGGCGCCCTTTTACTGTGAACATAGTTTCGCGGTAATTTTGTTCACAACCCGTCGCCGGGCCTCAGCGGCGGAAGCGCCGGAACGGGTCCAGGGCATCGGCGATGGCTTGGTCCCGCTCCAACTGTTCCCGCATCATTCTTTCGGCGGAACTCTCCGCCCGCTCCAAGGCGTACCGGTAATCGTTCCGCTGTAGGGCTTCCTCAATCGCCCGCAGGTGCGGCGGTTTCCAGTCGTATAGCTCATGCCTTTCCCGCATTTCCCGGAGCGCGCGTTCTGTTGCGGTCTCGCCCACTCGCACGTCATACGCGCCCGCTGCCACGTTCAGCCGGTCCAGGGCGGATCCAGGGTCAGGTCGGCGGTTTGCGTACGCCTCCAGCCGTTCCCACGCTGTCCCGATGCGCGGGTCGTCCAGCGGGTCCACCGCAAGGTCTGTGATGTTGAACCCGCCCCACAGTGGGCTTCGCGGTACTTGAACGATTTTCGGCTTGGCCCGCTCGCGCGCCCGTGCCAGCAGTTCGTCCTTCCGGTCCCGGAAGTTCCGCACCAGTGGTTCTATCTTACCACGCCAGTCTTCGCGTTCCGCGACGGGAGCCCGAGGCGGCATTCCCAGGTACTTGGTTGCGATGACGCGCGCGGCGGCCGATGCGCCATCCGTCCGGCCCTTGACGGCGCCAGCCACAATCAGGTCCGCCATTTCGTCCAGATGCTCTTGCGGCGGGATGTTGCGCCGTTGCCCAGGCTTCGGCCCGCGCTTCCGGCCCTTGGGCACCTTTCCGGCCGCGTCCATGAGGATGCCGGGACCGTGAAGCTCCACCAGCCTTGCGATTTCGCGTCGGGCTTCTTCCTCGCTCATGCTCATGCGGTCGCCTCCCGCTTCATCGGCACCACCCGCGCGGCGCCTTCGCCGGTCACGTATCCGGCCCACTGGTCCATCAGGTGGCGGCGCCGCTCGAACAGGTCGCCTCGCTGATAGCTTCGCACCACCTCATCGCCCGTCACATGCGCCAGCGCGGCTTCGCACACTTCATGCGGCGCCGACGTTTGCTCGCTGGCCCAGGCCCTGAATGCGCTCCGCATTCCGTGCACCGTGGCCCCCGGCCAGCCGGCCCGTGTCAGGGCGGTTTTCATCGCGTCGGCGCCTATGGGCCACACTTTGCCATCGGTTCCCGTGGCCTCCGCCCGCTGGCGTTCCAGTAGCGCCACGGCGGGCGGGCTCAGGGGCACACGATGTTCACGGCCCGACTTCATCCGGCCCGCCGGGATGCGCCACACGGCGGCGTCCAGGTCCACTTCTGCCCAGTCCATGCCCAGCACCTCAGCGCGGCGCGCGGCAGTCAGGATCAGCAGTCGCAGGGGCGCGGCGCCGATGCCCTGGACGGCATCCAGCTTGGCCCACACGGTCGGCATATCCTGCCAGGGCACCGCCTCATGGTGTTTCGGCGGTGCCACCTTGCGCGGGCTTGGCAATATCTTGTCCAGGTGGCCCTTCCACCGGGCCGGATTGTCGCCGTGGCGGTGGCCCTCGACCTTGGCTTGGTCCACGGCGCCTTCGATCAGCCCCCGCAGGATCACCGCGCTTGTGGTCTTCTCGTTCCATAGCGGGCTCAGGATCGCCAGCACGTCGGACGTGTCCACCGCGTCCACCAGCTTGCTGGCGGGAGGGGACGGTTCCACGTAGCGCCGGGATAGCCCATCCAGCAGCGTTGCGCGGGCCTTGGACAGCGCGGGCCGCTTTCCCTCGATATGCGCCCGCACGGCCTCTAGCAGCGTGGGCACCGTGCGTTGCCGGGCTTCCTCGCCCCGCCGGGCCTCGATAGGGTCGCGCCCTTCGTACACCATCCGCCGGCAGTCGTGTGCCTTGGCCCGCGCCTCCGCCAGCGTTATCAGGGCCACCGGCCCCAGGCCCATGTCCCGCCGCCGGCCGCGAAGCTGGAACCGGTACACCCACGATTTCGCCCCGGTAGGCCCCACCAGCAGGTACAGCCCGTTCCCGTCGCCATACATGCCGGGTTCGGATATACTGGCCACCTTCCGGGTTGTGAGCCCTTGCGCTTTGCGTGCCATAGTCCGCCCTCTTGCTCCACATTCTGCCCCATCATACGCATACGGACTCGCGTAGACAAGGGTAGACTATTGCGGACAGCAATTTAGGCTAGAGCGTTGAAATGCAAGACTTTGGCGGACTGGCGCAAACGGGCGGAGACGTGTTCGGGCTCCAGGGGAGGGAGTCAGGCCCGCGCCTGGAGCTCCCAGCAGTTCACTTCGGAGGCCGCGCGGCCAAAATGAGAACTGCTGATGGGAGACCGAACAGGCCATCCTCGGGCAGGCTTTCAGCGGACAGACGACTGGCTTCGTCGGTCGGCCACAGACCGCCTGCACCGTCGCCGGCCTGAGCGTCCCAGGCGGGCAAAGGCGTTGGCATCGCGCGCCAGAACGCCTCCAGCGCCTCCCGCGCCCCGTCCGGGCCGCCCGAATGCAGGCCATCGGCCAGCACCACCGCGTTCATGGCGCCGGCGCTGGTGCCGCTGACCCCCTCGATCGACAGGCGCCCGTCCTCAAGTAGCCGGTCAAGGACACCCCAGGTAAAGGCCCCGTGCGCGCCGCCGCCCTGAAGGGCCAACGTGATGGTCTTGCGGTCTTTCACGGCCACCACGTCAGCCCCCTCCCGGAACGGCTATCATCACGCAACGGAGCCCTCGTTCTCTCGCCGCCGGGATCAGGCCGCCCCCCAGACGTTCTTGAACTGACCCTGGCTGCCACCGTCGAAGAACACCTCAATGATGCGCTTGCCCAGCGGATCGAGCGCGGGATCCTGGCGCAGCGGCTCCAGTTCGCGCCGGAAGAACGCCTTCAACTGCTCGGCCCCTTCCTGATAGGCCTCTTCGCCCACCTCGGGCTGGCGGCTGACGTTCAGGAAGAAGTCGGGCACGTTGGCGCCCTCGACATGCATCTGCAACAGTTCGTAGCCCAGCAAGGGCGTATCGGCGCGCCGAAGCTGGCCGCGCCGGAAACGGGCGCCGCCGCGCCGCGCCAGATACTCGCGCCCGATCCACTGCGGCATGAACCCGACCTGCCAGGCGCCGATGTGACTGTTGGGGAAGATGGCGAAGTCGGTCTCCGGCGTCTCCCGGATCTGGTGCAGCAGGATGTTGGCGAAGTCCACCACCCGGCCGGTGGCAAACGGCCAGAACGAGCCCACGCCCTCGCTTTGCAGGCCGGCGGTATCGACGATGCTGGGGTTGGCGTGGCCGCGCGGCGCCGCCAGCCGCCACAGCCAGCCCAGGGCCGGCGGCAGGATGTGCATCATGCCGAAGATGCCGTAGGTGGGCTTTTCACGGGTGCAGGGCGGGGTGCGAACGCCGAGGGTGCGGATATCGACCTCGACCGGCTCGTTCTGAATGTTGGGAACCTCGTCGCGCGGCAGGATGACGCGGGGATTGGGGCAGGGCTTGCCCGGGGCGTCCTCGGTATGCTCCCAGATCAGGGTGGTGGCATGGGGGACCCCTTGCACATTGATGAAGATCAACGGCTTGCTCGGGGCGGCGCAGATCCGCTCCAGGTGCGGATCGGTGCCGTATCCGGTGATGTGATCGACCCGGACGAACCAGGCGTTCTCGGCGTCCATGGTGACCAGCTTGCCGCCGGGGCGTTGCAACTCCGTCTGGGACTGGGCCATGTCGTCGGTAACGGGATGCAGCCGGCAGGTCTGCGGCAGGACAAGGTGACGCTTCTCGCCGGTCACCAGATTGCGCCCCAGGCGCAGGCGGCCATCATGCTGGCGGTGCGGGTATTCCAGCATCTCGCTCTTGCCGCCGCCGGAGGCGCCCTCGTGCATGATGGTGAAGGTATAGTCGTAGGGCGTGATCACCTGGACCGTGGAGGCATGGTTGGTCACCCAGCCCTCGGTCTCGCCGATGTTCAACAGAATGCCGTAAACGCCCTTCTTCGCGCTCGGCCCCGGATACAGGTTCAGCGAGATGATCTCGTGCATGTCGTCGGAGCGATTATGAACCACCACCTGCTTGCCGTCGCACAGCGTGTGGCGGAACGGCGGCGCCAGGAAGATGAAGGCGCGCGGGCTGAAGTCGGCGCCGGCCTGACTGCCGGCCACATACCCTTGCAGGTCGGCCAGACCGCCGGCGAAGAACCCGGCATTGGCCGGCCCGATGAACAGGCTGTCATAGCCGTGCTCGGCGTGGCCCGAGCGGAACGGCACCAGGATCAGCTCCTGCCCGGACAGCCAGTCGAACACGTCCTGGCGCGCCTGCTCAAAGGGGACGTCGAACCGGTCCTTGAAGCGGGGCTTGTCGGACGGGCCGTCGTCGGCCACCACCATGCTGTCGGGATCGCGCCGGCGCATGTATTCATCGACGTAGTTCACGGCCGCGCCGTTGCGACAGCGCGCCACGGTGGCTTCCACGACCCAGCCCTTGCCGGGCGTGTCATAGCCGACCTCGAACAGCTCACAGTCCGGGCCGCCGCAGGCCATTTGCAGAAGCTCTTCCCGGCTTTCCGCCACATAAACGCTGGGTGCGGCGCCGACGATGGCCGCCACATGCGGCGGCAGCGGAAACCCCACGCGGGCGGCCGCCGCGCTGACAATCTGGTCATCCATGGTCTTGGTTCCCCGTTGTTCGCCCGCCCCTGACGCGGAGCCGGCAGGTTCAGTCTTATGGGTCGAAAGGCTGATCTGTCGTGACTCCGTCGCCGGCGGCGACGCGGGGCGCCTCATCTTTCCGAGTGGGGCACGAAGGGGAGATTGTGGACTTTGGGGCGTCTGTCAACACGCTTTCGGGCCTCGCGGTCGATTGACCCGATTGATGGCTCCGCACGACCGCCCAGCCTCGCCGACAGCCTGATCCTTGGCCAGCCCAGGACGGGGACGAGCACCCCGCCGCCCTGGAACGCCAGCGTGATGCTCCAGCGGTCGGATTCGGCCAAGACACGCCCCTCCCGGCACGGCCACCCTCCCCCAACATCACAACGAATGGTCAACGTTTCTCACCGTCCCGGGGTGGGCTTTCGGGGGCCTTGGCCGTTTCACGACAAAATCGGACGAACCGGTTCCGCATGGGTCTTGTGGCCAACGGCCCACGGGCCATATGGATTTTGAAATCGCGCAATCATACGGGGCGCGGGCGCGGCGGACAGGCCATGGCGGCCGACCATCGCGCCGGGAGCCGGGCGCCCCGGGGCGGGACGACAGCAGCGAGGGAGAGCCGACTGATGGGACGTCAGATCGAGGTCACCGAACTCATCCTTCGGGATGCCCACCAGAGCCTGATGGCCACGCGCATGGCGATGGAGGACATGGTCCCGGTCTGCGAGGACCTGGACAACGCCGGTTTCTGGTCCCTGGAATGCTGGGGCGGNGCCACCTATGACGCNTGCATCCGTTACCTGAACGAGGATCCGTGGGAGCGGCTGCGNACCTTCCGCGAGCTGATGCCCAAGACGCGCCTGCAGATGCTGCTGCGCGGGCAGAAC
>JGI12109J20283_10093062_pt1 | contig 16380 bp, 11 predicted proteins | sample ElkSlonscriptome_12_FD_20283 | JGI IMG/M metagenome (IMG submission 20283)
AGGTTCACCGAGCCGGGAACGCCGAGCTGGCAGACGCGGTCGACGTGACCGAGGTCCAGCCCGAGCTCCAGCGACGCGCTGGAAACCAGGATACGCAGGTCTCCTCGTTTGAACCGCGTCTCGATCCCTTCGCGATGCGCCGTATCGAGGCTGCCGTGGTGGGCGCCCACCTGTCCGCTCAGACCGGAATCGGACAGTATTTCATCGAGCGCCGCGGCGCTGCGCTCGACCTGCGCGCGGGTCTGGCAGAACACCAGCAAGGAGCGCGGCGCTGGCTTTTCACGATCGCCCGCGCAGGCTGCGCCCGAATCGCGCACCGCGGATGCGCCCCACGGCACGGGAAGCGCACTGACGGCTTCATCGCGCAGCGCCATCGCGACGATCCGGGCGTGGATCTGCATCCAGTGGGTCGTGGTCGGAAACGGCCCGAGCCGCATCTCCGGCAGTTCTACGCGCAGCGCCACGGGCCGCACCGCGCTCGGCGCGACGATTTCGCACTCGGCGCCGCCGGTCAGGAATTCGGCGAGCCGGCGCGCGGGATGGGCCGTCGCCGAAAGCCCGATCCGCTGGATCGGATCACCGACCAGCCGATCCAGCCGCGCCAGCGTCAGCGCCAGGTGCACGCCTCGCTTCGAGTCGATCAATGCGTGCAGCTCGTCGACGACAACGGCCTCGACCCCGCGAAGCAGACGACGGCCGCCGGCGCTGCCCAGCAGCACGAACAGACTCTCCGGCGTCGTCGAAAGAATGTCCGGCGGACGGCTTTTCTGCCGCGCGCGCTCGGCTGCCGGGGTATCGCCGCATCGAAGCGCGATGGTCACCGGGCGACCGGCGATCTCGCCGGCCCGGTCCAGCAACGGCTGAAGATTGTGCGTCATGTCGCGCGCCAGCGCCTTGAGCGGAGCGACGTGCAGCGCACGAACGCCACGCCGGCGTCCGCGACACTCGCAGATCCGCTCGACCAGCGGTCGCCATGCCGCCAGGCTCTTGCCCTGTCCCGTAGCGGCTAGCAGCAGCGCATGGCTTCCCGAGCGCACAACCGGCCACGCTGCCTGCTGGATCTCGGTCGGCGTGCCCAGGTTGGCGACAAACCAGCCATCGAAACCGTCGGAGGAGTCGAAGAGATCCATGGTCGAAGCGTGGCTGCTGCGGTTCTCAAATCCTGAGAATCCGGGCGATTGCTTTCGAGCTCGCGCATCGTCGCCGTGAATGAAGAAAACGGTTGATCTGTTCGCACACCCTCTGCTAGCATTCAAACGCCTGTTTGAAACCTCTGTTTCAATCCGGTGTCGTAGACACAACGACGCGGTGGACGCGTTGTCCGATTTCAACCTGGAGCCCGATGACCGATTCGACCCGCCAGCGCATCCTGGATACCGCCGAACGGCTGTTCGCCGACCAGGGATTCCATGCCACGACGTTGCGCCAGATTACCCGCGACGCCGACGTTAACCTGGCTGCGGTCAACTACCACCACGGATCCAAGGACGCACTGATCCTGGCGGTATTCCAGCGCCGGCTCGACCAGCTCAACAGCGATCGGCTGGCGCGGCTCGACGACGCGCTCCGGGAGTCCGACCCGCCCGAACTCGAGCGCGTGCTCGAAGCATTCATCTACCCGGCGCTGTTGCTCAGCCAGACCAAAGGCGACGGCGACGGCGGCCGCTTCATGCGCTTGCTGATGCGAGCGTGGTCGGAAAACGCGACCCAGCTGCACCGAGCGATCGCGCGCCAGTACTCGCACGTCATGCGCGCCTTCGACGACGCGGTCAGCCGTTCGCTGGGCACGTCGCCGGGCAATCTGCGCCAGCAGCTGGATTTCCTGATCGGCGCGCTGACCTACACCATGGCCGAAACGCATCACGATTCGGTCGAAGACACCGCTCGAGCCCTGGTTTGCTTCGGCTGCTCCGGATTGCGCGATTCGGTATTTGCAGCACAACCTCAGAATTTGCCTAAGGAGAATGTCGCATGACATTGATTGCGCTGTTATTTGTTCTTATCGTTCCGCTGGCAGCAGCTTATTTTTCAGCGCCCGCGTGGTTGACCGCGTTACTGGTTCTCGCCACCGCTGCAGGGGCGTTTTCGCTGGGCGCCAACGCGGCTGTCGGCGCGCTGGCAATCCTGATCGCGCTGCCGCTGATCGTTGCCTCGATTCCCTCGCTGCGCCAGTCGCTGGTCACTCATCGTCTGTTCGGCTGGTTCCGCAAGGTGCTGCCGGCGATGTCGGACACCGAACGCGAGGCGCTGGAATCGGGCACGACCTGGTGGGATGCCGAGCTGTTCTCGGGCAAACCGAAATGGAAGAAGCTGCTGAGTGCACCGAAGCCTTCGCTGAGCTCCGAGGAACAGGCGTTCGTCGATGGGCCGGTCGAGGAACTTTGCCGCATGCTCGACGACTGGCAGATCTACAACGACCAGGATTTACCGGCCGAAGTGTGGGACTTCCTGCGCGAACATCGCTTCTTTTCGATGATCATCCCGAAGGAATACGGCGGACTGGGATTCTCGGCACAGGGCAACGGCGCAGTGGTCACCAAGATCGCGTCGCGAAATTCCGCCTGCGCGGTCACCGTGATGGTGCCCAATTCCCTCGGTCCGGGCGAGCTGTTACATCATTTCGGTACGCGTGACCAGAAGAACCACCATCTGCCCCGGCTCGCATCCGGTGAGGACATCCCTTGCTTCGCTCTGACCTCGCCGCTGGCCGGATCGGATGCCGCGTCGATGCCGGACAAGGGCATCGTTTGCAAGGGCGTGCATCACGGCAAGGAAGTGCTCGGTCTGCGCGTTTCCTGGGACAAGCGCTACATCACGCTCGCGCCGGTCGCCACGCTCGTGGGCCTCGCCTTCAAGGCCTTCGATCCGGACGGCCTGCTGGGCGACAAGAAGGACCTCGGCATCACCTGCGCGCTGATCCCGGCAGATACCCCCGGGGTCGAGACCGGCAAGCGCCACGCCCCGGGCGGCGCGCCGTTCATGAACGGACCCACGCGCGGCACCGACGTATTCATCCCGATGGACTGGGTCATCGGCGGCCAGCAGCGCGTCGGCCAGGGTTGGCGCATGCTGATGCACTGCCTGTCGGCCGGGCGCGCGATTTCGCTGCCGGCGCTGTCGGTGGCCAGCAGCAAGCTCGCCGCGATGACCACCGGAGCCTATGCGCGCGTTCGTTATCAGTTCAAGCAGCCGATCGGCAACTTCGAAGGCATCCAGGAGCCGCTGTCGAGAATCGGCGGCGAAACCTACCGCATGGAAGCCGCTCACCGAGCGACGCTGGTCGCGCTGGACCAGGGCGAGAAGCCGGCAGTCCTGTCGGCCATTCTCAAGGCGAACCTCACCGAAGCCTACCGTCGCGTGACCCAGGATGCCATGGACATCCACGGCGGCAAGGGCATCATCATGGGCCCGCGCAATTATCTGGGCGTGATGCATCAATCGGTGCCGGTCGCGATTACCGTAGAGGGCGCCAACATTCTGACCCGCTCGATGATCATCTTCGGCCAGGGCGCGATCCGCTGCCATCCGTGGCTACTGAAGGAAATGACTGCAGCGACCAGCGATTCAAGCGACGCGCTGCAGGCCTTCGACAGGGCGTTCTTCGGCCACGTCGGCTATACCATTTCGAATGCCGTCCGGTCGCTGGTTCTCGGCCTGACCGGCGGTCGGGTCAGCAAATCACCGGTTGCGGGACCTGCGGCGCAATACTACCGCCGCATCAACCGCTTGTCGGCCAATTTCACGCTGATCGCCGACACCACGCTGCTGATCCTGGGCGGCAAGTTCAAGTTTGCCGAAAGCCTGTCGGGGCGCTTTGCCGACGCGCTCAGCCATCTGTACATGGCGTCTTGCACGCTCAAGCGCTTCGAGGACGACGGTCGTCCGGAAGGGGACCTGCCGCTGCTGCACTGGGCCGTTTCGGACAGCCTGCACCGCGTCGAAGAGGCGCTGCACGGCGTGCTCGCCAACTTCCCTTCGCCGGCCGCCGCAGCCGTTCTCAAGCGGGTCTGCTTCCCGTTCGGTCGCGCGTATGCGCCGGCCGACGACCGGACCGCGCGGAAGGTCGCGAAGATTCTGATGTCGGCCAACGACAGCCGACAGCGGCTGATCGCGGGCGCTTTCGTGCCCACGGAGGACGTCGGCGCGGCCGTCGCCGTGCGCGCTTTCGAAGCCGTGCTGGCAGCGGCCGAAGCCGAGCGCACCGTGGTCAACGGCATGAAGCGCCAGCCGACGCCGGAAAACGTCGAGCAACTCGCCGCCGAGGCGGTCGCCTCCGGGCTGATCAGCGAAGAGCAGCGCAAGCTGTTGATCGAAGCACAGCGGCTGTCGGCCGAGCTGATCGCGGTCGACGAGTTCGACGGCGAGTCGCTGTCCCACGCGCAGTTCGGCGAGCCGGAGTCGCCGCTGAGAAAAGCCAGCTAACGCAGCGAAACGGTCGGAAGGCGCCGCGAGTTTCCTCCGCGGCCTGAGCGACGCGCCATCGCGTCGCCGGGCCGCGGGCGTTCCTGCGCGCGGACCGACCGACTCGAGGCGCCCGACCCGCAATTCGCGCTGAAAGCATCAAGATCACCGTATTTCATCCAGTCAACAGGAATTCATTGAAATGTCCAATCAACGCTTCATCGTCCGAAAGGCCGCGGTGCTCGGCGCCGGCGTCATGGGCGCACAGATTGCCGCCCACCTGACCGCTGCCGGCATTCCGGTCCGGCTGTTCGACCTGCCCGCCACCGAAGGCGGTCGCAACGATCTGGTCAAGGGCGCGATCGCCCGCCTGACCAAGCTCAAGCCGCCGCCGCTGGCCGACAAGGGGCTGGTCGAGTTTCTGCATCCGGCCAACTTCGACGACGATGCGGCCAAGCTGGCCGACTGCGACTTCATCATCGAAGCGGTCGCCGAACGGATCGACATCAAGAAATCGCTTTACGACAAGATCGAGGCGCACATCCGGCCCGACGCGATCTTCGCCTCCAATACCTCCGGGCTGTCGATCACCGAGCTGTCCGAGGTTTTGCCGGAGAAGAACCGTGCACGATTCTGCGGCGTGCATTTCTTCAACCCGCCGCGCTACATGCACCTGGTCGAGCTGATTCCGCACGCCGGTACCGATCCGGCGGTGCTCGACCAGCTGGAAGTCTTTCTGACCGAAACGCTGGGCAAGGGCGTCGTGCGCGCACGCGACACCGCCAATTTCATCGCCAACCGCGTCGGCGTGTTTTCGATGATTTCGACCGTTCACCACGCCGAGCGACTGGGCCTGGGCTTCGACACCGTCGATGCGCTGACCGGCCCGGCTATCGGTCGCCCGAAGTCGGCGACCTTCCGACTCGCCGACGTTGTCGGGCTCGACACCATGGCGAACGTCATTTCCACGATGCAGAACAAGCTCGAAGAGGATCCCTGGCACTCGCTGTACCAAGCGCCGGAATGGATGTCGAAACTGATCGAAGCCGGCGCACTCGGCCAGAAGGCGGGCGCCGGCGTGTTCCGCAAGGAAGGCAAGGCGATCCGGGTGCTGGATCCGGCGGCCGGAGAATACCGGGATACCGATTACTCGCTGGACGACGAGGTCAAGCAGGTTCTGGCCATCCGGAATCCGGGCGAGAAGATGAAGGCACTGGCCGAATCCGACCGACCCGAACTCGAATTCCTGTGGGCAATCCACCGCGACTTGTTTCACTACTGCGCCGTCCACCTGGCGGAAATCGCCGACTCCGCGCGCGAAATCGACCTGGCCATGCGCTGGGGCTACGGCTGGGAATACGGGCCGTTCGAGATCTGGCAGGCAGCCGGCTGGGCAGAGATTGCCGGCCTGATCCGCCGGGACATCGACTCAGGCACGACGCTCGCCGACGCCGCCCTGCCCGATTGGGTCGATGGCGTCGATGCCGCGCACGCCGATTCGGGCTCGGTCGCCGCCGACGGCGGCACTTCCCCGCGTCCGGATCTCGCCGTCTATCGGCGCCAGATGCAGCCGCCCCGCCTGATCGGCGAGAGCGCAGAGCACGGCACCACCGTCGCCGACCTGCCCGGCGCGCGTTTGTGGACGCTGGAAGGCGACGTCCTGATCGTCTCGCACAAATCAAAGATGAACGTGATCGACGGCGGCGTCATCGACGGACTGAACGAAGCCATCGAACGGGCGGAGCGCGAGTTCGCCGGCATCGTGATCTGGCAACCGAAAGGCCCGTTCTCGGCCGGCGCCAACCTGAAAGCAGCGATGGAGTGGATCCACAACGGCGAGTTCGACAAGGTCGAAGGACTGGTCGCCGACTTCCAGCAGGCCAATCTCCGGCTGCGCTACGCAGCAGTCCCCAGCGTGTCGGCCGTTCGCGGGCTGGCGCTGGGCGGCGGACTGGAGTTGGCGATGCACACCAGCCGCATCGTTGCTCACCTGGAGTCCTACATGGGGCTGGTCGAGGCCGGCGTCGGTCTGCTGCCGGCCGGCGGCGGACTGGGAACGCTGGCGTTCCGGATCGTCGAACAGACGAAGGCCGGCGACAGTTATCCGCTGCTCGAGAAACGCTTCAAGCAGGTGGCGATGGGCCAGGTCTCCGGCTCGGCCATGGAAGCTCGGGAAATGGGTTATCTGCGCGATACCGACGCAATCGTCATGCACGAACACGAACTGCTGCATGCCGCACACGGTGCGATTCGCGGGATGAACGCGTCCGGTTACCGGGCGCCGCTGCCCGATGCCACCGTCCCGGCAGCGGGAGATGTCGGCATCGCCACGCTGAAAATGCTGCTGGCCAACATGCACGAAGGTCACTTCGTTTCCGATCACGACTTCGAGATCAGCGAACGCATCGCCGACACGCTGTGCGGCGGCGCGATCGACCGCGGCACGCCGGTCGACGAGCGCTGGCTCTATAGCCTGGAGCGCAAGCACTTCGTCGAGCTGGCCGGCATGAAACCGACTCAGGAGCGGATACTTCATATGCTGAAGACCGGCAAACCGCTCCGGAATTGATGTCTGGCTACTGCGCGAGCGGTGGTCGGCGTCCGGTGGTGCTCGGAATCCTCATGTACAGCCTACGTACACTGCGGATCCTGCGCTCCGGCGGCCACCGACCACCACTCGCTCGCTACGCCAGCCAAGCAATTCCGACTACTTTCAGGCGAATCAGTGATTTACAGACAGGATTTCAATCATGAGTGATGCATATATTGTCTCTGCGGTCCGTACGCCGGTGGCCAAAGCCTTCAAGGGCGGTTTCCGCAATACGCGACCGGACGACCTGCTGGCCCACGTCATCCGCGAATCGCTGGCCGAGGTGCCGTCGATTCCACACGACAAGATCGAGGACGTGATCGTCGGCTGCGCCATGCCCGAGGCCGAACAAGGCATGAACGTCGCGCGCATCGGCGCGTTGCTCGCCGGCCTGCCCGACGCGGTACCGGGCGTGACCGTCAATCGTTTCTGCTCGTCGGGTCTACAGACCGTGGCAATGGCCGCCGATCGGATCCGCCTCGGAGAGGCCGACGTGATGATCGCCGGCGGTACCGAGACCATGACCATGGTGCCGATGATGGGCCACAAGGTCGCGATGAACCCGAAGGTGTTTACCGACGACCACGTCGCGATCGCCTACGGCATGGGCATCACCGCCGAGAAGGTCTCCGAGCAGTACGGCGTCTCGCGCGAGGACCAGGATCAATTCGCCTATCGCAGCCACCAGAAGGCGGTCGCGGCGATCGACGGCGGCGAGTTCACCGAGATCCGGCCCTACACCGTCCATCACCACTACCCCGACCCGTCCTCGGGCGCGATTCGAGAAGTCGAAACGGTCATCGATACCGACGAAGGACCCCGACGCGACACCACGCCCGAAGCGCTGGGCAAGCTGCGTACCGTGTTCCGCGCCGACGGCACCGTCACTGCGGGTACCAGCTCGCAGATGTCGGACGGCGCCGGCGCGCTGGTGCTGGTTTCGGAAAAGGCGCTGAAGGAATACGGACTGGAGCCGCTGGCGGTGTTTCGAGGCTTTTCGGTCGCCGGCGTGCCGCCGGAGATCATGGGCATCGGTCCGATCGCCGCGATTCCCAAGGTGCTCAAGCAGACCGGCGTCTCGAAAGACGACCTGGACTGGATCGAACTCAACGAAGCATTTGCCGCACAGGCGCTGGCCGTGATCCGGGACACCGGGCTCGATCCGGACCGCATCAACCCGCTGGGCGGCGCCATTGCACTCGGCCACCCGCTGGGCGCCACCGGCGCCATTCTTTCGGCCAAGGCAATCCACGGCTTGCGCCGACGCGATCAGAAGTACGCCTTGGTCACGATGTGCATCGGCACCGGGATGGGAGCGGCAGGGATTTTCGAGGCAGTCTGAACATCGGGTCGATCCCGGACCTCTGAATCGCCCTCGAGCGCAAAGGCCGGGGCACCGAGATCGAAGCCCGCGACGTCCCGGCCCTTTGCGTACGGGAAACCGGCCGCCTCGCGGCCGGCAACGAGCGGGCGTACCGCCACCGCCGAAGCCATCACGTTTGTCGTCGGAATTTCACTGATTTCATGCCATTTTTTCACTTTTTCGTCGTTACCGCTGCAGCTCCGCCCCGCTAGCTTGAACTCACGCCGGCATGTCTGCCCGGCGCATCGGACAAATTGAGGTGCGACATGAAACGACGGATTCGACATCATTCATTGACACGGGGCCTTCTGGCAGGCGCGATTGCGCTATCCACCACGGCATGGGCTCAGGACCAGCGCGTCTTCTGGATCGGACCCGACGCAGCCTGCGAGTACGCCACGATCCAGGAAGCGCTTGCTGCGAGCGCGGGGACCCAGCCGTATGACGAGCTCCGATTGAGTCTCGACTATCGACACTCGAAACAGGTCAGCCTTCCGAACGGCCTGAACGTCCGCGGCGGATTCGCCGGCTGCGAGGGAAGATCCAGCGGAACGTATACGGTGCTGCACGCGCCCGCCATGCAGCCGCTGTTCGTCATCGCGGCCAGCAATACGGGATCCTCGAGCACGCTCACCGATCTCCAGCTCATCGGCGACAACTTCGGGCCCAGGCAGGGCGGCGTCATCCGGATGGAGCCCGGATCGTCGTGGCTTGTTCTTGACAACGTCTTGATTCGCAACGGCAGCGCCATCGAGGGCGGCGCAATTTACATGGCAGGTGGCGGCAACCGTCTCGAAATTCGCGATTCGCAGCTTGCCGACAACGAGGCCGTTGCCGGCGGTGGGATCTACTGCAGCGAAGGGAGCACCGTCGCGCTGCACTCGGGCCGCATCGAGGAAAACACTGCCCAGGCCGCCGGGGGCGGTCTGTTTGTCCAACCCGGGTGCGAACTGGTCGCCGAACCGGCCGACATCGCACGAATCGTCGTCGGCAACCGGGTCAAGGAGCAGGAAATCGCCGGACTCTGAATCGCCGGGCACGAATCCGGGATTCGACTCAGTGGGCCGGCGGGAGCATTCGCCGGCCCCTTCCGTTGCTAATCTCGGTGCTCTCGAATCTGGATCTCGGCCGTTTCCGGTAGCATGCCCGGGTCATTCGGATCCAGAATCACGACGGTGTAGTCGCCGGCCGGCGGGTTCGCGGCCAGGCTCAAGCTGTGCACTCGACCGCCTTCCAGCTCGACGACGTAGTCTCCCGAATCCAGTAGCGAGGGCTCGGCACCGGTGATGACGGCCAACGCCCTTCGGGCCTCGAAACCGGTCAGGTCCAGCTGCAGTTCACCGTTCGAGACGGTGGCGATGCGATCGCCTTTGGAATCCGCTGCGTTTTTCATTTCCCTGCCTCCGAATCGCGTTGCGCGCTTGCCAATCCCGGCAACGATTCAAGGTCCGGAAGCGCGCGCACGAATACCTCCGGATAGCCGAGTGAAACGGCCTGTCGTGCCAATTCGGAAGCCCGGTCGGACATTCCGATGGCGGCGAATCCAAGCGCCGCATCCAGAACGGCCTTGGCGCCCGGTTGATCGGATAGCGCCCTTTCCAGCGCAGTGCGACCCCGTTCCAGTTCGCCCAGTCTCAACAGGTACTGCCCCAATACCGCGAGCAGCTCGGGATCGTTGGGCCGAACGGCGAGTTCCGACTCGACCAGGTCCAGGGCACGACGATAGTACTCGGACGGATTCTCGTCGCAACCCGGCCAGTGGCGGCAGGTGTCCGCAAGATTTCCCCAGAAGGCGAAGTCGTCGTTATTGGCCGAAGCGGCGTCGAGGAACAGCGGGTAGGCGCGCGCATAGTTGCCGGCCAGGTAATAACTCCCGCCTGCATTGTTCAACGCCACGCCCGCATCCCCATCGAAGGGAATTGCCTGCTCGAACGCTTTTGCGGCCTCGCCGAACCGACCCTCGTACAGCAGCGCCACGCCGAGGTCGATACGATACTTCGAATCTTCCGGAGCCGCCTCGATCGCGCGTCTGAAGTAAGGTAGCGCGGCATCCAGCGAGACGATCCGCCCGAGGAAGCGCGCATGGCCGCCGAGGGCGTTCGCATTCGACGGGTCGATTTCGACCGCGCGCTCGAAATGCCGGCGCGCCAGCTCGGTCTCGTTCAGTGAATACAGGGTTTCCGCCAATGCCCAATGCGCATCGGCGCTCGCCGGATACCTCGAAATCGTTTCCGACAGGCGCCCCCGCGCCAACTCGTACTGGCCCGTCCGGTCGAGCAAGCGACCCAGGGCAATCTGGGCCTCGAGCAGCTGTGGCTGCAGATCGGTTGCTCGTCGGCAGGCTCGGAGAGCATGATCCAGGTAGGCGGGATCGCGGGTCAGGTTCAATTGGCGCCGATAGGCCTCGCACTTCGCCGCTTCGGCTTCGGCGAACAGGGGGGCCCGGGTCAGGGCATCGTCGAGCTTCGACAGGGCCGTGGTGACCACCGCCGTTTCGCGTTTGCCGCGCAACAGTTCCCTGGCCTGCAGATACAGGTCATAGGCCACGGGGTCATCGATGCTGACCTCGACCGCGGCCGAAAGGTCTCCGGGCGCCAGCTCGGCGCGCAGTTCCGATGCTATGGCCGCGGCAATGGTTTCCTGGATCGTGATCAGATCGCTCTGTTCGGCATCGAAATCCCCGGCCCAGCGCTCGAACCCGGTGCCGACATCCACGAGGCGGGCGATTACGCGCACCTTGCCGTCCTCGGCGCGAACGCTGCCTTCCAGCAGGTGCGTGGCCCCCAGCTGTCGGCCGATCTCTCGCGTATCGCCGCCGGAGGCGCCCCGGCCGAGCGACGAAGTCCGGCTGACTAGCTGCAGGCTGGGGACCTGTGCCAGCTTGTTGAGAATCTCCTCGGCGAGTCCGTCGGCGAGGTAGGCCCGATCGCCGGTCGACGTCAGATCCGCAAACGCCAGCACCGCGAGCGTCGAATCATGATCCTGGCGCCAGTCGAACGGAACGACGAGGATCGCCAGCAGCGCGACCAGGCCGATTGCCGCCGCCAGAATGCCGAGCCGGTGACCGGCCAGCCAGAATCGATCGCCGGCTGCCCCGGAATCGGCCTCAGACCTCTCCGGCAGTTCGAGCAGATAGCCGCGCCGGGGAACATTGCGAATGATGCCGGGATCTCCGAGGGCCCGTCGGACGTCGATGATGCACTGCGTCAGGGCCCCGTCCGTTACGATCACGTCGCCCCAGACCGCATCCAGTAATTCGTCCTTGGAGACCAGCCGGCCGGGACGCTCGGCGAGGTAGGTCAGGACCGCGAACGACTTGGGTCGAAGGGGCACCTCCCGCTCGCCGCGATAAAGCATACCGCTGTCGAGATCGACCACATGCTCGCCGAACGTGATGGATCGATGATCTCTCCCCGACATGGCCGAGTCCAGAGAACCTAGACGTTGCCAGCATACACCTTCCGCAAGAGCCGGTAATAACCGGAGGACTCAGCGCCTGATCAAGCCACGCCCGTTGGGAAGCAGCAGCCGGACCGGAAAAGCCCGGCCCAGATTCCGCTAAAGGGCCCCGACGCGCCCGACAGGCTGCGCGGCGCGAGCAGCGGGACCGTAGCGGTGCCGACGGTGAGCCGCGACTCCCGGGACTGATCGGCTTCCAAAAGTGAAGTCAGACATCTCCCGATACCGGACGATCCGACACTCCCCAATGGCCCGACGAACTTAAATGAATCTTATTCGGGTGGTACGCTGCGCGGCCGGAATTTCATTTGATTCGGATTCGACATGGCGTCCCTTCGTCAGGAAAAAGTTCTAGACGTCCACCACTGGAACGACAACCTGTTCAGTTTTCGAACCACGCGCGACCCGGGCCTTCGTTTCGACAGCGGCCAGTTCATCATGGTCGGACTCCAAGGCGACGGCAAACCGCTGATGCGTGCTTATTCCTTCGCCAGCGCGAGCTGGGAAGAGACGCTGGAGTTCTTGTCGATCAAGGTGCCGGACGGTCCGCTGACGTCGAAGCTCCAGCACCTGAAGCCGGGCGACGAGGTCGTCTTATCGAGCAAGCCCACCGGCAGTCTCCTGATCCACGACCTCCACCCCGGCCCGCGGCTCTGGCTTTTTGCTACCGGCACGGGGCTGGCGCCTTTCTTGTCCATCATCAAGGACCCGGAAACCTACGAGCGCTTCGACGAGATTATCCTGTGCCACGGCGTGCGCTACGAGGCCGACCTCGCCTACCGCCGATACATCAAAGAGAAACTCCCGAAGCACGAAATCCTCGGCGAGGTGATCGGCAAACGGCTGCGTTATTACCCGGCCGTGACCCGAGAACCGTTCGAGCACCGCGGCAGGCTGACCCACCTGCTTGAATCGGGTCAGCTGACCGACGACCTCGGCCTTCCGCCGATCGACTCGGAAACCGACCGTGCCATGCTGTGCGGCAGCCCCGGAATGCTCGAAGATTTCCGCACGTTGCTTGATGCACGCGGTTTCGAGCCCGCCAGGGCGATCGGCGACGTCGGCCACTACGTGTTCGAACGCGCGTTCGTCGGTTAGCGTGCCGTCGATCAGAGTCTTCCGATTGGCCCATTCAATTCAAGATCAATCTCGCTCCATATCGAAAGAAGTCGCGATCCCGCTCACCTCGTCGATCCAGCGATCCGGTACATCGTCGCGGGTAGCGTAAATCTGCTCCGCCACTGCCGCGTGCGCCAGCGCCAGCTCGTCGCGCTCGAGCTGCGCGTACAGTGCCGCCAGCCGATGATTGATTCGACCGGTGTAGAGATGATTCTCGGGATAGGCGATGTTCGCCGCCTGCACGGCGCGCTCCAGATTTCCAACAGCTTGCTCGAGCTGACCGGCGTTGATCTGAAGACTGCCGAGGTTGTAGAGCTGCAGGACGTACTGCGGATGCTCACCGCCCAGCAGCTCGCGCTGCATCACGACAGCTCGCTCCACGGTCTCGACCGCCTTGTCCATCTCGCCGACCATTTCATAGGTCAGACCCAGGTTTGCGAGTGCCGTTGCCAGATCCGGATGCGCCTGGCTGTGCATCCGGTGCAGCTCGATGCTGCGCTCGTAGGCCGGGATGGACTTCTGGTAGTCTTCGATTGCGTCGTAGGCAGCAGCGAGATTGTTGTACAGGACGGCATGTTCGAGCGGGTCGATATCGGCCAGAATATCGACCATCGCAATCGCACGTTGCGCCATCTCGACCCCGCGCTCGCCCTGCTCCATCTTCGGCAGCAGCCCGGCCCAGTCGGTAAGGATTCCGAATGCCGCCTGCCGGCCAGCCGGTGATGGATCAGCCTCGACCAGCTCCAGCGCCTGGCGATACTGCCGGTCGGCCTTCGGGTAATCGCTTTCGTCCCAGCTCACGCCGGCCAGCGCCGCGAGAACCTGCGCGCGCTCGACCGGCGAGCCGACGCGCTCGAAGATGGCCAGCGCCTGCTCGAGCTGACCACGCGCCGACTCCATATCGCCGAGGCCCGACAATGCGAACCCGACGGCATAACGCATTTCTGCTTCGAGCCGGGGCTTTCCGGCGAACTGGTCGTCGATATCCGGGATCGCCTGTCTGAGCGCTCCGGCAATCGTCGGCGCTTTGGTGTTCTCGTAAGGGTCGGCGCGGCTGATCATCTGCACCAGGAAATCCTTCGCCGCTTCGGCGCGCGCCGCCTCGCGACGCGCCTGCTCGGCCTGCATCGACACCGCGACGAGCGCGAAGACCAGCACGACGATGACCGATGCGGTCGCCAGCGCACCGCTGCGGTGGCGCTGGATGAACTTTCCTGCCCGATACAGGCGCGACGCGCCGCGGGCGGCTACCGGCTGCCCGTTCAGATGCCGGTCGATGTCGTCGGCAAATGCCTGGGCAGTCGCGTAGCGCTCGCTCGGGTCGCGGCGCATGGCGGTCATGACGATTCGATCGAGATCACCCTTGAGGCGACCGGCCAGTCCTCGCGCCTCACCCAAGCCGGCCGGCGGATCGGTCTTTCTGCGCCGCACGGCAACGCTGGGGTCGGCGGGCACGGTCTCGCAGACCGCACGCTCCATTTCGCCGGCGCTCAGGCCCTCGAGACGGTAAGGTCGGGTGCCGGCAATCAGCTCGTACAGCAGAACGCCCAGCGAGTACACGTCGCTGGTGCGATCGACGGATTCCCCGCGAACCTGCTCCGGACTGGCGTATTCGGGCGTCATCAGCCGCGACTCGACTCGCGTCTCCGGAAGGTCTCCCGCAAGCTCCGGTGAATCCAGGACCTTGGCAATCCCGAAGTCGATCAGCTTCGGCTGGCCGGCGTCGTTGACCAGCACGTTGCCCGGTTTCAGGTCGCGGTGGACGATTCCCAGTCGATGCGCCTCGTCCAGCGCGTCGCAGACCTCGCGGAACAGCGTCAGGCGCCGAACCAGATCCAGGCCGTGCTCGTTGCAGTAGCGGGTGATCGGCTGCCCGCGAACCAGCTCCATGACGACGTACGGCGACCCGTCGCCGGTCGCGCCGCCGTCGATGACTCGGGCAATGCCCGGGTGATCGAGCGCCGCGACGATGCGCCGCTCGACGTGGAAGCGCTCGTAGACGCTGGCATCCAGATGAATTGCATCGAAGATCTTGACCGCCACGTCCTGCTCGTAGGCACCGTCCGCCCGGCGCGCTCGATAGACGGCGCTCATCCCGCCCAGCGCGATCAGGTCGGCCAGCTCGAACGCACCGAGGCGTTCGCCGCTTCGATCCGCGGCGCGCCGGCCGAGTGCCGGCGATTCCAAAAATCCGGTGCTCTCACGTTCGGCATCGAGCAGCTGCCGGACCCGCGCCAGCAGGCCGGAGTCGGCGCCGCATTGCTCGGCGAGCCAGGTATCGCGCATCGGGCCTTCCCGGTCCAGCGCCTGCTCGAAAATGCGGAGCGCCTCGGCCTCCTCCGAGACACCGGGATCGTCCGAGCGCTCGTCGCTCATGCGGGTTTTCCCGGATCGAGCTGCGTGAACAGCCAGGTCCGCGCCGCCCGCCACGCGCGGTTCGCGGTCGGGACCGAGAAATCCATGACGCTCGCCGCCTCGGGAATCGTCAAACCGCCGAAGTAGCGCAGTTCGACCAGGCGTGCCTGGCGCGCGTCCAGTTTCTCGAGCCGCTGCAGCGCGTCGTCGAGATCGAGTATGTCGATGCGCTGATCCTCGCTTCCGACGGTCGGAACGAACAGCGTCGACGGCGCCTGGTCGTTGCGCTTTGCCGCCCGCTTGGCGCGTCCGCTGTCAACCAGGACCTGCCGCATCACCCGCGCCGAGACCGCGATAAAATGCGCGCGATCCTGCCAGTCCACCGGCTCGCCGCGAATCATCTTCAGCCACGCCTCGTGAACCAGCGCGGTCGGCTGCAGCGTGTGGTCGGCGCGCTCCATACCCAGTCGAGCGCGGGCGATCGCCTTGAGTTCGCCGTAGACCCGCTCGATCAGTTCTTCGCGGGCCTGCTCATCACCGTCAGACCAGCGCCTGAGTACCTGGGTCAACTCTCCGGCTGACGTGCTCATCGGAACCGATCCATACGTCCGAATCCCCTTGCGATTTTTGCGTGTCGGGCTTTCGCGCACACCGCTCAATCATACCCACACGACACCGGCGACGCGAATCGGCTGATACGAAAGAGATCGCCTTTGCGCTTAGCTGAAAGAGAAACGCCCTGAACCGGAGAACCGCATTGACTCGAATCAGCACGGGGATGACGCGGCGAGGGACGGCCAACGCGCTCGCTTTCGCCCTTCTTTTTTTGTTCACCGAGGTCGCCACGGCGCAGGTCGAACGCATCAGCGTGACCGACGATGAACAGCAAGCGGTCGGCGGCAGTTATGCTCCGGCCGTTTCCGACGATGGCACCGTGATCGCGTTTCGATCCAGCGCTGCGAACCTGGTCGCCGGCGACATCAACGAGCTGCCCGACGTCTTCGTTCGCGACCTGGCCGCCGGAAGCACCTCACTCGCCAGCCTGCGGCCGGACGGTCAGCCGGCCGGGGATTTCAGCAAGCGACCGTCGATT
>JGI12109J20283_10467156_pt1 | contig 16378 bp, 18 predicted proteins | sample ElkSlonscriptome_12_FD_20283 | JGI IMG/M metagenome (IMG submission 20283)
TTGCCTTCGGGCTTGTGGGTTCGAGTCCCACATCCGGCATCATCACAACGCGGCCTGGTCGCGTTTTTTGTTTCCAGTCGATTTAGACAGCCATCCCCACTATAATGACGGCGTGATTTCGTTGCCCAGAACCGACGCTATTTATGCATATTGAGCATCTGTCCTTAACCAATTTCCGTAACTATGCCCGCCTGGAAGTTTCGCTACCGGTGGATAAACCGATTGTGCTGCACGGGGCCAATGCCCAGGGCAAAACCAGCCTGCTGGAAGCCATCTACTATCTCGCCACACAGCGATCCCCATATACCGGCAGTGACCGCCAGCTCATCCACTGGCGCACAGAAGAGGAGCCGTTACCCTTTGCGCGGATGGCGGCGGAAATCAAAGGCGGGGATAGCCGCTTCAATCGTCTGGAAATCACTTTAATGCTGGAGCGTGTCGGCGCGACTCAACGTTTCAAAAAGGTGGTGCAGCAGAATGGCGTCAATAAGCGCGTGATGGATGTGGTCGGGTTGATTACAGTGGTGTTGTTTTTGCCACAGGATCTATCATTGGTTGAAGGCTCACCGTCAGAGCGACGGCGTTTTATGAACAACACGCTCTCTCAGGTGGATGCGGGTTATTATGACGCCCTCGACCAGTACGAAAAATTACTACCCCAACGTAATGCCCTGCTGCGGCGCATCGCTGAAGGCAAAGGCAGCCCGAATGAGCTAGCGTATTGGGATGAGCAAATCGTCCAACATGGCAGTGTGATTATCGCCGGACGGCAGCGATTCTTACGTGAATTGGAGATCGGCGCACAGCAAGCTCATCATGACCTGACAGGGAATAAAGAAACGCTCACGCTGCAATACCAACCGAGCTTCGCACCAACCGCCGAGGATACCGGCCAGATGTCCTTTGACGTGCTGGGTTTGGACCTGCACCGCCAAATCGACCCGGAAACCATCGCCCCCCAATATCAAGATCAGCTCAACGACGAACAGCGCGAGTCCATCTTCCGGGGGGTCACGCTCAGCGGTCCGCACCGGGACGAACTGCGCTTGATGATCAACGGGCGGGATGCCGGGTTATACGGCAGCCGTGGGCAGGCCCGCACCGCCGTAATGTCACTCAAACTGGCTGAGCTGGATTGGATGTATACCCGCACCGGCAATTGGCCTATTCTGCTGCTGGATGAAGTCGTGGCCGAACTGGATGCCAGCCGCCGCGCCTATCTGCTCAGCCGCATTGATGGCCGCTCACAAACGCTGCTCACCACCACTGAGCTTGACATCTTCACCGAGGATTTCATCAACCGGGCGGCGGTATGGCAGGTTGAGGACGGCCAAATTAGCCCCGGTTAATAGAGAGTCCATCAAACACCGGATACGCCTTGTGTTTACTCGACAGACAGCCCAATCACCATCCAGTCAATGGATGCATCACGGTCATCAAAATCATATGCTGCCGTGATCGGTGTATAGGTTGGGGCATCAATGAACAGATGTATGTGGGGCACACCACCACCATACGCCCCTGGCCGATTAGATTGGATCACGAACAAGCCTAGCGGTGAAGTCTGTATGGTGCCGCGCTGTGTGCCATCGTACTCGCCAGCAGCATTGGTCATATCAAACATGACAGTGGCATCAGGGATTGGTTCACACGTCACAGCATCACGGATGACCCCCAACAGCACAAACTCTTCACCCGTTTGCCCGCGTGCCGGGTATGCAGGCGATGGTAGCCCATCAACCGTTCGGCTCCATCCTGGTGTTCGGCATCCAGTAGATTGATTCACAGGCAAAAAGTCACCTGTACAGGCGGTCAGATATAACAGGGCCAGCGACATAACACCTACACATCGGATCATGGGTCATCTCCATTCATTATGTGTGCTTGCTCAAATCAAGCCTATGGCCGATATATGGTTGAGCAGATACAACGGTTTGAATGTCACATCACCCTGTTGGGATCAATTGTGAGGCTGTGGTGCATTAGATTTACGTCGGGTTCGGCTCATCCACCTTACCGTTATGACGGGACATGGCGATTTCCATGCCATCTTTTAGAAACGTTTCGACTGCATCCGCACTGCGTTCAACGACGATTCTCGCCGTGATGACATCATCATCGAAGAAGGGTTGCAGCACGTACTTTTCCACGGGCATACGGCCCGGTGGCCGGTCAATACCGAAGCGCAGCCGGTTGAACGTGTTATCCCCGCCCAGGTGTTGAATGATATTGCGCAGTCCCTTTTGGCCGCCGTGACTACCCTGCTTGCGTAACCGAACCGTGCCCAGCGGCAAATCCAGGTCATCGGAGATGACAAACAGATAGTCACGCTCAATCTTGTAGAAGTCCATCAACGCCCGCACGGACTCACCACTCAAATTCATGTAGGTCTGCGGTTTGACCAACAGCACCCGCGTGCCACGAATCGTCCCATCACCTGTGAAGGCTTTGCGCTCGCTGTTATTTACGCTGATATTCCAGCGGCGGGCCAATTCATCAATCACCCAGAAGCCGGCGTTGTGCCGAGTGTTTTCATATTTGCGGCCTGGATTGCCCAGCCCCACAATCAAGTATCGCTCTGCCATGAGTTCCCATCGCTTTTTGCTCTATAGACATCGCCCATGATACGCGGTGATGATTAAGCCCAGTTAAACAGCTACCAACGTTGATGCACCTGCTCACGGATGTAAGTATCGTAAATCTCACGGATGCGGGTCATGGTTGTATCATCCAGTGCTGAAAGTTCTGCTGCGCCGACGTTATCACTAACCTGCTTTGGATTTTTACCGCCAGGGATCGCACACGTTATGGCATCGAACATCAGGATCCAGCGTAAGGCAAATTGCGCCATCGTCGCCCCTTCCGGCAGCAGGGCTTTGATCTCATCTACGGCCTTTAAACCGCGATCAAAATCCGTCACACCGGAGAAGGTCTCGCCCACATCGAAGGCGTCACCGTGTTTATTAAAGTTCCGATGATCATCTTCCGGGAAAGTCGTATCAGCACTGATCTTACCCGTCAGCAACCCACTCGCTAATGGCACCCGCGCCAGAATGCCAACATTGCGCTCCTGTGCCAGCTTGAAAAACAGGTCAGCGGGGCGATGACGAAACATATTGAAGATGATCTGCACCGATTGCACGTTCGGATATTCCGTTGCCTTGATCGCCTCTTCGACCTTCTCTACGCTAACACCATAATGTTTGATCTTACCAGCCTGTACCAGATCATCCAGAATGCCGAATACCTCCGGCCAGTAATACACCTGGGTCGGCGGGCAGTGTAGCTGCACCAAATCCAGACTATCGGTGTTGAGATTTCGCAGGCTATCCTCTACAAATGCGGTCAAATTCTCACGGTCATAGCCTTCAGCGACGTGCGGGTCCAGGCGACGTCCCGCTTTGGTGGCAACGATGATTTCATCAGAGCGTTCTTGCTTAAGGCGTGCAATGAGCCGCTCACTACGGCCATCACCGTAGACATCTGCCGTGTCGATGAAGTTGATGCCCTCGTCAATCGCCGTGTGCAAGGCACGCATCGCATCATCCCTGCTCACGTTACCCCAGGCCCCACCGATAGCCCACGCCCCAAAACTCACCTCAGAAACGTCCCAACCGGTGCGGCCTAATGGTCGATATTGCATCATTATGCTCCTATTCGCGTTCACAAAAATGTTATGCGTTGAAGTCTACCGCATCTAATTCTGTTGAGAAAACACCTATAGTTATTGTCTGTAAATGAGGTCTAAAACCCCCGCCTTCAGGCGGAGTAGACTTTCAGTCCTTGGGTGGTGATTTCAAGTCTGTTAGCTTGGTTGACAGGCTTGAGTCACCGCACTTATAATGATTTCATGACGGTAGACAATACACCTAAAGATTACATCACCTACCAATATCGCATCTATCCGACGGATGCACAAGCAACTCAACTGCAAAAGCAGTTCGGGTGTGTACGCTTTGTCTACAATCACTTTCTCTACTACAGCTTCGTCAACTATCGTGAAACAGGCAAACACCGCAGCTACAACGAAAATGCTAAAGACCTCACGATGTTGAAGAAAATGGATGAATTTCACTGGCTACGTGAGGTACATTCGCAACCGCTGCAACAAGCCTTGATGGATCTGCGTGAAGCGTTCGGAAACTTCTTCGCAGGTCGGGCAAAGTTGCCCCGCTTCAAGCAAAAACGCGGCTGGAAGAAATTTCGCTTTCCACAAGGCGTGAAACTTGATGAAGATGAGGAACAAACCTATCTGCCGAAAATCGGTTGGGTGAAGACCGTTTTTCATCGCCAATTACCTGATGCCGTCCTTAAATCAGTCACCGTGGGACAATCTCCGGGTGGACGCTACACGATTTCCTGCTTGTATGAACGTGAGATGCCGAAGGTAACTTACACAGGTGGTGAGATCGGCATCGACATGGGTCTAACACACCTAGCAATTACTTCGGATGGTGAGAAAATCGCCAATCCGCGCCACCTACAAAAATCAATGCAGCGCGTCAAGAAACTCAGCAAAGACTTATCACGCAAGCAAATCGGGTCGGCAGGTTGGCACAAAGCCCGCCATCGACTTGCCAAATTACATGAAAAAATCCGCAATCAACGGCACGACTACTTGCATCGTTTGAGCTACCGCTGGACCCACGAAAACCAAGTGATCCGGTTGGAAACGCTGAACGTCAAAGGCATGGTCAAGAACCGTCGATTGGCGCAGTCGATCAGCAGTGTGGCCTGGTCCGAACTCAAGCGACAATTGGAATACAAAGGTAGGTGGTATGGATGCGAAATCGAGTATGCGCCGCCATTTTTCCCAAGTAGCCAACTGTGTCATGCGTGTAGACACAAAAACTCGGATCTATCGCTATCAGATCGACAATGGCAATGCCCCGATTGTGGTGTTACTCATGACCGGGACATCAACGCGGCGTTGAATATCCGCGATTATCACAATTTTCCTACGGCTGGTGCAGTCGGAAGTTAAGCTGGTGGAGAGGGTGAAGTCCACCGTCTTTCAGACGGTTAAGGTATCCTCTAAGAAGCCGGAAGCTACCACCTTCAGGTGGTATGTAGTTCACTTGGATATATCGATCTTAACCAGTTCAATCGACTTTACCGCACCAGCTTCAATCTCAATCAGGGCGTACTGATCCATACCGGGGTTAACCACCTGTGTGCGCTCGATATGATCCACACCCACCCCCTCATGGATGTGCCCGGTGAGGCACAGCAACGGCTGATGCTGCTCAATAAATGCACGGATAGCGGTACTCCCCGCATCCTCATTACGGACAGTCACACTATTGAGCGTCCCGAACGGCGGCTGATGACTAACCAGTACCAGCGGCCATGCGGGGTCAACCTGTACGATGGCCTTTTCAAGCAACGCGGCAAACTGCGCTTCGTCGTATTGCAAGCCACCAATCCACGGCAAGGCACCCCCCACACCCACAAAACAGACGCCATCAATCACCCGATGGCGGGCGTGCAAACCAATATCCTGCAAATCAAGATAGTCGTTAATCGCCTCTGAGTCCCAGTTGCCGGTGACGGCTACTATTTGCGGCGAGTATGCACGCAGCTTTTTCAGAATCACCTCTACATGATGCACCCTGGCCGTATTGGTGAGGTCACCGGCCAACACGACGAGATCTACTGTATTGAACGCATCGCCAATCCAATCCAGCCGTTTAAGTTGGTTGTGCAGGTCGGATATAACCATAATCTTCATGTGTGCTGTACCTCCGCCAGCTATGCCCTACCTAAACAGGTAGGTAGAATCTGTTGTCGAGCGTGCGTAAATTGTTTATGCTTAGGGTACCATCAACTGTGTAGATATTGGCTGATCTCGTTTGCAAATACCTCGACCGGGCCATTTAACCCAAAGCGACATCCCCAATACCATCACAAAACCTGCAAAATATTAGAGGATAAACTGGTTATGGAAAAACGTATGGTTGATTTTATCCGTGCGCTGCGGGCAGCGGGTGTACGCGTTTCCCTGGCAGAAAGCCAGGACGCCATGCACGGTGTAGAAGCTGTTGGTATCCAGGATGCAGATCAGTTCAAAGCGGCAATGCGTACTACACTGGTGAAGGATCAGAAGGATCACACTGTTTTTGATTATTTCTTCCCGCTGTTCTTCCGGTCCAACAAACCGCCCATGCACAACATTCCTGATAACCTGACCCCACAAGAGCAGGATATGCTGGAACAAGCCCTGCGCTCCCTGGCCGGGCAGATGGAAGTCCTGAAGCAACTGATGCAACAACTCATCAATGGGGATAACTTCAGTGATGAGCAGTTGCAGGATATGGGCCAGGAAGCCGGCCTGAATAGTGCCAATGAGATGTACCAGCGTCCGTGGTTTGAGCGGCGCATGAACCGTCAAGCGGGCATGCAGCAAATTCAAGAGATGATTGATGAGTTGATCGACATGCTGGAACAAATGGGCATGGATCAAGATACGCTTGATGACCTGCGCGACATGCTCAACGAGAACGCCGAGGGCCTCTCCGAGCAGATTTCCAACTATGTGGGCGCGAGTATGGCCCAGCAAATGGCAAACGATGACCCGAAACCCAAGCCCGATTTACTGGATGTGCCGTTCTCCCGCCTGGGGCAGAGCGAAGTCGATCAAATCCGTGACGAGATCCGGCGGTTGGCAGCAAAGTTACGGAGCCGCGCCTCCCTACGGCAAAAACGCGCCAAACGCGGTACCCCGGATGTACGTAAGATGTTCCGCGCCAATATGCGCTACGGCGGCACCCCGCTGGAAATCCGCCACCGCACCAAGCACGTCAAGCCAAGTCTGGTCGTGATCTGCGATGTGAGTACATCCGTGCGCTACTGTACGGAATTCCTGCTGACCATGATCTACGAATTGCAGGATCAGGTCGCACGGACCAACAGCTATATTTTCATCAATGATCTGGTAGACATCAGCATGGAATTTCAGGAGCACGAGCCGCAGAAAGCCGTGCAATTGGTGCTGGCAAACAATCCCCCCGGTTACTACAATACCGACCTGGGCAACAGCCTGAACACCTTCCGGCGCGATCATATGGGGTTGATCAACAGCAAAACCACCGTGATCATCCTGGGGGATGGCCGTAACAACTACAACAACCCCCGGCTAGATATTGCCGAGGAAATGCAACGCAAGAGCCGCCGCCTGCTGTGGTTTTGCCCGGAGAATCAGCAGATGTGGGGCAGTGGCGATAGTGACATGTGGGAGTACGCCGCTAAATCCGATGGTGTGCATATGGTTAACACCTTACGGGACCTCGCCAACGCCGTCGATAGCATCCTGGCGGATGGGTAAACGCATACACAAACCACGGACAATTATCAACATAGAAGGGCGTTCTGTGATGCCCTTCTATGCTCAAGCAAGGTGAATTCGATGACTACACAACATGCTGTCGCCAAGCAGACCGCTATCGACTGGGCGAAATCACTATTTGAATACGATACGGTCATCATTGATTTTGAGACCACCGGACGCGGCAACGCCGAAATCGTGCAGATCGGTGTGCTGGATGCACAAGGCAACGTGCTGATGGATCAACTGGTGAAACCGGGTAAGTCCATCCCGGCAGAGGTCACAGACATTCATGGCATCACGGATGAGATGGTCGCCGATGCGCCGACCTTCCCCGAAGTTGCAGCAGCGTTTGAGGCGTTGATCGCCGGGAAGCTGGCGGTGGCCTATAACTGCGGCTATGAGGAAAAGATCATCGCCGGGGAGTGCAAACGCCACAATATGCCGTTAATCGAACCGGCACGCTGGTCCTGCGCGATGAAAGCCTATGCCAGTTACTACGGCCAATGGCACAAAAAACGCCGTTCGTACATCTGGCAAAGCCTGACCAATGCCTGCAAACAGCAGGGCGTTCACGTAGAAAATGCTCACAACGCCATCGGTGATTGCCGCATGACTTTGGCCCTCATCAACAAGATGATGGCGGGTTAGCCACGTAAATATCTGATTAAACTCTTGTTACCATCTCAAGAATTCATTGCATCTGCGTGCAGTTGTCGTTACCATGAGGTTGGATAAAGAAAAATGCGCGAAAGAGCAAAGCCATGTCGGATAAGCCAAAGGCCCCAAAGCAAGTCTCGATTACGGAGAGTGGGTTGATACCCCGCTCGGATCTTGAACCAAATACCAACAAAGAGCCACCCCGTCCGACAACACTGCCAGAATTTCGTGACATCGGTGCCACGACAGGCATTATGCCCGTCATCACCGAAGGCGACGATAACAGCGCAGAACGTGACGACGACTCGGCTGACGGCCAGTAGTTTTGCACAGCCTGTTTAAAGTTTTGAACAGGCACATTGATATAACCTAGCGCACCCTGGCAGCAGCCCAGGGTGTTTTGCATCTATGGCACACAAAAATCGAATTATCTCCAAACCGCCTCCACCGCATCTCCACAGTTGGCCGCTACACTACGAGCACATTCAACCCATAACAAAAACATAGAGGCAGAAGATGTACCCTGCGGTATCTACCCAGCGTGTCCTGATTGTTGATGACGATAAAGAGATTGTACGGCTGGTCCGGGCGTATTTGGAGCAAGCGGGCTTCCAGGTATTGGCCGCCCATGATGGTGAAACTGCCCTGCACATCCTACGACGCGAACGCCCGGATATGCTCATCCTGGATGTGATGCTGCCAGATCGTGATGGGTGGGACATCACCCGCATCATTCGTGCAGACCCCACACTTGCCCGGACGCCAATTATCATGCTCACCGCCCGCGTAGAAGATACCGACAAAATCATCGGCCTGGAACTGGGCGCAGACGATTATGTGACCAAGCCCTTCAACCCGCGTGAGGTAACAGCACGGGTACGGTCTGTGCTACGGCGCACCCACACCGAGGACAGCCAACCCAGCCGTGAGCCAATCTTACAGTGTGGGGAACTGCGGCTGGATACGTATCGCCGTGAGGTGATGCGTGGTGCCCGCCGCGTGGACCTCACCCCGACTGAATATGAATTGCTACGTACCCTGATGGAAAACCCCGGTTATGCCTTTACCCGTGCCGAACTCATCGAGAAAAGCCTGGGATACAGTTACGAGAGCATGGAACGCTCTCTGGATAGTCACATCAAAAACCTGCGTAAAAAAATCGAACCGGACCCCAAAACCCCGACTTATGTTCACACCGTCTATGGTGTTGGCTATCGCCTGGGTGGGGAGACCAACCCCTAACCGGGCATCGTGTATAATGCAGCCAAATAACTTGACTGTGTTTGCAGAGTACGCCATGACCCATATCAACCAAACGATACTGGTCGTCGATGACGATAAAGAGATTGTCCGCCTGGTCCGTGCTTATCTGGAGCAAACGGGTTTTTCCGTGCTGGTGGCCTATGATGGCGAGACCGCCCTCCACATGCTACGCCGGGAACGTCCAGCCTTGATTGTGCTTGATCTGATGCTACCGGACCGTGATGGCTGGGACATCACCCGCATCATGCGGGCCGATCAAAGCCTGTATACTATCCCGATTATCATGCTTACCGCCCGCGTGGAAGATACCGATAAGATCATCGGCCTGGAACTGGGCGCGGACGATTACATCACCAAGCCTTTCAACCCGCGTGAAGTCGTGGCGCGTGTGCGCTCTGTACTACGGCGGTCATCGCTGGCGGCTGATGGCCCGCGCAATAAGGTGCTGACGGCGGGCGGTCTGCGCCTGGATATGTACCGGCGTGTGCTGACGGTAGACAATAACCCGGTTGACCTGACACCAACTGAATTTGAACTGCTCCGTGCGCTGATGGAAAACCCCGGTTACGCCTTCACCCGCTCAGAATTGATTGAACGCAGCCTGGGCCACGGCTACGAAAGCCTGGAGCGATCACTGGATAGTCACATCAAAAATTTGCGCAAAAAGGTAGAAGCTAACCCCAAAGAACCCATTTACATCCAGACGGTTTATGGGATTGGCTATCGCCTGGGAGAGAATGCCCTTTGATGCGTGGATTCAGCGGACAATTGCATGATTTGCGTGAGGCCAGCCGCCGCTTGTGGGTCCGCTTGACGCTGGCATTTACACTGGCGGTGCTCATCGGCATTTTGACCACGGCCCTGGTGAGTGCCATTCTCACCAGCGAACAGGCTAATAGCGACCTTATCAACCAGACAGAACTGGATGCCGAGGCCCTGACTGACTTCTACAACGTCACCGGGGGGATTGTGGCAACCTTAGCCACAGCATATAGCAACGCCGCCAGTGAAACCGAACTACAAGCGATCATGGATGGCTTCCAAGCGGCACATCCGCAGCGTGAGAATTTCAGCGTCACATTTTCGCTGATCAGCCCGGCTAGTGATGTGATGTACAGCACCCATCCAGCGGAATTAGTCGGTTTATCACGCCTGGCGTATGACGAAGCCCACCCCATTATGACGGGGGATATACTACACGGCTATTTGCGCGTGGTCATCGCGGACCGGGTGCCCAACCTGGATATTGCTCAGTATTATTCCGTAGAAGCCATCTTCACCGATACCCTGAGCCAACTATGGTGGGTGATGCTGGCCTGTGGTCTGCTGGCCGGGGTACTTTCCGGCAGCATCATGGGGCGGGCACTGGCAGCACCGCTGAGTCGCCTGTCATCGGCGGCACAGGCCATCGGTGCCCGTGATCTGAGCCGCCGCGTCAAGGCCCAGGGCAGTGCGGAAGCCGTTCAACTGGCCCATGCGTTCAACCAGATGGCAGCGGATTTAGAAAATGCGGAAACACTGCGCCGGCAACTGGTCGCGGATGTCGCGCACGAATTACGCACCCCGTTGACGGTGTTGCAGGGCAATCTGCGGGCGATGCTGGATGGCGTGTATACGATGAGTGAGCCAGAAGTCGCCAGCCTCTATGATCAAACGCGGGTTCTTAGCCGTCTGGTCAATGACCTGCATGAGCTATCCCAGGCGGAAGCACGCCAACTGCCCTTAGATAGACAACCTATACATGTCAATGCGATGGTCGCCAACATCGCCGCGACCTTTGAGACCGTCGCTGAACTGAATGGCGTGACCTTGCAGACGACCCTCAGCCCACTGAACCCGACAGTTCATGGGGATGCGACCCGCCTTTCACAGGTATTGAACAATCTGCTCAATAACGCGCTCACCCATACCCCCGAAAATGGCACCATCGCTATTTCACTGTCTTTTGCGGATGATACGGTCTGCATTTCAGTGAAGGATAACGGGCATGGCATCGCTGCCGAACACTTGCCCCACTTATTTGACCGCTTCTACCGGGCGGACCGGGCACGCAGCCGTCATACCGGGGGCACTGGCCTGGGGTTAGCCATCGCCAAGGCCATCGTAGAAGCCCATGACGGCCAGATCAGTGTGTATAGCGACGGCATCGGGCATGGTGCCACCTTCCGCGTGTGTTTGCCGGCAAATGAGAGGATGCACAGCCCATCACCACGGTATGCCAGTGAGGGCCATCTTTCATGACCGACTGGTTAGCCCATCTGCCGTCACTGATCCCGTTGAGTCACATTCCGCGCATGCTTGACCTGACCGAAGACCATCCAGAACGCCTTCGCTATCAAGACGCGGCCTGGCTGATAATTTCCGCATTGAAGGCCCTGCACATTGAGCCGGAGTTAAAAACTGCCGTCCGCGCTGCGGGCATCGAACCCGGCATGCATGTGCTTGATCTGGGGTGTGGGGCGGCGTTGAAAGCTCGCTTTTTGCTGGATTGCGGCGTTGAGACTGTCACCGGAATAGATCTTGACCCGGATGAACTGGCTCTTGCTCACCGACTGCCCAACCCATATGCAGATCGTCTGCGACTGATTGAGGCGGATGCACTGGCCCGGCTGCCGTTCGCCAAGCGTAGCTTTGACGCGGTGTTCATCGGTGATGGATTTATTGATTTTTACACGGATAAGATGATGGATGCCTTACGCCGCGTGCTGCGCCCCGATGGGCTGGTTATCCTGGCGACGACCAACATCCTACCGGGCACCCTGTATGCCTGGGATCGTCCATTGGCAGCACGGGTTGAGGCGGCACGTTGGGTAGCAATGATGGATAGCGGTTATGGTGAGCTGGTCGCGGCGACGGATGCCACCTATGAACGTCGCTTTCTGCAACGCTGCGCCAAATATAACCTCACGATTACCCATTACCCGGTCAGCCGGTCTAACCCGGTGCCGCCCGTGTTTGAACAGCTTGTGCAGCATACATTCGCTGCATTTGATGCGACCATCTTACAGCCGTATCTATCCCCAGCAGATTGGCACACCCTGCGCCACATCCATGACCCACAAGCACCGGAGTATCTGTTCACACGTTCAGATGCGGCTTTTCTTCAGGTGCTGACCGTTGCCACCGGGCAGCTTTAGCATAATCTCTTATGTTAGATCAACGTTTTCGGGTTATGATACACCTAACCTGATGCAATCAGCGTAAGGGAGTTATACCTTGCCAACCTATGACTATAAATGCCGTGACTGCGGTGAGCGGTTCGCCCTGTTTTACAAATCTTATGCGGCATATGATGCCGCCAGCCCAACCTGCCCCAATTGCGCCAGTGACGCACTTTCCCGGTTGATTACCAGCGTATCTATCCAGACGCCGACACGCGATTACACCGGCATGTCATCAAATGAGATGCTTTCCGTATTTGAGTCTGGTGATTCACGGCAAGTCGGGGAGATGTTCCAGCAAATCGGCGGTACGGACCCGCGCCTGGGCAAAGAATATCAGGACGCCACCGAACGCCTGCTCAAAGGTGATAGCATGGATAGTGTAGAAAAATCACTCAGCGAGAAGCAGAGCAAACCCACAACAGATCAATCGTCTGGTTCTGCGGATTAGATCTATTCAATGCAGGACCAACCCTGCACAGACTGAGGAGCAAACAAAATGCCGACCTGGATGGTTGTAGAAGATGAACCGGACCTCTACGAGATGGTGCTGGCGATGTACGGCACAATGGGTGTCGATGGCCTGGCCTTTGTGGATGGTGAGGAAGCCAATGACTGGATGGACGAAGTCCGTAGTGGTGATTTCACCGAGGAGATGCCGGAACTTGCCCTGCTGGATATTCGCTTGCCGGGCAAAATCGACGGGCTGACCGTGGGCGCGAAAATGCGCAACACACCTGTACTAGAAAACATCCCGATTGTGCTGATGACAGCATATAAACTGTCACCATCGGAGGAAGACCGCGCCTTTAAAATCTCCGGGGCGGATTTGCTGCTTTACAAACCACTGCCCGACCATGAAACGCTGCGTGATCTGTTTTTCCAGTTGATCGAAGGTAAGCAGCAGCGTCAGGAGGAATAGTAGCCATCCACACAATAGCCTCTATAATAGACCTTGCCGCACGGTAACGGGTAAGGTCTTATGCCACTTAATCAGGTTCAACGTATCAAACTAGCCGAACATTTTTATGCTGTCGGTCCACGCAAGCTGACGACGAACCCGCAGGTTCGTGATATGGTTGATGCCTATGTCGCATCCGGTAACGTCAATGCGATTGCCAATGAGAAACTACGCACGATGATCCAACGGCTGGAGGATTTGCAGCTTGATGAGATGACGCCACAGCAAATCGACGCGACAGTGCGCGACGGCCTGGCGACAGTCCTCGGCATGGTGGTGCGAGATCCCGATTCAAAAGATTTTATGCGTGATTTTATCGGCAATGCCCCACTCACCCAGGATCAAGACACACTCAATGATTACGTCACAACCAGCGTGATGGGTCATATGCAGTCCCAACTTGATGCACAAAGCGCACATCAATTCCAGATGTCATGGGGCACCATGCAGCAGACCATGACTGATATGGGGCTGAGTATGAATGACATGGATTTTGATGATCCAGCGTTCCAGACGGCCTACTTTACCAACACCATTCAGCGGCAATACCCACATCTAACCCCTGCTGAGACCCGGCGTGCCGTTGATGAATATCGCGCCATCGCCCAGGAGATGAACTGGTTCGGGACCAATCGCCGGTCACTGATCCCTGAAGGCTGTGTTCTGCCATTGACGTTTCTGGCGGTGATCGCCTTCCTGTATGGTGTGATGGGCCTGCTGTTACTGGCAATACTCGGCACAGTCGCGCTGCCAGCCTTCTGGCAGACGGAAGTGGGCCAGGCCCTCAACGCCACGCTCTTTTTGATCGGCATTATCGGCGGCCTTTACACCTGGTTGCGCCGTACAGGGATGCGTGGTGGGTTACTCCGCTTGATACTGGGGGGTGTACTTATCGCCAGTGTCGGGTTGCTGGTCGTACAACTCATTTCGCTGGATACAGACGCCCTGGCAGAAACCGCGACCACCGATGTTGATCAAACCCTGGCGATGGGTGTGTTCGGTTTATCCATTTTGTTGAGTGGTTTTTTGTGGCTGCGTGCCCGTACCCTGAACCTGCTGACAGGTGGTATTTTGCTGGTGTTGATCGTCGTCATGGTGACATTGGCACAACAAAACGGCATCCTGGACCTGACCGACATCAACCTGGATTTTTTGAGCGACACAACAGAGGACACCATCGGCTTTGAATAGCCCGGTGATTACACCCATGCATGATGACTTCCGCCAACAGGCTTACGATTACATCTACAAGCGCAGCATTATCCTGGCTCAGGACGCACAGATTATCGCGTTCCTGGCGGATGACCTGCGGAATGGCGCGACATTACCCCGCAACCAGCGGGACTTTGAAGAATTTGCCGAACGCTACGTCCGCGCCAAACTACCCATCGGCCAGATGGACGAGGCACAGATCCACGACATGGTCCGGTATTATGCGCTCATCGGGAGCACGAATCAATCCGGGGGGTTGCTGCGGGGGGTTGCCATCCTGCTTGCGCTGGGCTTGCTGATAGCCGTAATCGCTGGCATCGCGCAGACCCTTGCCAACACAACTGATCCTGAACAGATCAACACCGCTACCACCGCCGGACGCACCATTTTGATTGTCGGGGTGGTCCTGGGGTTGTATTACTGGGTATGGTGGAAGATCCACGCGGCACTGGCAGTCGTGCGGATCACGCTGCTGCTGGTATTGATCATCGCGCTGGTGTGGTTACTGTATGATAACAACATCATTGAGCTGACTATGCTCACGGAAAATCTATAAAACGCACACCACATATTTGTGCTTCTCTTATACGTTTACGGTATACAATGGGTAAGATTAGGCTGTATGCAGAGGTCTATAAAGTAACCTGAGTTATGCTTAAGCCAAAATACCGAATTGGTTAGTAGAGAGTGAACCGCCAAGTTGCAAAGAACGCCAAGAATGACGGGAAATCAAAGATTTCCCGTCGCTTTTCTCTTTTTCCTTGGCGTCTTGGCGGTAAAATTTCTTATCCATAATTCACGTTAAAGTAAGACTTTCAATCTGCCACCCATTCGCCAAACGGGAAAACTTACGTGTACGATCCACACAATGACGATCCCTCAGAATTCGAGTACAACATCTATGACGATGAATACGAAGAATATGATGAATACTACGAGGACGAATACTACTACGAAGAAGACCCGGTCTACGCGGAATATGACCTCTACGACGCGCCACCCAACGCACGTTTAGATGACTACCCCGCTGGCATCATTTATGTTGATGAGGATGCCGAGCCGGAAGACGCCTATGAAGAGGACTTCTACGCGCAGGAACGCTTCTGGACGCAGCGACGAATCATCATCGCCGTTATCGTGGTGTTGATGGTGCTCTCTTTGCTGGCCCCTCAGCTTTTGCAGATGATTCAGATCGCCAACGATGCGAATACATTTGCACCCATCGGGCCGACACCAACCGCGCTACCATCGGTATAATCAGGTCGGTATCACACCACACCCAAACCCTGCATGATCAGAACCAGGCCAAGCACAGCCAACACCAACACGGTGACGGTCAAGACTGCCCGTGTTACTTGCGGGTTAACCTGACGCAAGCGGTCAAAGACCACCACCCAGACCATCAAAATCAGCAGAAATGTGCCGTAGAACGCGAGCAAAAATCCACCCACATGCCACACAGATTGCTCTAACGCTTCACGCAGTAGCGGCCCTGTCACCGACCCCCAGAACACGTATGGTCCAGGGCTGAGGTAGTTCATGGTCATGGCCCGCCACAGAATACCACGCCCACTCAAGCCGACCTCATCCGTAACAGGGGTAATCGCCATCCCCTGCCGCACATCGCCCCAGGTGCCCCAGGCCAACCACAACACAAAGAGGCCGCCGACAATCTGGATCAGGTTGAGTAGTAAATCAGGGAGTTGCTCCAGCAGGAAAACCATCACAATGATGATGGGCACATCAGTGAGTAGTGGGGCAATCACCACCAACAACCCACGCCGCCAGCCATAATTT
>JGI12109J20283_11072728_pt1 | contig 16368 bp, 14 predicted proteins | sample ElkSlonscriptome_12_FD_20283 | JGI IMG/M metagenome (IMG submission 20283)
CGTCATTCCGGCGCCGCCACACCACGTCCAGCCCGGCCAGCGGCTGGCCCGTCTCGTCGAACCACAGCGGGCGCCGGGTGGAACCCAGGGTATCGTCGAAATTCAGCGCCGCCTCGTCCCCACCCAGCACCACCCGCCGGTAAGCGCGCTCGGTGTACTGGCCCAGCGCGTCGCGCTCCTCGCCGCGCAGATAGCGGGCGGCGCTGGCTCGCACCTGGAAGCGCACCGTCTCGCCCCGGGCGAAGAACGAGAAGCCCACCGAGGAGGGCGGGATGTAGCGGCGGCGCCGGGCGGTGGGTTCGGTGGTGTCGCTCCCGCTGTCGGCGTCGTCTCCATCGGCGGGCGCAGCCTCGTCCTCCTCCGGGGCGGCGGGATCGAGCCCCTCCAGGCCACGGATGATGGGAAACAGCACACCACAGGGATAACGGGTCAGGGGCGGGATACCGTGGAGGCTGTCGGCCTCGCTGGCCGGGCCGCCTAGCTGGCCACGCAACCACTGCAACAGTCGCCATCGCGCCGCCGAATAATCCACCTTGCCGTCTCCTTGATCTAATGTATGAGACCTGGATGCAGCGCGGGCGTCCACGAAAATGATGGAATCGGGAACCCCCGGCAGCCATCCGTTCGCCGCCTCCGGGAGGCTATCCGCCGATCCCGGGCGGCTATCGGTTGCTATACCTGTATTGTGACGGAAACACGTCGATTGTTGTGTAAATTCTGTTAACCACTGGAACCCCCACCGTCTTGCAGCATACCGTGGATGCGCCCCTCCCGATCCTGGACAGCGGCGCCGCGTTCTCCCCCTGCGGCCGCTACCGCTACCGCCTCTGGCGCCGCTGGCGGGACGGCCCGCACCTGCTGTGGATCATGCTGAACCCCTCCACGGCCGACGCCGAGCACAACGATCCCACCATCCGCCGCTGTATCGGCTACGCCCGGGACTGGGGTTTCGCGGGCATCGTGGTGGTGAATCTGTTCGCCTACCGGGCCACCCGCCCCGTGCAACTGCGCGAGGCCCCCGACCCGGTGGGGCCGGCGGGGGATCGGGCGCTGGCACTGGCGGTCCGCGAGCCCGGGGTGGGACGGGTGATGGCGGGCTGGGGGCAACACGGCGATTGGCGGAATCGAGCGAGCACGGTGTACCGGATGCTCCACGCGCAGCGCCCCGGGCCGATCCTCCATGCCCTGGGCGTCACCGCCCGGGGGCAACCGCGCCACCCCCTGTATTGCCGCAAGAGCGCGCCGCCACGACCGTGGGCGCCACCGCCATCGGCTTGAGTCCCGGGAAATTCCCGGTAGACTGGCCGACCAGCCGCCGTACCGTTGCCGGCGCACCCATTGGCCATGATTCATTATCCAAAATGACCAGATCCGCGGCACCGCTCCCCCAGCCCATCCAGTTCGGCGAACCGCTGGTGGAGGCCTTCCTCGACCGCCTCGCCGGGGCCATCAGCAGCATGGATCTGGCGCCGGTACAGCCTGAACTGGAGACCCTGCAGATTCGCATCGAGACCATCCAGTGGAATCCCGATCCCAACCGCCTGCCCTCCCCGGTGTTACAGAAGATGTGGCGGTTCTGGCGGGAACAGCACCGGGAGGGATCGCCGCTGCCGTTGACAGACCTCCGGTCCGGGGACGGACTGCCCGCCGAGATCGCCCCCCATTGCATGCTGCTGGAGCCGGCCAACCCGACGGGCGACGACTTCCGCTACCGCCACTACGGCAGCGCGGTGGTGGCCGCCGTCGGCAAGGACTGGACCGGCAAGTGTCTGTCCGAGATGATCCGCACCAGTACCGCAGGTCTGTTCTATCTGGCCGGTTACCGGGCGGTGGCGGCCATGGATCTGCCGGTGTTCAGCGTCAACATCAGCGCCCCCCGGCTGAACGCCACCTTCTGGAACCGGCTGGTGCTGCCGTGGCGAGAAAACGGCCGGGTGAGCGGCTTTCTGGTGGGGGACATCCCCAGCCAGCGTGCTCCCGGTAGCACCATCAGCTATCCGGATATCCACCGCGAGGAGAGCGCCTATCTGTACTCGCTGCTGGCGGAGAGCCCGCTGGGGGTGGGCATCTTCGTCAACCGGGAAGAGTTCGTGTTCTGCAACGCCGCGCTGGCCGGGAGCCTGGGCACCACCACCGCCGAGCTGGTGCGGCGCCGCCCGGCGCAGCTGTTCCGCGACCCGGCGGTGTTTCACCGGCAGATGCGCGATCTCCACCAGGAGATCCCCGTATTGCAGCGGGAAAGCGAATTGCTGGCCGACAACGGCGATACCCTGTGGGCCACGGTGAGCTACAAGCGCATCCAGTTCAGCGGACTGGATGCGGTGTTGCTGTGGGTGGTGGATATCACCCAGCGTCGCCAGCTGGAGGAGCACCTGCGGCGCATGGCCACGGTGGACGATCTCACCGGCATCAGCAACCGCCGGCATTTCTTCGAGCAGGCCGGGCAGGAACTGGAGCGGGCCCGCCGTTACGGTTTCGCCTGCGCGGTGGCGGTGGTGGACGTGGATCACTTCAAAGCCATCAACGACCACCATGGCCACGCCAGCGGCGACCGGGTGCTGAAGGCCATGGCCGCCGCCATGGCGCAGAACCTGCGCCACGGCGATCTGCTGGGCCGGCTGGGCGGGGAGGAGTTCGGGGTGTTGTTGTCCCACGCCGGCATGGCCGGGGCGCTGGAGGTCATGGAGCGGATGCGCCAGTGCGTGGCGGCGCTGCGGGTGAGTATCGGCGACCAGCAGGTCTCGCTCACCGTCAGCGCGGGGCTGGCGCCCTGCCGGGTGCCGCCCGACACCCTGGAGACCAGCCTGGTGGCGGCGGACCAGGCGCTTTACCGGGCCAAGGCTGGCGGGCGCAACAGGGTATGTGTGTACGAGGGCGATCCGTGCTGAGCGGGCGCATCGATAGGCGCACGAGCACGGCAACTCATCCCGGCGCCGCCACCGTGCATTCCCCGCAAAGGCTCCTGCTCAGTTCGGTCCGCACCGCCTCCGGTGAGAGCCCCAGCGCCAGCAGATGGTGCAGCTTGGCCAGTGCCGCCTCCGGGGTGAGGTCGAAACCGCAGCACGCCCCCACCCCGGCCAGCGCCGAGCCGGTGGCGTAGCCTGCCGGATCCACCCACCCCTCCAGACACTGGGAGACGTTCAGCACCACCAGTCCGCGGGTGGTGGCCCGTTCGATCGCCGCCAGCAGACCCGGTATTCGATCCGGCGCGTTACCGACCCCATAGGATTCCAGGACCAGCCCGGCCAGCGGCGGCGCCAGTAGACGATCCAGCCAGTCGGCCGTCAGCCCCGGAAACAGCTTCAGCAGCGCCACCTCCCGGAATCCATCGACCTCCGGCACCTGGAAACACTCCGGCCCGGCATCGCCCAGCAGCCGATCCCGATGAATGTCGATCTTGATGCCCACCTCCCCCAGCCAGGGATAATTGGGCGAGTCGAAAGCATCGAAGCTGTCCGCCTTGAGCTTGCGGGCGCGGTTACCCCGCAGCAAGCGACCGTTGAAATACAGACACACCTCCGCCACCGGGTAACGATCCGCCAGCAGCAGGGCGGTGATGAGGTTGTTCTGGGCGTCGTTGCGGATCTCCTGCAAGGGGATCTGCGAGCCGGTGACCAGCACGGGCTTTTGCAGTCCCTGAAGCATGAACGACAGCGCCGAGGCGGTGTGGGCCATGGTGTCGGTGCCGTGCATCACCACGAAACCATCGAAACGCTCGTAGTCGCGGACGATGTCCGCGGCGATCCGCCGCCAGTCCGCGGGGCCGGCGTTGGCGCTGTCGATGGGGTCGGGATACTCGATGAGTTCATGATCGGGCATATCCGCACGGGCGGACAGGGCCGGCATTTCCTGCAACAGACGGTCCAGCGGGGCGGGCAGGTAGCCCCGGGCGGAGCGTTGCATGCCAATGGTGCCCCCGGTGTAGAGGAGGCGGATGCGCTTTTTCATGAATTCCGATATGGCAGCCTGTGGGGCGCTGGCGATTCCCAGCGGTGACCTGGACCGTGGCATCCCCGCAGCGGTTACATTTGAAACACGCTGGCGGTTACCGGAAACGCAACGGGCAACAGGGCCATGTTACAGTGAGTCGTGGGACTCAACCACGAGCTCCACCCCTGTCCATGGATTCATCAGGGAGTTGATGCCATGCGTCTGACACCTCAAGAAATCGCCAGGGCCGTGCGGTATAACAACCGCAAGGCGTCCAGCATCGGCTGGGTCCAGCGATACGCCCAGCTCGCCTCGATACTCGGCCTCCAGCACATGACTCCGACCCCCGAGGGTTTCGCCCAGGCGGTGGCGGACTGGCAGCGGGATCATCCACCGCTCACGCCGGACGGCATGATCGGGCCGCAGACCTGGACCAGACTGGAGCCACACACCCGCTTCTCCGTGCCGCCGGTGCCGATCCCGGGCTGGTTACAGCCCGCCACGCCCGGCCCACAGTCGCCCCGCGTGCCCGCGCCCCGGGGCGGTACGGGTCCGCTATGGTTGCAGGTGGCGGAGGCGCAGCGCCAGCGCTGGAACAACGAGATCGCCACCTGGGCGGATCAATCCCGTGCCAGCGACGCCGAGCAGTATCTGGACTGGGACGAGGCCTATTTCGCGGCGGCACCCATGTGGGGCGGGGTGATCCACGAGGTGGGCGATACCCCGATAGCGGGCCGTAATCTGCACTGGTGCGCGGCCTTCGTGAACTACTGCCTGCACCGCGCCGGCTACAGCCACACCGGCAGCGCGGGGGCCGGCTCCTTCATCCGCAGCAATACCTGGCACTTCCAGGCCCTCAAGGAACCGCGCCAGGGCTGCGTGGTGGTGGTGGGCAACGCCTCGCCGGCCCATGTGGCGTTTCTCCACGACTGGCGGAACCTGCCGGGTGATCCCGGCGGCGATGTGGAGAACACCGCTAGCGTGGTCATCCGCCTGCTGGGCGGTAATCAATCCGACCGCATCACCATCTCCAGCGATGGACGCAACCTGCTGTCCGCCCGCGGCCGCAACGGCGTGGTCTCGCCCTACCTCTGGCCCGAGATCGGCCCGCCCTCCTGCAACATCGCCCTGCCCACCGAGCAGCCCCACCATTGCCGGTTCATCCATTCATGAGCGCCGTCCACGACTGGCTGTACCGCATGGGGATGGTACTCGTCAGCATGCCGGGACTGCTGGCGGGCACCGCGCTGGCCAATGACGTGGCCTTCGGCGGTGCCGGCGCGGATCTGGTGCCACTCACCGAGGAACGGGTGCGGATGGTCTCCGAGGATATCCTGCTGGAACGTACCGCACCCAGGGGCTACCGGATCCTCGGCGAGGGTGACTGGCGGGTGGAAGCCAGTTACCGTTTCCGCAATCTCACGGATGGACCGGTGGCAGTCCAGATCGGTTTTCCGGAGCCCACCTGCGACTTCTACGGGGATTGCAACTTCGAGGGCTTCGAGGCCATGACCACCCTGGTCCGCGGCGAGCCGGTGGCCCTGACCATGGGAGAATTGCAATCCGGGCATGACTGGGCGGAACGGATCGACCGGGTACATCTTTTCCAGGTGAAATTCGCGCCCCATGAGACGGTGGAGGTGGTGCATCGCTACCGGCATGGTCTGACCGTACATGCCGGCGGCGGTGAGGGCCTGCTCTATCTCACCCGCACCGGCGCCCCGTGGGCCGGTACCATCGAGAGCGCCCGGTTCCGGATCCGCCTGCCGTTCCGGCCCTGGGGTATGGGGCTGGGCGAGTGGGCGTCGCACCTCGGCGGATTCTCAGCGCAGCGAGTGGACGGGCAGACCCAGGTGGAATTGGTGTTTCAGCGCCAGGACTGGGAGCCGGCCCATGATCTGGAACTGTACCTCGGCCCGGGCCGGCCCACCCTGGAGACACCGGCGCTGATCGACGGCTGTCCCTCCCACGGCGAGTTGTTCGAACTGGAGATGGACGCCGAGGCGGTGGACATCGACACCCTCAGGGAGCGCACCGCATCCCTCGACGATACCGAACTTCGCCTGTGCCGCAACGCCATCTTCGCCCACCACGGCATGGACTTCCAGGACCCGGCGCTGGATCGGTTTTTCTATGGGGACGAGGGGTTGCGGATCCACGAGTTCGCGGAGCGGCCGTGGCTCGGTGGCGCGGTGTTCGCCAGGAGCGAGGGGTTCTCGCCGGGGGTGCTCAGCGAGGCGGAGCGGGCCTATGTGCGGGCGATCCAGCGGGTGGAGCAGGATCGGTAATTGGCCAGGAGGCAGTATCTGATGGATCGCCGTCCACGAAAAAAGGGTCAGGAATTTTCCTGACCCTTCGATTTGGTCGGGGTGAGAGGATTCGAACCTCCGACCACCTGCACCCCATGCAGGTGCGCTACCAGGCTGCGCTACACCCCGAAAAACCCTGTGTTCGTGACCGAACGAGACCCGTAATAATACCGGATCCCGGCACTATTGCAAGCTCTCCTCCACTTCCCGGGGCAGTTCACCCTCGAAGGAATCCACCCGGGCCTTGAGTTTCTGCCCGGGACGGAAAGTCACCACCCGACGGGCGGTGATGGGGATCTCCTCGCCGGTCTTGGGATTGCGACCTGGGCGCTGGTTCTTGTCCCGCAGGTCGAAATTACCGAAGCCGGAGAGCTTCACCTGTTCACCGTTATGAAGGGCGGTGCGGATCTCCTCGAAGAAGACCTCCACCAGTTCTTTGGCTTCTCGCTTGTTGATGCCAAGCTTTTCGAACAGCCGTTCGGCCATGTCCGCTTTCGTTAGTGCCATGATCCTCTCTACACCCTGAGCGTTGCGCCGAGTCCAGATTCCAACCCGGCGATGATTTTGGATGTTATTTGTTCCACCGTCTCGTCCGTAAGGTTGGCTGAAAAGTCCTGTAGAATCAAGCTAAAGGCCAAATTTTTTGCACCCTCGGGGATTCCTTTGCCACGGTAGACATCGAACAGGGTCACCTCCCGCAGACGCTCGCCGCCGTGTTCGCGGACACAGGCCAGCACCTGCTCCACGGTGACGTTCTCCGGCACCACCACGGCCAGATCGCGACGACTGGCGGGAAACTTGGAGAGTTCCTTCAGCCACGGTACCCGCGAGCGGGTCAGGGCATCCACCCGGATCTCCATGAGGTAGATATCGCCGTCCAGGTCCAGCGCCCGGGCAATGCGCGGATGTAGCGCCCCCAGCCAGCCCACCGGCTCGCCCGCCCGCTCGACGCGGGCGGTCTGACCCGGATGCAGGGCCGGATGCTCGGCGGCCCGGAAAGTCCAGTCGTCGCTACCGGTAAGCGCCAGCAGTGCCTCCACGTCGCCCTTCAGGTCGAAGAAGTCCATGGCACGGGCGGGCTCGCCCCATTGCTGCGGATTCACCTCGCCACAGGCCACGGCGGCCAGATAGGCGTCCTGGATCACATCACCGCCCCGGGGACGGAAATTCAAGCCGCTCTCGAACAGCCGCACCCGGCTTTGCTGGCGCTTCTGGTTGTAGCCCAACGCCTTCAGAAGCCCCGGCCAGAGGTTGGTGCGCATCACCGACAGGTCCGAGGCAATGGGGTTGGCCAGTGCCACCGGGGCAAGATCGGGCTCCAGCAGGCGCTGGTGTTCGGGATCCACGAAGCTGTAGGTGATGGCCTCCTGATAGCCCCGCTGTACCAGCACGTTTCGCAATTGCTGGAGGGACAGTTCGGCCTCGGCGCGCCCGGCCATGGACAGTTGACCGTCAGGGAGTTTGCCGGGCAGCCGGTCATAGCCGTAGATCCGCCCCACCTCCTCGATAAGGTCGGTCTCGATGGTGAGGTCGAAGCGAAAACCGGGCGGCGTCACCTGCCACTCGCCGTCGCCCTCGGTGACCGCAAGTTCCAGCCGCTGGAGGATCTCGGTGACCTCGGCGGCGGGGATCTCGGCGCCCAGCAGGAGGTTGATCCGCGACTGGCGCAGGCGGATGGTGGGGCTGGCGGGTAGATGGGCATCCTCGCGGGTGTCCACCAACGGGCCTGCCTCACCGCCGCTGATGTCCAGGAACAGTCGGGTGGCCCGCTCCACGGCGATGGCCTGAAGACCCGGGTCCACGCCCCGCTCGAAGCGGTGGGAGGCGTCGGTGTGCAACCCGAAACGCCGGGCTCGCCCGGCGATGCTGGTGGGGCTGAAAAAGGCGCTCTCGAGAAAAATATCGCAGGTGTCGTCCGCCACCCCGCTCTGCTCGCCGCCCATGATGCCGGCCAGTGCCAGCGGGCCGCTGTCGTCGGTGATGAGCAGCACATCGTCACCGAGCTCCACGAGCTGGCCGTTGAGGAGTTCCAGTTGCTCGCCGGGGCGGGCGCGGCGCACATCGATCTTGCCGGACAGCCGGTGTAGATCAAACGCGTGCAGCGGCTGACCCAGTTCCAGCATCACGTAATTGGTGACATCCACCAGCGGACCGAGCGAACGAAGGCCCGAGCGGCGCAGCCGCTCCTGCATCCACACGGGCGTCTGGGCGTCGGGGTCGAGGCCGCGGATCACCCGGCCCACGTAGCGGGGACAGTCGGCCGGATCGGACAGTACCACCGGGAAGGTGTCGTCGATGGCGGGCGCCACCGGGTCAATCTTCACCGGGGTAAGATCGTGGCGGTTCAGCACCCCCACTTCCCGGGCGATACCGGCCACGCTCAGGCAGTCGCTGCGGTTGGGGGTCAGGGCGATCTCGAAGATCCGGTCATCCAGCGCCAGCGCCTCCATGAGGGTTTTGCCCACGGGACTGTCAGCGGGCAGCACCATGAGCCCGCCGCCCTCCTCGCTCAGGCCCAGTTCCCGGGCCGAGCAGAGCATGCCCTCGGAGTCCACACCGCGGAGTTTCGCGGCCTTGATGGTGAGGCCGCCGGGCAGGGTGGCGCCGATCAGCGCGGTGGGAAAACAACCGCCCTCCACCACGTTGGGGGCGCCGCAGACGATCTCCAGCGCCTCGGGCTGGCCCACGTCCACCCTGGCGACGCGCAGTTTATCGGCATCCGGATGGGGGCGCAGGCTCGTGACCCGGCCCACCACCACCTGCTCCAGCGGGGGCGCGGCATCCTCCACACCCTCCACCTCCAGCCCGGACATGGTCAACTGGGCTTCCAGATCGGCGCTGGAGATGGCCGGATCGACCCACTCCCGCAGCCATTGTTCACTGATTTTCATGGAAAAGCTCTCCGGCGTTCAGAACTGGCGCAGGAACCGCAGATCGTTGTCGAAGAACTGGCGCAGGTCGTTCACGCCGTAGCGCAGCATGGCCAGTCGCTCGCCGCCCATGCCGAAGGCGTACCCGGTGTAGCGCTCGGAATCATAGCCCACGTACTCGAACACCTTCGGATGGACCATGCCGCAGCCCAGCACCTCCAGCCAGCCGTTCTTGCCCAGCACGTCCACCTCGGCGGAGGGCTCGGTGAAGGGAAAATAGGAGGGCCGGAAGCGAACTTTAAGGTTATCGTCCTCGAAGAAGCCGCGCAGGAACTCGTAGAGCACGCCCTTCAGGTCGGCGAAGCTCACCCCCTCGTCCACGTACAGGCCCTCGATCTGGTGGAACATGGGCGAGTGGGTCTGGTCACTGTCGCAGCGGTACACCCGGCCCAGCGAGATTACCCGCACCGGTGGGGGCGTGTGTTCCATGGTGCGGATCTGCACGTTGGAGGTGTGGGTACGCAGCAGGGTGTGGGCGTCGAAGTAAAAGGTGTCGTGCATGGCCCGCGCCGGGTGATGGGCGGGAATGTTCAACGCCTCGAAGTTGTGGTAGTCGTCCTCCAGCTCCGGCCCCTCGGCCACGCTGAAGCCGATCCGCCCGAACAGTTCCTCGATGCGGTTCAGGGTACGGGTGATGGGGTGTAGACCACCGGGGGCCTGGCCCCGGCCCGGCTGGGTAACATCGATGGTCTCGGCACGCAGCCGCGCCTCCAGTTCGACCTCGGCCAGTGCGGTTTTGCGATCCTCCAGGCACTGTTGCAGGCGTTCCTTGGCCACGTTGATGGCGGCACCGGCCTCGCGGCGCACTTCCGGCGGCAACTGTCCCAGGGTCTTCAACCGTTCGGTGAGGCGACCCTTCTTGCCGAGATATCCCACCCGCAACTGATCCAGCGCGGCGAGGTCGGGGGCCTCGCGGATGGCGTGCTCGGCGGTGGTCACCAGTTCCGACAGATCGTCCACGGTAACTCCTTAGAGATTCAACAAAAAAGGGAAAGACCGGCGGCCTTTCCCTTTGGCGACGAATGCCTGACGGCGAGAACTACGGCGAATCGTCAGGCAGCGCTCAGAGCGGCCTTGGCCTGCTCGGCGAGGGCGGTAAAACCGGGCTTGTCGAACACCGCCAGATCGGCCAGCACCTTGCGGTCCACCTCGATGGCGGCTTTCTTCAGGCCGTTGATCATCTGGCTATAGGACAGGCCGTTTTCCCGGGCGGCGGCGTTGATCCGCACGATCCACAGGGCGCGGAACTGGCGCTTACGCTGGCGTCGGTCCCGGTAGGCATACTGACCGGCCTTGATGACGGCCTGATTGGCGACGCGGTAAACCCGACTACGGGCACCGTAATAACCTTTGGCCTTATCCAGCACCTTCTTGTGTCGGGCCCGGGCCTGGACCCCACGCTTGACTCGTGGCATGACGTGACTCCGGACTCAGGCGTAGGGTAGCATCTGGCGGACGGCACCCAGATCGGCGTCGGCCACCATCATGGTGCCGCGCAACTGACGCTTCCGCTTGGGCGCTTTCTTGGTGAGGATGTGGCGGGCGTGGGAATGCTTCACCTTGAAGCGCCCCGACCCGGTGCGGCTGAAGCGCTTGGCCGCGCCGCGATTGGATTTCAGTTTGGGCATGTCTAACTCCGCATTCGTGTAATCGGTGGATTCGACGGCCGAAGCCGCGTCACTTCTTCTTGGAGGGGCCGATGGTCATCACCATCTGCCGGCCTTCCATCTTCGGACGCTGCTCCACGGAGCCGTACTCCTCCAGGTCTGCCTCGACCCGTTTGAGAAGCTTGAATCCGATGTCCTGGTGGGCCATCTCCCTGCCGCGAAACCGCAGGGTGACCTTGGCCTTGTCACCATCACTGAGGAAACGTATCAGGTTGCGTAGTTTTACCTGATAATCTCCCTCGTCCGTCCCGGGACGAAACTTGACCTCCTTGACCTGCATTTGTTTTTGCTTTTTCTTGGCCTCACCCTGCTTCTTGCGTTGCTCGAAGCGGAATTTGCCGTAATCCATGATCCGGCACACCGGCGGCTTGGCGCTGGGTGAAACCTCCACCAGATCCATACCGGCTTCCTCGGCCATACGCTTGGCTTCATCCAGACCGACGACACCAATCTGTTCGCCTTCCTGGTCGATCACCCGCACTTCGCGGGCGGTGATGTCGTCGTTTGTTCGGCTCTCAGACGTGGCGATGATTCAATCCTCCGCTCCAGCGACAGATTCTTTTCCCGACCCCGGGTGGATCGGGCCTCCCCCTTAGGCGAAAACCCGGGTTAAATTCGTATGTTAACGGGCTTTTACCGATCCTACAAGGGCTTAGCCCGGCTCACGGGGTCGCTGCCGGGTTGTCAGGCGGCCTCCGCCGGGGTCTCCGGGGCGCGCTTGCTGGTCACTTCCTCGCGCAGCGTCTGGATCAGTTCGGCAACGCCAACTGTGGTCTGGCGGTTGCTGCCGAAACGGCGCACGGTGGCCGTGCCGTTTTCCACCTCGCGGTTACCCAGCACCAGCAACACCGGCACCTTCTGGTGGGAGTGCTCGCGGATCTTGTAGTTGATCTTCTCGTTACGCAGATCCGCCTCCACCCGGAAGCCCTCGTTGCGCAGTTGCTGCACCAGATTCACCACGGCGTCGTGCTGGGCGTCGGTGATGCCCATGGCGACGATCTGCACGGGGGCGAGCCACAGCGGGAAGTGGCCGGCGTAGTGCTCGATCAACACCCCCATGAAGCGCTCCACGGAGCCGAGGATGGCGCGGTGTACCATGTGCGGGCGGTGGCGCTCGCCGTCGTGGCCCACGTAGGTGATGTCCAGACGGTTGGGCAGATTCATATCCACCTGCACGGTACCGCACTGCCAGTCCCGGCCGATGGCGTCGCGCAGCACGAAGTCGAGCTTGGGCGCATAGAAGGCGCCGTCGCCGGGGTTGTGTACCCAGTTCAGGCCCATCCGCTCGCAGACACTACGAAGCGCGGCCTCGGCCCGGTCCCAGTCCTCGTCGGAGCCGATGCGCTGTTCGGGGCGATCGGAGAAGCGCACCAGAATGTCCTCGAAACCCAGTTCCCGATAGGTCTCGTGGATCAATTCGCACATGGCCACCACCTCGTCCTCCAGCTGCTCGGTGGTGCAGAAAATATGCGCATCGTCCTGGGTGAAGCCCTGCACCCGCATCAGGCCGTGGCGGGCGCCGGTGACCTCGTGGCGGAAGACCTTCCCGAACTCGCCCATGCGCACCGGGAGATCGCGCCAGCTCTTCACCCCCTGCTTGAAGATCTGCACATGACCCGGACAGTTCATGGGTTTCAGGGCGAATGCCTGCTCCTGGGTCTCGTCCACCACGAACATGTTCTCGCGGTATTTATCCCAGTGGCCGGTGTACTTCCAGAACTCCACGTCCAGCACCTGCGGCCCGCTCACCTCCACATAACCCCGCTCGCGGATTTTCCTGCGCATGTAGTCGATGAGCAGGGTATACAGAATCCAGCCCTTATCGTGCCAGAAGGGCTGACCCGGGGCGCTGTCCTCGAAGTGGAAAAGATCCAGTTCCTTGCCCAGGCGCCGGTGGTCGCGCTTCTGCGCCTCCTCCAGCATCCTCAGGTGGGCTTTCAGTTCCTTCTCGGTGGGCCAGGCGGTGCCGTAGATGCGGGTGAGCTGTTCGTTGTTGCTGTCGCCCCGCCAGTAGGCGCCGGCCAGGGTGGTGAGGGTGAAAGCCTTGCCGGCCTGGCCCACGTGGGACAGGTGGGGGCCGTAGCAGAGGTCCATGAACACGTCCTCGCCGTCCTTACCCTGCCGGTACAGGGAGATCTCGGCCTCCTCGGGGGGGGCGTTGCGGATGATCTCGGCCTTGTAGCTCTCGCCCTTGCGCTCGAAATAGCCGATCGCCTGGTCCCGCGGCCAGAGTTCCCGGGTCACCGGCAGATCCTCGGCGACAATCTCCCGCATCCGCGCCTCGATGGCCTCCAGATCGTTGGCCGAGATGGGCTTCTCGAAGGCCACGTCGTAGTAGAAGCCGGTGTCGATGGTGGGGCCGATGGCGAGCCGGGCGGTGGGATAGAGATCCTTCACCGCGCGGGCCAGCACCTGGGCGGCCAACGTGTGGCGCAGGACATCGAGACCTGCCTCGTCCCGGGCGGTGAGGATGCGAACGGCGGTATCGGTGCTGAACACGGTGGACAGGTCGTACTGCTTGCCACCGGCCTCGATGGCGATGGCGGCCTTGGCCAGTCCGGCGCCGATGCTCGCGGCGATATCGAAACCGCTCACCGGCCCGTCGAAGGCTTTTTCACTGCCGTCCGGAAGGGTGATGATGGGCATGGCCGTTCCTCGGGGTATCGTGCAAACAAAAAGGCGCGTCGATGGTGGCGACACGCCTTCTTTGGAAAGCTGGTAGGCGCGATTGGATTCGAACCAACGACCCCCACCATGTCAAGGTGGTGCTCTAACCAACTGAGCTACGCGCCTGCTAGGATGGAGGAATGTACCCGAGAACAGGGCGCTTGGCAAGCATTCCGGTGTCCAAGCCGGGGAAAAAAGACGCCCGTGAACCGGAGTTCACGGGCAACCGCCTCCTCCCCATGGGAGGCTTCTGCTAAAGGCGGTGGCAGTAAGCCACATTTTTGTTAAAAATGCAACAAAACTGCAAATCAACAACAACCCTCGTGGTTTTTCCAACAACTACCCAGCCTGTTTTTCATCGGTGATACCCAGACCCAGTCGCTTGATATGCTGGATCTGATCCCGCACCCGGGCGGCCTCCTCGAATTCCAGATCCCGGGCATGGCGCATCATCTGTTGTTCCAGCTTCTTGATCTTCTGCATGAGCTTGGCGGGCGACATCTGGGCGTATTCGGCCACCTCGTCGGCCACCTTCGCGTATTTCTTCGCCGGCTTCGGCGCCCCGGCGTAGGCTCCCTCCATGATATCGGCCACCGCCTTCTCGATGCTGCGGGGAGTGATGCCGTGGGCCTCGTTGTACTGTTGTTGTTTCTCGCGGCGCCGCTCGGTCTCCTCCATGGCCCGGTGCATGGAGCCGGTGATGTTGTCGGCGTAGAGGATCGCCTTGCCGTTGAGGTTGCGCGCCGCCCGGCCGATGGTCTGGATCAGCGAGCGATCGGAGCGCAGGAATCCTTCCTTGTCCGCATCCAGGATCGCCACCAGCGACACCTCGGGCATATCCAGCCCCTCGCGCAGCAGGTTGATACCCACCAGCACGTCGAACTCGCCGAGGCGCAGATCCCGGATGATCTCCACCCGCTCCACGGTCTCGATGTCCGAATGTAAATACCGCACCCGTACATCGTGCTCGCTTAAGTATTCGGTGAGATCCTCCGCCATGCGCTTGGTGAGCGTGGTCACCAGCACCCGCTGATCGACGGCCACCCGCAGGCGGATCTCCGAGAGCAGATCGTCCACCTGGGTGCGGGCCGGGCGCACTTCCACCGCCGGATCCACCAGCCCGGTGGGGCGCACCACCTGCTCCACCACAGCCCCCGCGTGCTGCGCCTCGTAATCGCCCGGGGTGGCGGAGACGAACACGCTCTGGGGCATCAGTCGCTCGAACTCGTCGAACCGCAGCGGCCGGTTATCCAGCGCCGAGGGCAGCCGGAAACCGTACGCCACCAGGGTCTCCTTGCGGGAGCGATCGCCCCGGTACATGGCCCCCAGTTGCGGCACGGTGACATGGGACTCGTCGATGAACAGCAGCGCATTGGGCGGCAGATAGTCCAGCAGCGTGGGTGGCGGCTCGCCGGGCTGGCGCCCCGACAGATGCCGTGAATAATTCTCGATGCCGCTGCAATAGCCCACCTCCTGGATCATCTCCAGATCGAAGCGGGTGCGCTGCTCCAGGCGCTGGGCCTCCAGCAGCTTGTTGTGCTTGTAGAGTTCCTCCAGCCGCTCGCGCAGTTCCTCCTTGATATTGTCCATGGCCGCCAGCATCCGCTCCCGGGGCGTGACGTAGTGGGTCTTGGGATACACCGTCAGGCGCACCACCCGGCGCAGCACCTCGCCGGTGAGGGGGTCGAACAGGGACAGTTGCTCGATCTCGTCGTCGAACAACTCGATCCGCACCGCCTCGCGCTCCTCGTCGGCGGGAAATACATCGATCACCTCGCCCCGCACCCGGTAGGTGCCCCGGGTCAGGTCCAGATCGTTGCGGGTGTATTGCAACTCGGTGAGGCGGCGCAGGATATCCCGCTGATCCATGCGCTCGCCGCGCTTCAGGTGCAACACCATCTTGAGGTACGACTGGGGATCGCCCAGACCATAGATGCACGACACCGTGGCGACGATAATCGTATCCGACCGCTCCAGGATGGCCTTGGTGGCGGACAGGCGCATCTGCTCCACATGGTCGTTGATGGAGGCGTCCTTCTCGATGAAGGTGTCGGTGGAGGGTACGTAAGCCTCGGGCTGGTAGTAATCGTAATAGGAGACGAAATACTCCACCGCATTGTGGGGAAAGAACTCCCGCATCTCCCCGTATAGCTGCGCCGCCAGAGTCTTGTTGGGGGCGATGATCAGCGCCGGGCGCTGGGCGGCCTGGATCACCTGGGCCATGGTGAAGGTCTTGCCGCTGCCGGTGACGCCGAGCAGGGTCTGGTGGGCAAGGCCCGCGTCGAGCCCACCCACCAGTTCGCGGATGGCGGTGGGCTGATCACCGGCGGGCTCGTAGCGGGTCTGGAGGGCGAATTTCTGGGCCATGGCTACCTTCAGGGGGATCGGGTGTTGACAGGGTAAAAATCGGAGAGTATCTTTTCGCGTCTCAGTTCCCTGGTAGCTCAGTCGGTAGAGCAGGTGGCTGTTAACCACCGGGTCGGCGGTTCGAGTCCGTCCCAGGGAGCCAAAGATTTCAAGGGCTTGCAGCGATGCAGGCCCTTTTTCGTTTTGCCGGGGTTACGCCGGGGTTACGCTCGGACGAGGTTGCTCGGTTCACTATCGCCTCCTGCACTGCGTGGGTTTCCGCCGGGCGGTTTTCAGTATTTGATCTCGGAACCGTACAGGCGGTCGATCGCGGTGTTCCGGGTGTTCCAGGTGTTCCCTAAAACAAGTTTCTGATTTATAAAATATTTCCATAGATATGCCGATAGTGGCGCTATCAGTTTCCGATGTTCCGGGTGTTCCATTCTCCCGTACCAGTGGCTGCCAGTGCTGGCTTCCGGACCGCCGTCCAGAAATTTCGCTTTCAGTTGGTAGGAGTCC
>JGI12109J20283_10456156_pt1 | contig 16360 bp, 9 predicted proteins | sample ElkSlonscriptome_12_FD_20283 | JGI IMG/M metagenome (IMG submission 20283)
TTGGATAGTCCGCGTTCAACCGCGTCCTCGTCAATATTCGGGTAGCTGATGGACAGATAATTGCCGTCTAATTGGTAGCCATTGAGATTGTGTAGGCTTTTGGTGGCGGCCTTTTCGCTATTCATGGTGATGATGGCGTAAGGCACATCAAAGCGTTCGTTGATGCCAAATTCGATCTGCTCTATCTCACCATATTTACTAAAGATGTCTTGCAGGGTGGTCTCGTCGGTTTCCTGCGGAATGTTGGCTACATAAAGTGTTTGCATTGCCATGAGGTGTGTGCTCCCCGTCGTTGTTTACCTACATTCTAAAGTTGCCATAACGCGGTGTGCCCGCGCTGGCCCAATCTCGATTGTAACTGATAGACAAGCCGAGTGTCAGGGCCATACGTGTATCTCTGGGGTCAATCATGCCATCATCCCAGATGCGAGCGGTGGCAAAATAGGGGTCACTTTCTTGCTCAAACTTATATTTGACCATCGCCTTCATGCTTTCGACCTGTTCCATATCGGGTTCAATCCCGCGCCGCCGCATAGAGGCTTCCTGCACAATGCCCAGCACCCCGGCGGCCTGTTCTGCACCCATCACCGCGATGCGGCTGGTGGGCCAGGCAAAGAGTAGAGTGGGGTCATAGGCGCGGCCACACATGGCGTAATTGCCCGCGCCGTAACTGCCACCAATCAGCACGGTGAACTGCGGGACGCTGCTATTGGCTACCGCGTTGATCATCTGGCTGCCATGTTTGATGATGCCGCCTTCTTCGTACTGCTGGCCGACCATAAAACCGGTGATATTTTGCAGGTAAATCAGCGGGGTGCGGCTGTGATTGCACAATTGGATGAACTGGGCCGCTTTGTTCGCACTTTCGCTAAATAAGATGCCGTTATTGGCGATAATGCCGACTGGAAAGCCGTTGATATGAGCATGCCCGGTGATCAATGTGGGGCCGTAATCCGGTTTGAAGGCCAGAAATTCTGAGCCATCCACCAGGCGAGCGATGACCGCGTGCATATCCAATGGTTGGCGGATGGTATCCACCGGCACGATGCCGAGTAACTCATCGGCGTCATACAACGGCGGACAGGCAGGTCGCAGCCTGGCGTGGATGGTTTTCTGCCAGTTGAGCCGGGCGACGATCTCGCGCCCGATGCGGATGGCGTCAGCATCATCTTCCGCGACGTAATCGGCTAATCCGCTGACCCGTGCGTGCATATCTGTGCCGCCCAGGGTCTCGTCATCCACCTCTTCACCCGTCGCCATCTTGACCAGTGGCGGCCCACCCAGGAAGGCCAGAGCCTTACCCCGTACAAACACGGTGTAATCACTCATGCCGGGGATGTACGCGCCGCCCGCTGTGCTGTTACCAAATACCAGCGAGATCTGTGGGATGCCTGCTGCACTCAAGCGGGCCTGATTTGCAAATCCGCGCCCGCCCCGCACGAAAATATCCGCTTGATGGGGTAAATTGGCCCCGCCGGACTCCACCAGATTGATCATGGGTAGGTGGTTGGTCAGGGCGATTTCCTGCGCCCGTAAGCTCTTATCCAGGGAGATCGGATATGATGTGCCGCCTTTCACCGTCGCCTCGTTGCAGGTGATCACACATTCCACGCCGCTGACGGTGCCGATACCTGTGATAATGCCGGCACCGGGGGTCTCATTGTCGTACATATCCCAGGCGGCCAACGGGCTGAGTTCAAAAAATGGGGTGCCGGGGTCTAGCAGTAGCTCAACGCGGTCACGCGGCAGGATTTTGCCTCGGTCCAGGTGGCGTTTGCGGGCGCGTTCGCTGCCGCCTTGCCGCACCTGCGCCTGACGGTCTTCAAGTTGTTCGACAAGTGTACGGTTATGAGCGTAATTCGCCTGAAAATCAGTGTTGTTGCGATTGATTTGGGATTGGATGACGGGCATAATCGGGTCCATTTGTAGGCAATAATTTGCTCATGATCATACCCGTCATCGAAATTCGCTGCAAACCTTATGGAACACGCCAGATCATGATACTGCCATCACCATCACCACTGACAAGTAAGCTGCCATCGCTGTTGAAATCCAGTGATCGTACATTGTGCTGCCGTTGAGTCTCCGCGATGAGGTTGAGTGTCCGCACATCCCATAAGCGGATGCGTCCGCTACTCTCAGAGGTTGCCAGCACCGTACCATTGTGATTGAAGGTGACTTCAGCGGTGCTGTCGGCTTCGGGGTCACCGAAGAAACGGCTTTCGCGGGTCTCCCGGTCATACACCTGAACCCCGGCAGCGACGAACCGACCATCCGGTGAAATGGCAACTTCCTGGCAATCAAAAGGACTTTCAACGGTGAAGGTATCAACGATGCGCTCCTCGATTTGATCGCGCACATTCACCACATCATTGATGCAAAATGCCAGCATTGTGCCGTCTTCACTGAAATCCAGCGACCTGATAAATGTCTGCGGTCCCTGGAAGTCATCAGTGAGGGTTAAATCACTATCCCACAGTTCGACCTTGCCCAGTGCGGTACCCGTCGCGTAGACATCACGGGCCGCGTTGTACGTGGCTGAATGCACGCTGTTGTCCACATTGGTGATGATCGCGTCGCCGTCCCAGATGGTGAGGTCGGTGCCAGCGGTGAACAGGTTACCATCTGCGGTGAAGGCTACGGCGGACATATCCGAAAATACACCGTCAAAGGTTAATAGCTGTTGTTGGTTGCCCGTTTCCACATCCCATACACGGACGCTGTCATCCCAGGAGGCGGTTGCAAGGCGGGTATTATCCATGCTGAAGGTGAGGTCTGCGATTAGATCACTATGGCCGCTGTTGCTACGCACGATTTCACCTGTTTGCGCATCAAGCACGTATATACCGGTATCATCGGCGACGGCCAGCAATGCCCCATCCGGGCTGAAGCGGATTTCATTGGGGCGTTCATCACTGACTATAAATGTATCGCGGATGGTGCTGGTGCCCAGGTCTAGCAGTTGGATGCCGCGTTCGGTACGGGTGACGAAGGCCAGTGTCTCCCCGTTGAGATCCCCGGTTACCAGGCCATTACCCGCACCGGGTACAAATTCAGTGAGCAGCGTGCGCGTGGTCGTATNATAGACGGCGATGCTGACATCAAATGAGCCGGGTGTATCCTGGAAGGCGTCAGTCAAACTGTTGATATAAAGCTGTTGCCCGTTATCGCTGAAGGCCAGCAGGGTGATTTCCGTATCCACTTCACCGCTGAGTACCTCACGGCCTGTGTCAGTCTCGTACATGTAGAAAGCACCTCTGACACAATCGCCCATTGAAATCTGAATACAACCTGCATAGGCGATTAAACTCCCGCCAGGGCTGAAGGTCATGAGATTGGGGGATAGGCTGTCATTACGTCCGTAGGCGGTGAGTTGCTGGCCTTCGCCTGCCGGCCATAAAAACAGCGAGAACTGGTCAGCAACAGCGATGCGGTTGTCTGGTCCCAGGGCGACTGCGCTGATGTCGGGATCCGTGAGTAAGCGGCGGTTATTGAACCCATCGAACAGACGCACCTCGCTTTCATCATTCATGTAGATGATGCGCTCATTATCCGGGCTAACATCCATGCGGCGGCTATTCTGTAACAACCGATAGAAGGCCGTTGGTTGTCTCAGGTTATCCACAGCATTGACGTATAACCCGCCGGGCCGCGCCGTAATAAGCTGTGAGCGATCCGCAGACCAGCGTATCGCATTTACTGCGCCGGGGCTGATGATCTGCGCTAATTCTAGCTCAGGAACGGGGTTACCCTGGGCATTGATGGTGCCCGTTAACACTGCAAGCAGCAGAAATAGGATGATGAGTCGTTTGGCGTGCATGATGTGGTTGTCCTTGGTGTTCAGTTGATTAGAACACGCCACATCCAGCTATATGGATATGGCGTGCGGATTATACCGAATTGTAGCGTCAAGTTGTGGGGATTTTAACTGACAGTAAATCCTACATCGACATGATAAGGGCATTTTGTCATTTGTGTACACCACGCATGGCAAGCGGTGGCTAGTCGTTGGCGGGTAGGGTGACGAAGAATGTTGACCCCTTACCCAGTTGGCTTTCCAGGCGGATTTTCCCCCGGTGCGCTTCAATCAGCGATTTGACGATGGCAAGGCCCAGGCCGGTGCCGTCAATGTCGTCATTTTCCGGGCTGCGCACACGGTAGAAGCGGTCAAAGATGTGGGGTTGGTCCTCCGGGCTGATGCCCAGGCCGTTATCTTCTATGGAAACGCGCACCGTGACGCCGCGTGGCTCTACGTTTACCTTAATATCGCCGCCAGCCTGGGTGTATTTGATGGCATTGCCGACCAGATTGTTAAACACCTGCGATAGGCGCGGAAGATCACCGGCGACTGTGGGGACATCGTCGGGCATCTCCAGGGTGAGTGTCTGGTGTTTTTGAATGGCACCGGGGCGGTTGGACGCGATACAATCCTCGATTAATTCTGATAGTGGAATTTCCTCGAAATCCAGGTCCACACCGCTTTCGATGCGGGCCAGGTCCAGCAGATCATCAATCAGTTGGCGCATGTTGTTAATGGCATTGTCGATCATCCGCACAAAGTTCTTGGATGGGTCATCGAAGGTGTTTTTCATCTGGAGCAAATCGAGATACCCGCGCATCACACCCAGGGGTTGTTTGAGGTCGTGTGATACCGTGGCGATCAATTCGCTCTTGACCTGATCCATCTCCTTGAACAGGGTGATGTCCTGCATCACGATGATCCAGCCGATGCCCTGCTTGGGGGTGGCCCGCACATAATAGGTTCGTTCGTTGGGGAGATGCAGTTCCTCGTCCCCGCTTTCTGCTGAAGTTGCCGCACGCCGATATACATCAACCAGTGGCTTAAAATCAATGACTTCGGTGAACAGCTTACCGTGGAAGTGGGCGTCTGAGCGCAATTGCAATGCGGACATCGCCGATTGGCTGATCAAGACGATTTTGCCTTCTGTATTGATGATGATGACCACGTCGCCGATGGTACTGAGGATATAACTCAGGCGTTCGCGTTCGCGCACGGTCTCGTCGTAGAGGCGGGCGTTATCCACGGCGACGGCGGCACGATTGGCGAGTTGTTGCACAAAACTGATGTGATCATCCGTGAAGGCGTTGATCTTATAGCTTTCCAGCGCGATGACGGCGATAACCCGGTCCTCACGCATGACGGGCACGGCCATCTGAGAGCGCACTTGCCGGTCAATCCAGGCATAATCTTGATCCAACAGCACATCCGGTAGCACCTCAATGCGCCCGGAGCGGGCGACCCGGTGCGTGAGGGTGTTCCCGTATTGGCTGCGCAGGTGTTCAATCTCGTCATCACTGATGGTGTAGCCATAATTGCGGGCGGTGCGCAGGCTATCGGTGATCTCGTCATAGAGGGCCATCGTTGCGGTGTTGGCATTGGTGAAGCGCAAGGCCCAATCCAGGGCCATTTCAAAGACGGTTGGCAGTTCGATGCGCTCGTTGAGTTCGCGGTCAAGCTGTTGCAACATACTCATCTCGCGCATTTTATCCGCCAGTTTGCCGACGGTATCTGTATGCAGGCGAGTGGTATGTAAGATGACGCCGCTGCTTTCCGCAAATTGCTGCATGATGGCTTTGTCCGCATCTGCGTAATTTTCGGCTATCTCCCCGATGAGGATGGCTGAGGGTTGGTCCTCGCCGGTGTAGATGGGTGCCATGCAGATTTGATCGGTCATACCGGCGAGTGTGACCAATTCGGTGATGGGTGAGTCCGCGTTATCATTCAGGTTGTGGAGGTGCAGGGCGCGTTGCTGCCATGATTCCACATAAGGGTCGTGATGCAGCGGGGTCAGGTTGATATAGGCTTTCTGCAACCGCTTGCGTTGATCGTTGTCGTCTGGTTCCGGGTAAACTGCGCCGACTGTCATCTCATCATCTACAGGGTTGACCAGTAGCAGCAACGCACGAGGGCAACCAAAAATTGCCGACATGCGGTTGACCATCGTTTCCATGAGCGAGTCCATCTCATCAATACGGGTCATCTCGACTGTTGCTTGATGGATTTGTTGCAGCCGTTGGTACTGCTTTGGGGTTACGGCTGCTGGTTCGGTACTGTTTTCCACGGGCGTGTGCTGGTCGGCCATGTTGTACTTTCTGAGAGATGTGATTTTGGGTCAAACAGTCAGTTTACTCATCCATAAAAGGTTGTGATGGCTGTTTATGATACTGTAGAGCCAGTTTCACAAAACTAAACAATTATGGATTAGTAGGTCACTATCGTCATATTATAATGCTTTGGGCTGGATGTAAAAATTTAGTTTTGGTTTGTTCTGCTTGTGGGTGGTTTGCCGATAACCCATAACACCCCTATAATGAGATCAAGCAGTCTGCTGCGGATATGGAAGGAAACGGTTATGAGTTTTGACGATTTCGCCGCGAAGATGAAGGCGCGTAAGAAAAATGATGATGCGGAACAAGATAAGCCCTATGATTTTGGGGAGTCGTATCGCATCCGCGCGAAGATGTTGGGTGTATTAATGCGGGATGCCCGCCTTAATGCCGCCCGTACTGTTGAGGATTGCGCCCGGTTGCTGCGCGTGTCTCCACAGCAGATCGAAGCGTGGGAATTTGGCGATGATGTGCCTTCCTTGCCACAGCTTGAGCTACTGGCCTATTACCTGGATGTGCCGGTCAGCCATTTCTGGGGGCTGGAAACCCTGAAAAACTCCCGTGCGGAAAAAGAACATAATCAGCCGGAATATATTCGCTTGCGTAACAGGATGATCGGGGCATTGTTACGGCAGGCCCGTGAGGAAGCCGAGCTATCCATAGAGGATCTGAGTGCGGCTAGTGGCATCGCAGCAGCGAGCATCAACGCCTATGAGATGGGTGAGGCCGAACCGCCCGTTCACGAACTATCTGTGCTGGCTAGTGGTGTGAAGAAAAATCTGGATTACTTCCAGGAGAGCACCAGCCAGATTGGGGAACTACTGGCGATGCGGCTGGCGTGGCAGCACTTCAGTGAATTACCAGAAGATGTGCGTGAATTTGCTGCAAACCCGGTGAATATCGGCTTTATTCACATTGCGGTGATGCTGAGTAAGATGCCGTCGGATCGATTGCGGCAAGTCGGTGCTAGTATTCTGGATATTACGATGTAGGCATTTTTGCCCTGATGTTAAATTTAATAAACCAAATCTTATGGCAATATAACCGGGGTATTGCGCATACAATGGATTCATATCAGTTGGTTGAGGAGGAATTCCATTGAGTACTGCTAAAGAGCTACAGGATCGTGGTGTTAAGTTATACGAGCAGAAAGACTATGAAGCCGCTGCGCGGATCTTCCAGCAGGCGATGGAAGCCTACGAAGCGGAAGACAAGCGCGATATGAGTGCGGAGATGCGTACCAATATCGGCCTGGTCCATCGCGCTCTGGGTGAAAATCAGCAGGCGTTAGAGGCCATGCAAGCTGCTTTGCGTGTGTTCCAGGAAGAGGGCGACCAATTACGGTCCGCTCAGGTGATGGGCAACCTTGGTGGTGTTTACATCGAACTGGGCGACAAAGAGCAGGCGTATAACTGCTACCGTCAAGCCGCAGATGCCTTCCAGGACCTGGGTGAGCAGGAGATGTACGGCCAAACGCTGATTGCGATGGCGAAAATGCAAGTGCGTGATGGCAAAATCTGGCAGGGTGCAGCCACCTATGAGGTGGGCCTTGAAAATATCGGCAAGCTCTCTATGAGTCAGAAAATGCTCAAAAGCCTGATTGGTGTACGCAACCGCTTGACCGGTGCCCCCGGAGAAACTAAAATAGCCGCCGGAGATGCTGAAAACAAATCGACTTAACTATCGGGGAAGCGTGTGCAAGGTCAAGATCGATTTCCACAACCTTTGAAAAACGAGCGTCGCCACTACCTGATTATGGCGACGCTATTTTTTTTGCTATCCAGTGTATATCTCATGACCTACAATGCACGGCAAGTCGTCAATGATGAGTTGCAAGCACTGGACGCAGTCACAAGTTTGGGCCACTTCGGTGATAACCGCTACGATGAGTCGGTGTGGTATGTGTGGGATACTTACGGTCCACTAGGGCAGGATGAATCACTGTATCCACTGCCGCGCTCACCGTTTGAGCAGGGGATAGTGTGGGTGGCACAGCCGTTGTATGCACTGGCACAGATGCTGCCACAGCTTGGCACCGTTCACACCCTGATGTTACTGAACGTCTTTGTTTCCGCGCTGGCTGGTGTGCTGATGTTCCAGTATGTGCGCTTGCTGGGGTATACACAGCAGGTAGCGATCACAGCCGCGTTGCTGTTGGGTTTAGCTACCGTGTTGTGGCCGTACTCACGCACCTTTCTGCGTGAGCCGTTGACGCTAACCCTGCTGCTACTGACCGCTTTTCTGCTTGAAATGAGCCGACACAATCGTCGTTGGGTATATCTCATCGGGGCGATACTCGCGTTGATAGCTGCCTATATGGTCAAGGATACGGCCTTATTCGCGCTGGTCGGTTTGCCGGTCATTCTGCTAAGAGAATCACATCTGCGGCGGCGGTGGTTGGATGGTGTGCTGGTGCTAGGCGTGATTATCGCGGTGTTGCTGGCATTCACCGATGTGTTCAGCCGAATCGTGACCGATAATGTCGCCCTGGTCGGTAATTTTCGCCTGCAACCTGCTTTTTTTCAGGAAGCCTTTCATAGCTATATATTCAGCATTGGCGGTAGCATCTGGGGGGTATCGCCGGTGTTGCTGCTGGCCGTGCCGGGGACGTGGTTGCTGCTGCGTGCCGGGCAGCGGCGGTACATCTGGCTGATGCTGTTGTGTGTGTTGGGGTATGCCTTCGCCCATGCCGCGCTGACGGGCGTGCATTGGTTCGGTGGGTCGGTGTGGCCGTCGCGCTTTCTCATCCCGATGCTGCCGTTTATGTTAATCCCGGCGTTGCCTGCCATTGAGGCTGTGCTAAAGGGGCGTGTAGGTCGCATTGGACTGGCTGCGTTTGGCTTGCTCATAATATATAGTGTGTGGTGGCAGGTCACCGGGGCGAGTGTGTGGTGGTATGAATATGGCCCGGCTTTACCTGCGGCGTCCGGTGGGCTTAGTGAGTGGGGGCCGGGGCTAAACCAATTCCGGTACATCCGCCCGGTGCTGCTGACGCCAGTTCTGCTTGAGGGTACGGTTGAGTTTGCATGGCTGCGCAACGATATAAGCTGGTGGCCGCTGTTATTTGGTGGTGTGATTTTCGCGGCGGTGGTGATGCTGTGGCGCATTACATCGCTGAATTGGGTCCAGCAATTTGCCGGGCTGGTGTTGATCGCCGTTGTGTTTGCTGGGGGTGTATTTCAGGGGTTGCGGTCCATCTATGCGGACCCGCAGTATCTCGGTGATCGTGAGTCATTGCATCAGATCGTTGCGTACCTTGATGAACATGAGCAACCCGGCGACATCTTGTTGCTCAATACGCCGGTTTACACTGACTTCTTCCTGAATTATGGCACGTTTGATCATCTGCGAGTGGTGAGCTTGCCAGTACAACCCGGCGCGATCAGTACACCTGGTCAGGCGAGCAGTACCGCATTGAACCAGTTGTCGAGCTTGCTTGAGCCGGAAACGCCCCGCTTTGTGAATGCCTTATCCGCAGAGCGTGAGCGGTTGTGGTTGCTGATGGATAGCGGCCCGCTCATTCCAGGCAGTTTGCGCCCAGTTGAGATGCTCATGCAAGTGTCACGTTACTGGTTGCGGCAGGTGCGCTACACCCCGGCGGATGCCCAGGCACGGCTGCTGGAATTTGGCACGGTGCGTGCGCCTACCCCTGTTGAACAACCAGAGACTTCCACTGATTTGCAGTTTGATACGTTTACCCAACTTGATGGTGTAACCTTACCACCGGGTACGACCTACCAGGCTGGTGACATATTGCCGGTGACGTTGCATCTGCGGGCGTTGCGCCCTAACTTTACGGTGTATCGTGTGGCTATTTTCCTGGCTGATGAGGGGAATAATGTGGTCGCTCAGGGTGATGACAGCCGTATGATGGGTGGGTTTCTGCCAGAGGATACCTGGTTGGCCGGAGAACCGATTGTCGATAATCGGGCGATGCGTTTACCCGATGATCTGGCACCGGGTACCTATCGCATTTGGCTGCGACTTTATGACTTTGATGAAGCCGGGCAGGTGCAAACTGCAACGGTCACGGGTACGGATACCATCATCGATGGTGACATTGCGGTGTTGCCGCTGACCATCACTATCATCGAGTAGTGATAAGCATCTTCTTAGAACTCCCCGACAAACGGCCTATCACCCGCTATACTGAATAAATTAATTCAAATATTGAAGCTTTCCAAAATTAGTCCCACCGTTTGTTGATTTAAATAGCCCTGGTATAAGTCCATAGCAGTCCGCATGGGCGTTTTGTATGTCAGGATGGGTTGTAAGATAGCGTATGGTTCAGTTAGATATGCAGTTAGGATGGGGTTATGGCGGTTGAGTTCGTCGCGAATACCTATAAGACCAATCACACAAATACATTCCGGTTCATCATGTCGCATGTTTGGCGGCACCCGTTGTTTATCGGCGGGTTGGTGTTCGGTGCGTTTAGCAATGCGGCCTTGGCGGCTGCGGTCCCGTATTACATCGGCCTGGCCTTTGACGCGCTGGTAGAACCGGGCGGCAGAGGATTAGGCTTTGTGGGGTTGATGGCGTTGGCGGTGATCGCGTCACAGGGGTTGCGGGCGGTATTGCAGTTTATGCGTAACTTCTCTGCGGAGACGTTCGGCCAGCGCATTGAGCGTGATGTGCGTGATGAGCTTTACGGTAGCTTGCTTGGCAAAAGTATGACATTTCACGATTTGCTGCCGGTAGGTGAGGTCATGGCGCGGGTAACCAATGATGTGCGTGAGGTTAACCTGATGATGAACCCCGGCGTTAACTTGCTGGTGGGGTCGGGCATGTTTTTGATCATGCCGCTCATCGCTGGCCCGCTGATTCACCCGCAATTGATCCTGGTGCCGTTGGTGTTCGTCATTTCGCACCTGATCGTACAGTATTACTTCATCCGGCAAGCACACCCGGTTGCACAGCAGGTCCGTGCTAGCTTTGGCCGCATGAACGCCCGCCTCGCTGAAGCATTGGATGGTTTGCAGGTGGTCAAGGGGACGGCGCAGGAAGCGCAGGAAGCGGACCGCTTCAACGAATTGGCTGATACCGTGCGCGATCATTTCATCGCCCAGGGTCGTATTGAGGCGCGTTATCTGTCGTATCTGCTGTTTGGGCTGGCGTTTGTGGCTGCATTCATTCATTCTGCGCTGTTATATCAGGCTGGTGAGATCCCGGTGGGGTCGATTGTGGCCTACACGGGCATTATCCAGTTGTTTGGTTTCCCGGTATTTACTTCTCTGAATTCGCTGTCTCGCCTGGCTCTGGGTTATGCCAGTGCCAGCCGTATTCTGGACATCATCAACATGCAGACGGACCTGGACCGGAACGTAGACGGCCACAAGGGACAATTGGCAGGGTCTATCACGTTTGAAAATGTCACCTTCGGCTATGAGACGGAAACCGGCGGCAAACCTGCACTGACGGATATTTCTTTTACGATCAAACCGGGTCAGACGGTAGCTATCGTTGGTCAGACGGGTGCGGGTAAGAGTACCATCACCAAGCTGATGAACCGCACCTACGATACCGATGACGGGCAAGTATTGGTTGATGGTGTAGATGTGCGGGATTGGGATCTGCAAGCGTTGCGCTCACAGATCAGCATCATTGAGCAAGATATTTTCCTGTTCAGCCGCACGATTGCGGAAAACATCGCTTTTGGCGATCAAAGTGCATCCCGTGAAGCGATCATCGAAGCGGCGAAAAAGGCCCAGGCCCATGAGTTTATCATGTCTTTCCCGGATGGCTACGATACAACTATCGGTCAGCGGGGTGTGACGCTGAGTGGTGGGCAGCGGCAGCGACTCGCGATTGCCCGCGCATTTTTGACCAATCCACCGGTGTTGATACTTGATGACAGCACCAGTGCGATTGATAGCGCGACAGAGGATAAGATTCAGCGGGCGATCTGGTCCGCAGCACAGGGCCGCACCACTGTTTTGATTACGCATCGCCTCTCGCAGATTCGCTGGGCGGATCATATTGTGGTGCTGCGTAATGGTCAGGTGGCGGCACAGGGCACCCATGAGGATCTATTGGCGACATCCGAGTCTTACCGGCGGATTTTTGCCCGGTATGAAACATCTGCGAAATCCGCTTAGCGAACGCAAAACGAGGAGAGAATATCACCAATGGCAGCAATATTTGGTGGCCTAGAAGAAGATAGTTATGACCGTCAGTATAGTGACGGGTATCTGTTCAAACGTATTGCCAGTTACTTCGGGCAACATCGCCGGGAAGTGATGCTGATTGGCGTAGGCTTTTTCATCACGGCGATTGTGGCGTCATTGCCGCCGATTTTGATCGCCTGGGGTGTTGATGTGCTCGCCAATGAACGCATGAATGATCTAATGTTCTTTACGGATCAATTTCGTGGGGCACAGGTTAACCCATCGCTGGATTTGATGTGGTTGTTAATCGGCGGTTTGCTGGTAGCAGCGGTGATCCAATATGGGGCGAACTGGTTACGGCGTTTGATGCTGACGCTGGTGTTGGGGCATGTGGTCGCAGATCTGCGTAAGGATGCTTTCCGCGCCGCGCTTGACCGTGACCTGGCTTTCTACGATACCAACAAATCCGGCAAGATCGTCAGCCGTATTACCAGTGATACCCAGGAATTTGGTGATGTGGTGTTGCTGGTCAGTGATGTGGTTTCGCAGTTGTTCCAGGTGGTGATTCTATTTGCGGTGCTGATGAGCTACTCCGTATCGCTGACGCTTATCCTCATCCTGACTATGCCGCTGTTTGTGGGGGCGTCGCTTGGCTTTCGTAGATTGGCACGGGTAGTCACCCGGCAGGGGTCGCGGGCGATGGCCGCCGTCAATGACACGATTCAGGAATCGGTCACTGGCATCAGTGTGGCGAAGAACTTCCGCAAGGAAGGCATGATCTACGGTGAGTTTGTAGAGACCAACATGCAATCTTACCGCATCAATATGAAGCGGGGCGCGGTGCTGGCGTTGATTTTCCCGACGTTGAATATCATCGCCGGTTTTGCGATTGCGATCGTGTTGTATGTTGGCGCGATTTCCGTGGTTGAAGGGGCGATTGCTGTCGGTGCCTGGTTCCTGTTCGTACAGGGTGTGGATCGCTTCTGGTTCCCGTTCATCAATCTGAGCGCGGTATGGAGTCAGTTTCAGCAGGCACTCAGCGCGACAGAGCGTATTTTCGCCTTAATTGACGCAGATAATACCATTATCCAGACGGATAACCGTAAGGCAGCAGACCTGAACGGGCACATCGAACTCAAAAACCTGACGTTTGCTTACAAACCGGGGCAGCCGGTGATGCAGAACTTCAACCTGGCGATCAAACCGGGTGAGGACATCGCTTTTGTGGGGCATACGGGCGCAGGTAAGAGCACCATCACCAAGGTGATCACGCGCTTTTATGAGTTTCAGCATGGCGAGGTGCTCATCGACGGGCAAGATATCCGCTCATTTGACTTGGAAGCCTACCGTGGGCAGTTGGGTATCGTGCCGCAGCAGCCATTCCTGTTCAGTGGCACGGTGCGCGAAAATATCCGCTATGGGCGTCCAGAGGCGACTGACGCGGAAATCCGTGAGGTCGCGTACAGCGTCGGTGAAGGTGAATGGTTGGAAACGCTGCCCGACGGCCTGGATACGGACGTGGGCGAACGGGGTGCCCGCCTGAGTATGGGCCAACGGCAGTTGGTCAGCTTGATGCGCGTGCTGCTGCAAAAACCCGCCATTTTCATCCTTGATGAGGCGACGGCCAGCATTGACCCCTTCACAGAAACGCAGATTCAGGAAGCCCTGGATATGATCCTGGCAGAAGCGACCTCAATTCTGATCGCGCACCGCCTGAGCACCATTCGTAATGCGGATCGCATCATTGTGTTGAGTGATGGCGGCATCATTGAAGAAGGCGACCATGACGCGCTGATGGAACAGGGCGGCCATTATGCGGAACTGTATAACACGTATTTCCGCCACCAATCGCTGGATTACATCGAAAACGCCCGTCAGATGTTCACAGAGGGTGATGAAGACGACACCTCACAAGTTGAAACGGTGCCACAGATGCCACCGTCACAGGGCCGGGCAGCCGGAGCTTAGTCCGCTGTACAGGCAGGTAAATCGGCGGGTAGCAGGATTGCATCATCTGATACACTGTTACCCGCATCATCTGTTACGGCCAGGCGTTTTCCATCAGGTGTATACATGCCCAGACGTATTGCGTTGATCTGACTGGCATCGTCTAACACAAAATGGTCGTGCAGGGTCTGCCCGGTTTGCCAATCGGCTGGGGGGTAGTCTCCATCGAGTGGCGGGCGGTCCTCATTGGTGATCATCTCCCCGGTGCTATCCAGGCCATGCATCATCACCCGAATATCCTGGTCTGTGATAGGTGCTTCGACATACCAGTACACAGCAACGTGTAATTGATCACTATCCCGCATTGTGGCGACACACCGCACCCTAACTGCATCTGCGATCATATAATCAAGACGCTGTGCAACATCCGGCCCATCGCCACTGATGTGTACCGGGGTCAAGATCAGTCGATCAGAGCCGTCAGCGAGTTGTACGGCCTCGTTGGTCCGGTTGTCGATCAACTGGACGGTCAACCAACCGCTATAAGGCGGTATATCGTCGAATACTTGCATGGTATGGCGGTCAGAGGCGAATACATCCGGCGTGTGGGTTTCATCCGGGTTGACCCCGATGTGAAAGCGTTCACTGACGGCCCAGGCTTCCGTCTGTCGATAATCCACGATCTGAACTAAGGGGCGATATTGATCACCTGGAATGGGGCGTTGCGTGCGCCAGTAGAGTAACACAGTCGCCCAATCCCCTGGTGCAACAGTTGTATCATCTACCGTATAACCCAATAGTGTGACCGCATCACCAAAATCTGCATGGACGGTTGTCTGCATATAGGCGGGGTCGTCCGGGGGTGAAGTCTGCTCAAAGGGATTTGTGATTAGCGTCAGCAGTGTCATCACACCGATGAGCAGCAGCATCACATACTCAATGCCCACTTTGCGCATGTTGCCTCCAGTAGACTATAGCTAATCCTAGCATAATAAGAAGGGTTGCCCCTGTGATTGCAGTGCCAATTTGCTGGGCGCGTGTGCTGGTGTAACGCAGGTCAACCATGTGGGTGCCGGCTGGCAGGCTGATCGTTATTTGACCGTGCTGTGGGTCCGGCATGATTGGAATTGGCTCACCATTGATGGATGCGTGCCAGCCTGGGAAATAGAATTGACGCACAGTGAGGGTTGTGGGTGTCATAGCGGTGATCTCCCAGTGGGCATCGTCTAACCGAGAGATCGTCAGGTCATCTGGTTCGGTAAGGTACAGCCGTTGGGGGTGTTCTGCATAAGTCGGTAGATTCGTTGGTAGGTCTGTAGGGATATTTCTGCCATAGTTGGGTGTGAATTCGTTATAGCTCACCGTCCCAAGTGCGCCGACTTCACGTTCGTAAATAAGCGCGTCTGCGGCATCAATGGGGTGGGTTGGGTCGATCTTCTGAAAGTTCGGGTTCAGGATAGGCAGTGTGGCAATCAGGATAATCAACGCAGTGATTGCCGTTAGCGTGCGCCGCCAGCCTGCTGGGAATAGCAGGGTTATAGCCCCGCCTGCGAGTGCGAAGAACGTCACATGGGTGTAAATCACCCGGCGTGGATAGCGCAGTTCCGCCATGAAGGGGGCGTCACGCCAGATGAAAAAAGACTCGCGGGTCATCAGGAAAATGCCCAACAGCAACGTCATGCAGAGTGCGCCAGCAAGCCACCACCGGCGGTTAAGTAGCAGTGCCGCCACACCGATAGCCCCCAACACACCGGTTAACAATCCATAGCTGATAGGAATACCCCGGCTCAGATCGGTGAGGTCCGGGGCAGGCGGCTGCGTGAATAAGTCGTTGAGCGTGTAGAAATTGGCCTGCACAATGCCCAGCACATCGGCGGCTAAGTCATCAATCTGCACATGCTGGACTTCTACTGCCAGCGGGATCAGATAAAACGCGCACAGGCCCACCGTCAGCGTACCCGCGCCTATTATACGGCCTGTCGCATTGATCAGGTGTACACGGCCCTCTGAGTGGCCAATGTAGAGCCAGTAAATCAAGCTGAACGGCACAAAGAAGATCGTCGCCAGCAGGGTAGTGGGCTGATGGGTGAGGAGGAGTAAGCTGTAAATGACGGCCAGAACCAGCATATTCGGTGTAGATGGCTTGCGCAGGGTGCGGACCAACGCCCATAGCCCCC
>JGI12109J20283_10622581_pt1 | contig 16349 bp, 15 predicted proteins | sample ElkSlonscriptome_12_FD_20283 | JGI IMG/M metagenome (IMG submission 20283)
CCGCCGATGAACACCATCTCGTTGTCGGTCTCCTTGGCGAAGAACTCGCCGAACGGCCCGGAAATGGTGACCTTGTCGCCGGGCTTCAGGCCGAAGAGGTAGGAGGACATCTTGCCGGGGGCCACATTGCCGGGCGCCCGGGGCGGGGGCGTGGCGATCCGCACGTTCAGCATGATCAACCCCCGCTCCTCCGGGTAGTTGGCCATGGAGTAGGCCCGCAGGGTGGGTTCGCGAACCTCCGAGACGTACTGCCAGAGATTGTAGCGGTCCCACTCGTCGCGAAAGCGCTCCTCGACGACGAAGTCCTTGTATTCGAAGCGGTAGGGAGGCGCCTCGGTCTGGATATAGCCGCCGGCGCGAAAATCCACGTGCTCGCCCTCGGGCAATTCCAGCACCAGTTCCTTGATGAAGGTGGCCACGTTGTGGTTGGAGCGCACCGTGCACTCCCACTTCTTCACCCCGAACACCTCGTCGGGGACGCGAATCCGCATGGGCTGCTTCACCGACACCTGACAGGATAGCCGGTCGCCCTCGCGGGCCTCGCGCTTGTTGATGTGGGAGGCCTCGGTGGGCAACAGGGTGCCACCCCCCTCCATGATCTGCACCTTGCACTGGCCGCAGGTGCCGCCCCCGCCACAGGCCGAGGAGACGAACAGGTTGGCGTCGCTCAGGGCGCCGAGCAGCTTGGAGCCCACCTTGGCGTGGACGGTGCGCTCGTCGTTGATGACGATGTCCACGTTGCCGCTGGCCACCAGCTTGGACTTGGCGCCGAGGATGATCAGCACCAGCGCCACGATGATCAGGGTGAACAGCAGCACCCCGAGAACGATCTCTACGATTCCACCTAGCATGACGACCTCATGATATTCACAGCTGAATGCCCGAGAAGGCGAGAAAGCCCAGGGACATCAGCCCGACAGTAATGAAGGTGATGCCGAGCCCTTGCAAGCCGTCGGGCACGTCGCTGTACTTCATCTTCTCGCGAAGCCCGGCCAGCGCGACAATGGCCAGCGCCCAGCCGACCCCGCTGCCGATGCCGTAGACCGTGGCCTGGGCGAAGTCGTAGTCGCGCTCCACCATGAACAGACTGCCGCCCAGGATGGCGCAGTTCACGGTGATCAGCGGCAGGAAAATGCCCAGCGCGTGGTACAGCGCCGGCACGTAGCGGTCCAGAAACATCTCCAGGATCTGCACGATGGCGGCGATCACCCCGATATAGCTGATCAGGCCCAGAAAGCTCAGGTCCACATTGGGCAGGCCCGCCCAGGCCAGCGCCCCCTCGCGCAGCAGGAACTGATAGATGAGATTGTTCGCCGGCACCGTGATGGTCTGCACCACCGCCACCGCGATGCCGAGCCCCAGCGCGGTCTCGATCTGCTTGGAGACCGCCAGGAAGGTACACATGCCAAGGAAAAACGCCAGCGCCAAATTCTCGATGAAGACCGCGGCGATGAACAGGTTGACTAGATCGCCCATCAGGTCACCTCGGTACGATGCACGGCGTGGATCTGGTACTCGGGCTTCTCCACCTGCCTGGGCTTCCAGGTGCGGATCGCCCAGATGATCAGGCCGATGAGGAAAAACGCGCTGGGCGGCAGCAGCAGCAAGCCATTGGGGTAGTACCAGCCGCCCTCGGACAGCAGCGGCAAAATCTGTATCCCGAACAGCGAACCCGAACCGAACAGCTCGCGCACGAAGCCTACGCTCATGAGGATCAACCCGTAGCCCAGACCATTGCCCAGACCGTCCAGAAAACTCGGCCACGGCGCCGCCTTCATGGCATAGGCCTCGGCCCGCCCCAGCACGATGCAGTTGGTGATGATCAGGCCCACGAACACCGAGAGCTGCTTGCTGATCTCGAAGGCGAATGCCCTGAGGATCTGATCCACCACGATCACCAGCGAGGCGATGATGGTCATCTGCACGATGATCCGGATGCTGGACGGAATGTGGTGGCGAATGGCGGCGATGGCGGCGCTGGAACAGGCGGTCACCGCCACCACCGCCAGGCTCATGGTGAGCGAGGTGGCCATATTGGTGGTCACCGCCAGCGCCGAGCAGATGCCGAGGATCTGCAAGGTGATGGGGTTGTTGTCGACGAGGGGCTCCATCAGCACCCGTCGGGTTTCGAGTTTATCCACTAGTGGTGTCTCCCTGGTTGCGAAGTCGGGCGAGATAGGGGCCGAAACCCTCCTCGGAGACCCAGTACTGCATGAGATACATCACGCCCCGGCTGGTGAGGGTGGCGCCGGCCAGTCCATCCACCTGATACACGGCGTCGGGATTGTCGGGATTCACCGTGCCCTTGATCACCCGGATATTGGGCTCCCACTCGTCGTCGTAGATCACCTTGCCACGCCACTGCTCCAGCCACTCGGCGTTGTCGATCTCGCCGCCCAGCCCCGGGGTCTCGGCGTGCTCGTAGAACTTCAGGCCCGCCACCGTGCGGGTATCGGGCTCCAGCGCCAGAAACCCGTAGAGCGTGGACCAGAGGCCGTAGCCGTGTACCGGCAGGACAATCGTCTCCAGCGCCTCGCCGTCCTGGATCAGGAACACCGGCGAGTAGATGGCGCGGGATTTGATGTTGGCGATATCCATCTTCGGCGGTACCCGCTCGCTGAGTTCCGGGTTACGCTCCGCCTCCCGGGGGTCGAAGGTGGCCGGGTCGATATCCTCCACGTACTCGCCGGTATTGAGATCGACGATGCGCGCCTCCACCCGCTCGGCGTAGACCGCCTCCACGTCCATGTCGGGCTGGTAGAGGTTCGCCGCGCGCAGGATGTTGAGCTTGCGGTCATAGGCCTGGTTGCTGATCTGCAAGGGTTTCAGCACCACCGCGGCGGTGGCCACCACCACCGAACAGGCCAGGCATAAGGCGAGGGCCACGAACAGCGTCTTCTTGGTGCTGTCGTTGGCCATTCCCATGATTCCAACCATAAGTCTTGCTCCTCGGTCAGGGGGTTCAGGCGGCGGTGCGCGCGGCCAGCCGGCGGTTGCGACGGCGGATGTTGGCCTGGATCACCCCGTAGTCGATCAGCGGCGCGAAGATGTTGGAGAACAGGATGGCCAGCATGATGCCCTCGGGGTAGGCCGGGTTCACCACCCGGATCAGCACCGTCATGAAGCCCACCAGAAAACCGAAGATCCAGCGCCCCGTGTTGGTATGGGCGGCGCTCACCGGGTCGGTGGCCATGAACACCATGCCGAAGGCGAAACCGCCCACCGCTAGATGCCAGTACCAGGGCATGGCGAACATGGGGTTGTCGGCGCTGCCGATGATGTTGAAAAACGTCGAGGTGACGAACATACCCAGGAACACCCCGAAGATGATCCGGTAGGAGGCCACCCGGGTGTAGATCATGAAGGCCGCGCCGACCAGGCAGGCCAGCGCCGAGGTGGCGCCGATGGCGCCAGGAATATAACCCAGGAAGGCGCCCAGCCAGGTGTAGTTCTGGCGGATCACCTCCATGCCCTCCACCGGGCCAAGGCCCAGCGGGGTGGCGCCGGTATAGCCGTCCAGCGCCACCCACACCGAATCCCCGGAGAGTTCCCCGGGATAGGCGAAGAACAGGAAGGCCCGGCCCACCAGCGCCGGGTTCAGCACGTTCTTGCCGGTGCCGCCAAATACTTCCTTACCGATGACGATGCCGAAGGAGATGCCCAGCGCCACCTGCCACAGGGGAATGTCCGGCGGCAGGATCAGCGCGTAGAGCATGGAGGTGACCAGGAAACCCTCGTTCACCTCGTGGTTGCGGGTGGCGGCGAACACCACCTCCCAGAAACCGCCCGCCGCCATGGTGACGGCGTAGATGGACAGGAAATACAAAGACCCCTGGATAAAACAGGCCAGTGGATTGGCCGGGTTGAAGCCCACCCCGCTCCAGATCAGAAAGGCGCTCTGCCAGCCGGGGTTGGGCGGCAGGTTCTGCAACTCCATGGCCAGGTTCGCCTGGTAACCCACGTTCCATAACCCCACCAGGATCGCCGGGAGAGTGGCCAGCACCACGTAGCTCATCAACCGCTTGAGGTCGATGGCGTCGCGCACGTGGGGCGAGCCGCGGGTCACGTCGGGGGGGGTGTAGACGAAGGTATCTACCATCTCGTAGACGGCGTAGAACTTCTCCAGGCGTCCGCCCTTGGCGAACAGGGGGTGGAGCCTGTCTAGAAAATCGCGCACAGCGGCCATTAACCTTCCCTCTCGATCTGGCTGAGATTCTGTCGGAGTACCGGACCGTAGTCGTACTTGCCCACGCACACGAAGGAACAGAGCGCGAGATCCTCCTCGTCCAGTTCCAGGATGCCGAGTTTCTGGGCCATGTCGGTATCCTTCACCAGCATATAGCGCAGGAGCTGGCCGGCGAGGATATCCAGGGGCATCACCTCCTCGTAGTTGCCGATGGGTACCATGGCCCGGGGGCTACCGTTCTGGGAGGTGGAAAAGGAGAAACGCTGTCCCTTGTGGCGGGAAAAACTGGAGATGAACACGTTGATCTTGGAGAACTTGTTTTTGCCCGGGGTGATCCAGCCGAGCAGTTCCCGATCCCGACCCTCGTAGAGCATGGTGAGCTGTAGATGATAGCGGCCGAGGTAACTCGCCCAGCCCACCGCCCGGCGCCCGGCGAACACCGAGCCGGAGATGGGCCGGCACTCCTTGGTGGTATCGAACTCGCCTTCCAGTAAATCGTTCAGGTTGGCGCCGAGGCGGGTGCGCAGCAACCGGGGGTTCTGCACCGGGGGGCCGGCCAGGCTGATCACCCGCTCAGTCCACAGCCGCCCGGTGGTCATCAGCTTGCCGATGGCGATCACCTCCTGGTAATTCACATACCAGACGGTCTTGTGGGCGCCCACCGGATCCAGAAAGTGAATATGCGTACCGGCCAGCCCCGCCGGGTGCGGTCCGTCGAAGGAGGCGACGCGAAACTGGGCGCCGTCCGGCACCGGCAGTTCCGTGCCCGGGGCCTTGCAGACGTACACCGGGCGCTCCCCCAGCAACCGACCGAGGGCGGTGAGGCCGTGGCGAAAGTCCTCGCCGTGCTCGCGGATCACCATCGCCGGTTCCACCGCCAGCGGATTGGTGTCCATGGCGGTGACGAACAGCGAATGGGGCTCGCTGTCGGGATGGGGGATTTTGCTGTAGGGACGGGTACGGAGCGCGGTCCAGAGCCCGGAATCCAGCAGGGTCTGCTTCACGGTGGCGGCGTCGAGGTCGGCCAGCGCGGTGGGCTGGTGGCGCGGGAAGGTCTCCTCCTCGTCGCCCTCCAGCTGGATCACCACCGATTGCAGCACCCGCCGGGCGCCCCGGTTGATGGCCTTCACCCAGCCCGCGCCCGGCGAGGTGAAATGTACGCCCGGGTTCTTCTTGTCGCTGAACAGGACCTGGCCGAGCTTCACCCGATCGCCCTCGGCCACCGCCATGGTGGGCTTCATGTCCACGTAGTCGTTGCCGATGAGGGCCACCGTGGCAGGCGCGGGCGCATCGTGGATGACCTGTTCGGGCTGCCCGGCAATGGGCAAGTCCAGGCCTTTTTTTGTCTTGATTAACATGACATTGCTCTTCGCAGCGGGTTACAGGGAAGGATCAGCGGGAGAGCCGTCGGCGCGGGATGGGTACCGGGTCTCGATCCCCGGGTTGCCGCCGACCGATGAGTTAACGCCCTATATTATTGACCATAAGCCCGAGATTTTGCAGAGAGCCCCATGCAGCCATCGTTGATTTTCTCGCTGTTCGTGATTTTCACCGGGGCCGCCGTGCTGGCCACCCTGGCGCTCTACGCCCGCCAGGCATTGCCGGTGGCCTACATCGTACTGGGGGTTTGCATCGGGCCGTTCGGCGCGGGCTGGCTGGCCGATCCGGTGATCGTCTCGCAGCTGTCGGAAGTGGGGATCATTTTCCTGCTGTTCCTGCTGGGGCTGGATCTGGCGCCCCGGGAACTGGTGTCTATGTTACGCAAAGCGACCCTGGTGACGCTAGCGAGTTCCGCCGGCTTTGCCCTGATCGGTATGGGCGTGGCCATGATGGCGGGTTTCGATGTGGGCTCGGCGCTGCTGATCGGCGCGGCCATGACCTTCTCCAGCACCATCATCGGCTTGAAGCTCCTGCCCACCACGGTGCTGCATCATCAACATACCGGGGAGATCATCGTCAGTATCCTGCTGTTGCAGGATCTGCTGGCGATTGCCCTGCTGGTGCTCCTCAAGGGCTTTGCCGGCGAGGGCGACCTCGTGGAGCGGCTGGCGATGCTGGCGCTGGGTTTGCCGGTGTTGCTGGCCCTCACCTTCCTCATCGAACGGTATGTGCTGATCCGGCTGATCCGCCGCTTCAACAAGATCCGCGAGTATATCTTTCTCATGGCCATCGGCTGGTGCCTGTGCGTGGCCGAGGTGGCCACCCTGTTCGGGCTGTCCCACGAGATCGGCGCCTTCATCGCCGGGGTGTCGCTGGCCACCAACCCCATCGCCCTGTACATCGCCGATAGCCTCAAGCCGCTGAGGGATTTTTTTCTGGTGCTGTTCTTCGTCTCGCTGGGTGCGGGCGTGGATCTCGGTGTGGTCCTGGAAGTGCTGCTGCCGGCGGCGGCGCTGGCGGTACTCCTGTTGATGGCCAAGCCGGCGTTTTTCCAGGGCCTGCTGCGGCTCACCGGCGAGCCGCCGGCACTGGCGTTGGAGGTGGGGGTGCGCCTCGGGCAGGTGAGCGAGTTCGCCCTGCTGATCGCGGTGCTGGCCATGGACAACGGGGTGCTGGCACCACGCGGCGCTTATCTGATCCAGACCACGGCGGTGCTCACCTTCGTGGTCTCGACTTACTGGATAGTGCTACGCTACCCCACGCCGGTGGCGGTCTCGGACCGTCTACGCCGTGACTGATGAATAAATACGCGGTACACGCTCCGATGGCCAGATCCCGCCTCCCACCGACACGCGGCCGTACAGTATGGCAGTAAGCCAACCATGACTTACTCGGAATCCCTGCGCCAGCGCTCGCTGCTGGCGGCGATTTTCAACGAATCCACCGATGCCCTGTTCCTGGTGGATCCGGACAGTGGGATCACCGTGGACTGCAATCCGCAGGCGGTGAAACTGTTCCAGGCCGACAGCCGGGAAGCCTTCATCGACCAGCCCAGTCCCCATCTGCAAGTACTACCCGGCAGCAAACGGGAACAGGTCGCCCGGCGCGCCGAGGAACGCCGCCAGGGTTACTGGAGCCGGGAGGTCCGTTTCCACGGTTTCCGGGGCGGCGTCTTCTGGGGCGATCTGACGGTGAAGAAAATCGACGTGGCCGGGGTACAGATCATCCTGGTGCGGATCACCGACATCACCCAGCGCAAGCAGGCCGAGGCGGTGCTCACCGACTACAACCGCACCCTGGAGCGGGAGGTGGCCGAGCGCACCGCCGCGCTGGCCCGCTCCGAGCAGCAGATCGGCGATATCCTCGCCAGCATCAGCGATGCGTTTTTCAGCCTGGATCGGGACTGGCGCTTCACCTATCTCAATGCCCGGGCCGAGGAACTGCTGGGGCATAGCGCCGGAGAATTGCTGGGCTGCAACGTCTGGAAGGTCTTTCCGGAAGCCATCAGCTTGCAGTTTCACCAGCAGTATCATGAGGCCATGGCCACCCAGCGGGCGGTGAGCTTCGAGGAGCACTTCCCGCCCCTGGCACGCTGGTTCCAGGTCAACGCTTATCCCTTCGAGGGGGGGCTGTCGGTGTACTTCCAGGATGTCACCGACCGCAAGCAGGCCGAGGCGGCACGGCGCGACAGCGAGGCCCGCTACCGACTGCTGGCGGAGCACATGAGCGACCTGGTATGCCTGCACGATCCCGACGGGCGCTATCGTTACGCCAGTCCCTCCTGCCAGAGCCTGCTGGGCTATGCCCCCGAGGAATTGCTGGGGCGCGATCCCTACGAGTTCTTCCACTCCGACGACCGGGAACGGATCCGCCGGGAATCCCACGCCGCGGCCCTGGCAGGCGAGCCGTCGCGGATCACCTACCGGATCCGCTGCCGCTGCGGAGAATATCTCTGGGTGGAGACCCTGACCCAGGGCATCCACGATGCCGACGGTCATCTGGTGAGCCTGCAGACCACCTCCCGGGACGTGCAGGACCGGGTCCAGGCCGAGCAGCAACTGCGCCATGACGCCCTCCACGACGCCCTCACCGGTCTGGCCAACCGCGCCCTGCTGGGGGAGCGTCTGGAACTGGCCATCCGCCGCCAATCCCGCCAGCCCGGCTCGCACTTCGCGGTGCTGTTCCTGGACCTGGATCGCTTCAAGGTGATCAACGACAGCCTCGGCCACCGCATCGGCGATCAGTTGCTGGTGGCGGTGGCCGGCAGCCTGCGGACCTTCGTCCGGGAGGTGGATCTGGTGGCCCGCATCAGCGGCGACGAGTTCGCCATCCTGCTGGAAAACCTGAGCGGTATCGACGAGGCCATCCAGGTGGCCGAGCGCATCACCGCCTCGTCTCACCGGCCCTTCCTGCTGGAGGAGCGGGAGGTGTTCGCCTCCACCAGCATCGGCATCGTCATGGACTCGTCCCACTACCAGCAGGGCAGCGATATCCTGCGCGACGCGGATATCGCCATGTACCGGGCCAAGCTCGGCAACGCGCCCTTCGAGATCTTCGACCCGGTGATGCACGCCGAGGCGCTGGCCCGGGTGTACCTGGAGAACGATCTGCGCCAGGCCCTGAAGGCGGAGGCGCTGGAACTGTATTACCAGCCCATCGTGGATCTGGTGAGCGGCGGGATCGTCGGCGTGGAGGCCCTGCTGCGCTGGCACCATCCCCGGCGCGGCATGGTCAGCCCCGCCGAGTTCATCCCGGTGGCCGAGGAGATCGGCCTGATCAATAGCATCGGCCTGTGGGTGCTGCGCGAGGCCTGTCAGCAGATGATGGGGATGGAATCGCGCCTGGCATCGGCCCGGGGTTTGCGGGTCAGCGTCAACCTGTCGCCGCGCCAGTTGCGTGGTGGCGATCTGGTGGCACAGATCAATGGCATTCTCCGGGAGACCGGCTTCCCGGGCCAACGCCTGACCCTGGAACTCACCGAGAGCATGCTGGTGGAGGACGCCGAGGCCATGCTGGCGTTGCTGCGGGCGATCCGCGCCCAGGGCGTGCGGATCAGCATCGACGACTTCGGCACCGGTTATTCATCGCTGAGTTACCTCCAGCGCTTTCCGGTGCATAGCCTGAAAATCGACCAGTCCTTCGTCAGTCGGATCAACGCCGAGTACGGCAACCGCGAGATCGCCCGGGTGATCCTGGCGCTCGGTCAGCAACTGAACCTGGACGTGGTGGCCGAGGGCATCGAGACCGAGGAGCAGTTGCGCTGCCTGCGGGGGCTGGACTGCCCGTTGGGCCAGGGTTATCTGTTCTCCCGGCCGCTGCCCGTCCAGGATCTGGAGCGCTTGCTGGACGGGCAGCCGATCCTACCCGGTTAGCCGTCCGCGAACACCTCCTCGAAGAACGCCTGCATGCGCTCCCAGGAATCGGCATCGGCCTCGGCGTCGTAGGCGATGGGAATGCCGAACTTCTCAGCGTTGGCGTCGGCCTCGGGGTTGGTGAAGCTGTGCAGCACGCCGGGGTAGGAGACGAACTCGTAGTCGGCGCCAGCGGCCTCCATCTCGTCCTTGAAGGCCTGGATCTGCTCCTCGGGAATAAAACTGTCGGCGCCGCCGTGGAGCACCAGCACCCGGGCCTCCACCGCGCCCTCCTCGGCACTGATGGGCGAGGCCAGCGAGCCGTGGAAGCTCACCACCCCATCCAGATCCACCCCGCTGCGGGCCATGTTCAGCACCACCGCGCCGCCGAAGCAGTAGCCGATGGCACCGATCTTGTCGGGGTTCACGGTCTCGTGCTGCTGGAGGAACGCCATGGCGGCGAGAAACCGCGAGCGACCCACATCACTACTCTGCATCACCTCGGCGGCGAACCTACCGGCATCCTCCGGGTGATCGGCCTGCTGGCCCTCGCCGTACATATCCACCGCCAGCGCGGTATAGCCGAGGCCGGCCAGCATCTCGGCGCGGCGCCGGGCGTAGTCGTTATGGCCCCACCACTCGTGGACCACCAGCACCCCGGGGCGCGGCCCCTCGACGCTGTCATCAAAAGCCAGATAGCCCTGCATGGTGGTGCCGTTATCGGAATAACTCACTTCCTCGGTCTGGATCTCGGCATGGGCCGGGTTCAGCAGAACCAGCAGGCCCAGCGCGGCAAACAGTTGTTTCATGGTTATCTCCTCGCAGGATGAACGCCCACCAATAGTAGACCAATCCCCGCCACCCGCCAGAGGCGCCCACTGAACCTAGACGCCGCCGCTCCGTCGGTTAACAGTAGACATGGCGACCCGGCCGCGCCGCCTGGCGGGTTGCCCAGCACTAGGGAATTACCGGCATGCCCCATCCAAGCTCAGCCATGGTCGCCGTCATCCTGATGGCCGCCTTGCTCCTGTCCACGCCCCTTGCCGCCCAGCAGGAAACGGCATCGTCCCCCGCCGATAGCACGGAGCTGGCAGCGCTGCTACAGGATCTCCAGGATCCGGCGGCCCGGGAGCGGTTGCTGGACCAACTGCAACTGCTGTTGGAGGCTCGCCGCCGGCTGGATCCGGCGGCACCGGCGGCCGACACCACACCCTCCGCCGAGGCCGCGCTCCCCGATCCCGATACAGCGGTGGCCGAAGGGGCGATCCTGGCCGACACCCAGGTGCAGGAGGCCACCGGGGAGTTGCTGCTGGCGGTGTCGCGGCGGCTGGCCGGTCTGCGCGACACGGTGGTGCTGATCATGAGCGATCTGGGCGAGTTGTCGGCGTTCTCCGACTGGGTCAGGACGCAGATCCGCGATCCCGCCCAGCGCGCCCTGTGGCTGTCGGTGCTGGTGAACCTGGCGCTGGTGCTGGGCGCCGGCTACCTGGCCTTCTCGCTGCTGTGGTTGGCGCTGCGCCGGCCCTACCGGGCACTGGCCAGCCGCGGCGATGCCGGCTGGTTCGGCCGGGTATTGCTGCTCACCGTGATGCTGCTGCTGGAGCTGGTGCCGATCCTGGCGTTTGCCGCCGGTGCCTACACCACCCTGACCATTCTGGAGCTCCAGCGCCTGACCCGGCTGGTGGCGGTGGCCTGGATCAACGCCTCGTTGATCCTCAGGCTGGTGATGGCGCTGGGTCGGGTGCTGTTCGCGCCCCAGGCGCCGCGCCTGCGCCTGCTGGTGATGAACGACGAGACCGCCCACACCCTGCAACGCTGGCTGCGGGTCATCGCCGCCACCGCCGTGTACGGCTACTTCGCACTGGAGGCGGCGCTGCTGCTCGGCCTGCCCTACTTCGCCCGCGACGCACTGCTGCGGGTGGTGGGGTTGATCGTCACCCTGCAACTGGTGACACTGATCCTGCGCCAGCGCCGCCCGGTGGCAAAACTGATCCGCGGCGAGCGCCAGGAGGGTCGCAAACTCGCCCTGCGGGTGCTGCGCCGACGGTTGGCACAGGTGTGGTTCCTGCTGGCCATTGCCTACGTGCTGGCCCTCTACGGGATCTGGAACCTGGGGGTGACCGGCGGCTTCACCTATATGCTGCGGGCCACGGTGCTGACCCTGCTGACCCTGGCGGTGAGTTATTCCCTGCTGATGGTGCTGACGCGGCTGGTGAACCGGTTGCGTTTGGCCCGGACCATCGACCGGAATCGCTTCCCGGGGCTGGAGCGGCGTCTACATCAGTACCTGCCCACCCTGCACCGGGTGGCGCGGGGACTGATCTATCTCCTCACCCTCGGCGTGCTGCTGGAGATCTGGGGCGTGGAGGTGGTGAAATGGCTATGGAGCCCACCGGGCTGGATCCTCCTCAGCACCGTGTTGCAGGTGGCGGGCATCGTACTGGGCGCGCTGATCCTCTGGGAGGTGGCCAGCAGCCTCATCGAAAGCTTCCTCACCGAGCATCAGCGTAACGGCAAGCGTCACGTCCCCAGCGCCCGTACCCGCACCCTGCTCACCGTGGCGAGGAACGCCCTGCTGGTATTTCTCACCATCGTCGCGGGGCTGGCCATTCTCGCCGAACTCGGCATCAACATCGGCCCGCTGGTGGCCGGCGCCGGGGTGCTGGGGGTGGCGCTGGGCTTCGGCTCCCAGAAGCTGGTGCAGGACATCATCACCGGCATCTTCATCCTGTTCGAGGATCTGATCTCGGTGGGCGACGTGGTGGACGTGGCCGGCAAGGCCGGGCTGGTGGAAGCGGTGTCGCTCAGGAACGTGCGCCTGCGCGATCTGGCCGGCACGGTACACACCGTACCCCACTCCACCATCTCGACGATCTCCAACCTCACCAAGGGCTTCTCGTTCTACGTGTTCGACATCGGCGTGGCCTACCGGGAGGATGTGGACCGGGTGATGACGGTGCTCAAGGAACTGGGCGAGGAGATCCGCCGGGATCCGGAGATCGGCCCGAAGATCCTGGAGCCGTTGGAGATCTTCGGGGTGGACGGGTTCGCCGACTCGGCGGTGATCATCAAGTGCCGCTTCAAGACCGCACCCATTCAGCAATGGACCGTGGGACGGGCCTTCAACCGGCTGATCAAGAACCGCTTCGACCAGCTGGGCATCGAGATCCCCTACCCCCACACCACGGTATACTTCGGCCAGGACCGCCAGGGCCACGCGCCGCCAGCGCGGCTGTGGTTCGAATCCGGCAATGATGCCCCCGGCCCGCTGGCCAAACGGCCCATGGCCGCCAACAGCCCCACCCCCACCCCGGAAAGCGAACCCGACTAGCGCCCAGTTCCATGGAACATCGGGACCCCTTGCAGGATTTTTCCGGGACTGCCGACTCTGGTGCTGCTGTAGCCTCAGACCTCCGGCGCCACCACCTCATACGCCTTCACCTTCTCCCGCAGTTCCTCCGGAAACGGCGTCGGCCGCTTGGCCACCGTGTCGTACCACACCACCACACAGAGCGCCGTGGCCACCGGCTGCTCCTCCCCCTCCCGGAAGATCGCGTTGGCGATGGTGAGGCTGGATTTCCCCAGCCGACTCACCCGGCTCCCCACCTGGATCCGCGCCGGGTACTCCAGTTGCTGGATGAAGGTGCAGCGGATATCGGCCAGCACCATGGTCTGGGGATCTTGCAGGGTACGCTCCAGCACCTCGTGGATATAGCCCACCCGACCGGATTCCAGATAACGGAAGTACTGCACATTGTTCACGTGGCGCAGGGTGTCCATCTCCCCCCACTGCACGATGAGGGGCACGAAATGCCGGAAATCGCTTCGGATCATGATTGTACTCGGAGTGAAAATCTCGCCGGGCAATGGTAGGTGTTTCCCGGTGCCGGTGCTACCCTTCGCCCCATGAACCGCCACCTCGTGATCCTCGCCCTGCTCGCCTGCGCCGGCTGCGCTTCGGTGTTCCAGGCGCCCCCGGACGCCGGTCCGCCGCTGGTGACCCGGGAGAGCCTGGCGCGCCAGTGGTTCGAGATCGGCAATCTCTACGCCGAACTCGGCGATCTGGACGAGGCCGAGGCCGCCTACCGGCGCGCGCTGGAACTCGGCATGGACCAGCGCGCCCGCCATAACCTGGGCCTCGTGCAGGTGCGCATGGGCATGGAGGCGCTGGCCGATGCCCGCAACGAGATGCCCCCGGACCCGGTGGCGCGCCGGGAGCTGCGCGCCTACCTGCAAACCCTGCTGGATCGGGTGGGTGCCCCGGAGCCGCCCGAGGTTTCGGAAAATCCCAGTCCTGCCCTAAACTTGGAATCTCAACCCACAGGCCGGAGAGCGCCGCCATGAGCATCTACAACCATATCCTGGTCGCCACCGATGCCTCCGAGGAAGCCCGCATCGTGGGCGGGCGCGCTTTGGAGATCGCCCGCCGCCACAACGCCAGGGTAAGCCTGATCCACGTGGTGGAGGAGGTGAACCTGAGCGCCGGTTACGAGTTGATGCCACTCCTCCCGGAACTGCCCGACGAGGCGCTGCTCGGCGAGGCGCGGGCGCAACTGGATCGGCTGGCCGAGGAACTGGAGATCCCCGACTGCGCCCGCTGGGTGGTGTCGGCGGTGTCCACCCAGGAGGGGATCCTGCGCATCGCCCGGGAACAGAACATGGATCTAATCGTGGTGGGTTGCCACGGGCGCCACGGCCTGTCGCTGCTGCTGGGCTCCACTGCCAATGCGCTGTTGCACCGGGCGCCGTGCGACGTGCTGGCGCTGCGGATCGGCGGCGAGCAGTAGCCCGCGATATTCGACGGGCCGCTGGCGCCTTCAGGAAACAATCGCAACACGGTGCCACCCAGCCGCAACCGTCCGGAAACCCGGGCCGGTTAGGCTGGGTCGCATTGTCGTTCCCGCCCAGGAGACCTGCCCATGACCGACCTCGCCCCGGACATTTTCCGCCAGCGCCTGCTCATCGAGGGTTATTACACGGTGGACGTGGACAAGGCCTCCCTCACCCGCTTTATGCTGGATCTGGCCGCTCATCTGGACCTTCGCACCTACGGCGATCCCATCGTGTTCAGTCCCGATAGCGGCATGGGCAAGGCCGAGAACGCCGGTTTCGACGCCTTCGTGCCGCTCATCGACTCCGGCATCAGCGCCTACGTGTGGACCGGGCCGCGGTTTTTCTCGGTGGTGCTCTACACCTGCAAGGGCTTCGACGGGGAGGCCGCCGTGGATTTTACCCGCCGCACCCTCGGGGTCAGCGGGCAGTGGACCAGCCGGGCTTTCTGAGGAGCCGTCACCATGCGTTACCGTTATCACACCGCCGATGTATTCACCCATCAACCCTTCGGCGGTAACCCGCTGGCCGTGGTCATGGATGCCACGGGCCTCGACGGCGAGACCATGCGCACCATCGCCCGGGAGTTCAACTACTCGGAAACCGTGTTCGTACTGCCCCCGGACAATCCCGCCCACACCGCGAGACTGCGGATCTTCACCCCGGCCCGGGAACTGCCCTTCGCTGGGCACCCCACGGTGGGCACGGCGTTCCTGCTGGTACACAGCGGCGCGGTGGATTTCGACGGGCCGGAAACCCGACTGGTGCTGGAGGAAGGCGTGGGACCGGTGCCGGTGACGGTGCACCGCGATGGCGCCGGAAGAGTGGCATCCTGCCAGCTCTCGGTGGCGCAACTGCCCGAGTTCGGGCCGCCGGCGCCGGATCGCGAGGCCGTCGCCGCCATGCTGGGGCTCGCGCCCGATCAGTTGCTGGACGGCGAATTCGCCCCCACGGCGGTGTCCTGCGGGGTGCCGTTTCTGCTGGTGGGGGTGCGCGATTCGGCGGCGGTGCGCCGGTCCCGCCCGGATCTCGTTCAATGGGCCAAGATACTGGGTAATTTCTGGGCCACCGAGGCGCTGGTCTACACCCCCGCTCCCGACCTGCCGGACTGCGAGTTGCACGGGCGCATGTACGCCCCTTCCATGGGCATCCCCGAGGATCCGGCCACCGGCGCGGCGGGGGCGGCGCTGGCGGGTTTTCTGGGGAGCCGCGCGGGCGACGGCAGCCACGCCTGGCGGCTGGCCCAGGGCGTGGAGATGGGCCGGCCCAGCCGGCTGATGCTGGAGGCCGATACGGCCGGCGGCGCGGTCACCGGGGTACGGGTAGGCGGCACCAGCGTGGCGGTCTGCGAGGGCTGGATCACGGTGCCGGACGCCTGACAGCGGCTACACTTGGCACCGGGATCACAACACACTGGGAGACAGCATGGACCTCATCGACTGGGACGATTTCGCCCGGGTGGAATTGCGGGTGGGCACCATCGTCGCCGCCGAACCCTTCCCCGAGGCGCGCAAGCCCGCCTACAAGCTCCGGGTGGATTTCGGACCGGAGATCGGCGAGCGGCGCTCGTCGGCGCAGATCACGGATCTTTATACCCCGGAGGCGTTGCTGGGCAAGCAGGTGATCGGGGTGGTGAACTTCCCCCCGAAGCAGATCGGTCCGGTGCGTTCGGAGTGTCTGGTGACGGGCTTCGTCAACGACGAGGGCGCGGTGGTGCTGGCGGTGCCGGATAAGCCGACGCCCAACGGGGCGAAGCTTGCCTGAACCGTTGAGCGCCCACGGTTCTCCCAGGGGGCTTCAAACGCCCCCGAAACGCTCCCGCAACCCCGCCCCCGGCGCCGGCAACGGCCCGTCGGCGGTCTCCAGCATCTGCGTGAGATAGCGCTCGGCGGGCGCGAGCACCCGCTGATAGATATTCCGGCACAGCAGCCGCGCCGCCGTCCCCGGCCAGTCGCTGGGCAGCAACTCGGTGGGCAGTAGTGGGTCGCGCAGCAACACCCGACGAAAATCGTGGATCAGCAGCGTGCGCACCCAGAAAGCCTGGGCCGGGTCCAGCTCGTCCACGCTGTCCAGTGCCCGCCACACCGGCCGGTACAGTTCCA
>JGI12109J20283_10497395_pt1 | contig 16341 bp, 10 predicted proteins | sample ElkSlonscriptome_12_FD_20283 | JGI IMG/M metagenome (IMG submission 20283)
TGATCGTTTCAGATGAATCTTTAAATTTAGTAGAGAACTTTTCTGCAGTTAATGGATCAGGTTTTTTTACTGACTTTCTAGATCAACATGAAGATTCAGCTATGGTGATCATTACGCATCGTTTGTTTATGACCGGGCCAAATTCTGTTGCCAGCCAATATGAAGAATACAGAGAGTTTGGCTCAAATTCGCTGAATAGAAATATGAATGTGGTGGTAGTTGATGTGGATGAGCTTTATGATCAATTTGGCTACGGTGTTTCGAAAAGCGGTTTGGCACTGCGCAATTTTGCTCGCTTTATGTTGCAGCAATGGGAAACGGATCCACAGTACTTATTGCTACTGGGTAATTCCGTACGAACGGCAGATAGAAATAGACCGCAGGATGCAGCTCAGCTTCCGGGCTACCGGCAAAGGCCAAACTTATACGAGCAAAATTTGGTTCCATCAGTTGGCTATCCTATGAGCGATAACCTTATTTCGGCACAGCTATTTGGTACGGAAATGGTTCCGCAGATAAGAACCGGAAGAATTTCTGCTCTAAGTCCCACTCTGGCGCAATGGTACTTAAATAAACTTATCGAATTTGAGAATCAACCGCCTGCACAATGGATGCGCAATATCATGCACTTCGGTGGGGGAACCACGGATAATGAGCAACAGGCTTTTGCCAACTTTCTATCCAATTACGAAGCTATTGCGGTAGACTCAAGTTTTGGCGCCAATGTTCATACTTTCCTAAAAACATCAGATCTGCCAATAGAAATCAATGTAAGTGACGAGATCAATCAGCTAATAGAAGAGGAGGGATCTTCTATGATGACTTTCTTTGCCCATGCTGGAGGAAGCGCAGGCTTTGATCAATCAATAGACGACCCAAATAATTTTGATTGGAATGGAAGATACCCCTTTCTTCTTGGAAATGGCTGCTATACCGCTGACTTTCATAGTGCCAATAATACCAGCACATCTGAACAATACGTACTTCTGCAAAATAAGGGCGTCATTGGCTTTTTAGCAACTTCAGATATCGGCTTTGCCGGCCAACTAGATGTTTTTAGTCGGAAGTTTTACGAGCAATTTTCCAGAGAGAATTACGGAGGAAGTGTGGGAGATCATATTAAAAAAACAATAGATGAGATAGAAACTTCATTTGGAGCAACTGTTCGATGGAAATATCATTGCCTGAGTTTTTCACTTCAGGGAGATCCTTCTGTAATCCTGAACTCGTGGCCACTGCCAGACTTTAAAGTGGACGATACAGATATATTCTTCACGCCCGAAAATATCACTGCCGAATTGGATTCGTTCACAGTGAATGTCGCCATCTCTAATATAGGTAGAGTGACAAATATGCCTTTTCAGCTGACTATCAACCATAATACTCCCAATGGAATTGGCGATTCTATTTATGTGGCTACCTTAAATGGGCTGAATTACGTTGATACTATCAGTTTTAAAATTGGTATAGACTTACAGAATGGCCTTGGATTGCACGAATTTCATGTGGATGTTGATCTTCCGAGCAACGAAATAGATGAGCTTGACGACTCTGGAAATAATTCTGCCGATGCGGAATTATTCCTGGCAAGTAGCGGTATAGTTCCAATGATACCTAAACGCTTTGCCGTTGTTCCGGAAGCCAATGTGGTGCTAAAAGCATCAACGGGTAATCCGATGGCTGAAGCCAAAGAATATTTGATTCAAATCGATACTACAGATACTTTTGATAGCCCGGCTTTTCAATCTACTTCAGTTATTCAGAGTGGAGGTGTGGTTGAGTGGCAACCTAAACTGAACTACCCCGACAGCATCGTTTATTTTTGGCGTTGCGCAGAAGCAGGAGCAGATAACATTTGGCAGAACTCGTCCTTTCAATACATTCCAGATAAATCGGGTTGGGGTCAGGATCATATTTTTCAGTTTGAAGATAACTCATTATCAGCAGCATCAATCAACAGAACTGCCCGTGAATTTCAGTTTCAGCAGGGCTCCGTTTCGATCGTTAACAATGTGAATACTCCATCTACAAATGGGATGAATGTAATTCTCAATACTGAGTTGGTAGAATTGGATGCTTGCTTTGGAACTCGCTCTATTCACCTTGTGGTATTCGACCCAGTTACTTTTCAAGCCTGGGGTACAAGTGCTGAAGGTCAAAATCCAGAGAATAGCTTCGGGAATGTTAACGATGGCACTGGTTGCAGGAATAGAGTTGAGTACTATTTCATATTCCGTTCAACACCTGCCCAGCTTGACACCTTGGCAAATTTGCTTTTATCAGACATCATACCAGACGGACACTACCTAGTGCTCTATACAGTTGGAACAGGTGCCAGCAGAGGGGTTAGGTATGAGGACTGGGATAATTCCAATGGAAATATCTACACAGCCTTTCAGGAGCTTGGCGCTGTACAAATTGGAGCTGAAGGTGCACAGAATTTAGTTCCTTTCTCTTTAATCGCCAGAAAAGGTAGCCCTGAAACGGCTCAGGAAGTTGTCGGCACATCCCAAAATCAAGCTATTCAAAACGTTTATTCTGCTCAAGCCAGCCTTGGACAAGGAGTAGTAAAGACCCCAAAAATCGGCCCTGCTCTGTCCTGGGAGAGTGGTTCCTGGAAACTGAGCACGGTAGATGCTTTTGAAGGAGATGAATCGGTTATTCAACTTGTTGGAATAAATCCTGAAGGAATAGAAGTTCCTATTTCCGGTGGTGAGTTTTCTACGAATTTTCCCGGCGGTGAAGAAGAAATAGATCTCGGATCTTTAGTAAACGCCCAGGAATATCCGGAATTACGACTGCAAGCAGACCTGAAAGATTTGGCGAATACCACTCCCCTGCAAATTGATAGATGGCATATACTCTATGAAGATGTTCCCGAAGCAGCCGTTGACCCTAACACACATTTAGAGTTTAATGCTGAATCTCTGCAGCAAGGTGAACCTGGCTCTATTTCAGTGGCTATCCGCAATATCTCTGGTGTGGATATGGACTCGCTTCTGGTTCATTATTGGATTGAAGATGAAAACAGAGAGAGAATTGACATATCATATCCAAGACAGGCACCCCTGAGCGCGGGAGCCACCTTAATTGATACAGTTGAATTTGATACGCGCTATCTATCCGGTAGAAATGTACTTTGGGTAGAGGTAAACCCAAAAGATGATAATGGAGTGTCAGACCAATTAGAGCAAAACCACTTCAACAACATCCTTCAACTTCCTTTTGATGTTAATCTGGATACAGAAAACCCACTTTTAGACGTAACCTTTGACGGTATACATATTATAAACGGTGAGATCGTTTCACCACAGCCTGAAGTGGTGATTTCGCTCAAAGATGAAAATCCCTTCCTGATAATGGATGAGCCTGCAGATACCGCTCTTTTCAATTTGTTTTTAGTTAGTCCGGGAAGTAATGTGAACCAGCCCTTGAGCTTTACACCTGGTTCAGGTGAAGAGGAGTATATGCAGTTCATTCCTGCTACAGATCAGAAAAACAGGGCGAAGGTTATTCTAAACCCAAGACTTGAACAAGACGGTGAATACACATTAGTTGTTCAGGCTTCGGATAAATCGGGTAATTCATCGGCTAATGTTAACTACACCATTAGTTTCGAAGTCATTCACCAGTCTACCATTACCGAAGTGCTCAACTACCCAAATCCATTTACAACGAGCACACAGTTTGTATTTACTTTGACAGGCTCTCAGGTTCCCGATGAATTCAAAATCCAGATTATGACTATTAGCGGACGAGTTGTTCGCGAGATAATGCTGGATGAGTTTGGACCCATTAGAGTAGGGCGAAATATTTCGAATTACCGCTGGGATGGCCGCGATGAATTTGGAGATAGACTGGCAAATGGAGTTTATCTCTACCGGGTAATTGCAAGAATTAACGGCGAAGATATCACGAATAGAGACGGCGGAGCTGGCCAGTATTTCAAAGAATCATTCGGTAAAATGGTCCTTTTCAGATAGCTTATCGCTCATCTCAATTTTCAATTAGAAGCTTATTATCGGAATGGAGAATTATACGTTAGCTTTCTTCGTACTTTTGCCCCGGATTTAAAGAAATTTTCATGGATCAATACGATGTTATCGTAATCGGCTCCGGTCCCGGAGGATATGTATGCGCTATTAGAGCAGCTCAATTGGGATTTAAAACTGCAATCATTGAAAAATATCCTACCCTGGGCGGTACCTGCCTGAACGTAGGTTGCATCCCTTCCAAAGCTTTGCTAGATTCTTCAGAGCACTTTCACAAGGCAGCAAAGGAGTTTAAGGATCACGGAATAAAGATCAATGCTCCAAAGGTAGATATGCCCCAGATGATCAAGCGAAAAAGCGCAGTTGTTGAGCAAACAACAAAGGGTATTGAGTTCCTGATGGACAAAAATAAGATTAAGGTTTACCACGGAGTAGGATCTTTCGAAGACAAGAACACGGTAGTCGTTAAATCAGAAGATCAGGAAGAAAAGATTTCCGGAAAGCATATCGTGATTGCCACCGGTTCAAAGCCCAATTATTTTCCGGGCATGGAGCCCGATAAAGATAGAATCATTACGAGCACGGAAGCCCTGGAGCTGAAAGAAGTGCCCAAGAAGATGGTCATTGTGGGTGGTGGAGTAATCGGCCTGGAACTCGGATCGGTTTATGCCCGTTTGGGATCGGAAATTCAGGTAGTTGAATTTACAGATTCAATCATCCCTACCATGGATAGAACCATGGGAAAAGAACTTCAAAAGTCTTTGAAAAAAGAAGGCATCAAGTTTAATTACCATCACAAAGTCCAGAAAGTTGAGAATACCGGGAATGGGGTCAAAGTAACGGCATTGGACAAGAACGATAAAGAAGTGAGCTTCGAGGCTGATTACTGCCTGGTATCCGTTGGAAGAAAGCCTTATACCGAAGGTCTGGGACTCGATAAAATCGGTCTCGAAACCGATGATAGAGGCAGAATTGAAATCAACGATAAGCTGCAAACTAAGGTGGAAGGCATATATGCTATTGGCGATGTGGTAAAAGGAGCGATGCTCGCCCATAAGGCTGAAGAAGAAGGAACCTTTGTAGCCGAAGCCATAGCCGGTCAAAAACCGCATATTAACTACAGGTTGATTCCGAATGTAGTTTACACCTGGCCAGAAGTTGCAGGAGTGGGTTACACAGAAGAAGAATTAAAAGAAGCAGGTAGAGAATATAAAAGCGGTTCATTTCCCATGCGAGCTCTTGGGCGCTCTAGAGCCAGCGGAGACATCAATGGATTGATCAAAGTTCTGGCAGATAAAGAAACAGATGAGATTTTGGGTTTTCATATGATTGGAGCCCGCGCTGCAGACCTGATCATGGAAGGAGTAGTTGCAATGGAGTATAGAGCAAGTGCGGAAGACATAGCCCGTATGAGTCACCCGCACCCAACCTATTCAGAAGCGGTGAAAGAAGCGGCTCTTGCAGCAACGGAAAACAGGCCAATCCATATTTAACCGAGAACATGTTCACTCCTAAAGCGTTTGGGTGATATGAAAAAGAGAATTGGCGTCTTGATGATAAATCTGGGTACTCCCGATAGTCCCAAAGTCGGTGATGTGCGCAAGTATCTATCAGAGTTCCTGAATGACCCCAGAGTTATTGATATTCCATGGCTGGCCAGGAAAATTTTAGTTAATGCTATTATCGTTCCGTTTAGAGCTCCAAAGTCAGCCAAGATTTACAAAGAATTGTTTGAGCTGAGTGGAGGGGAATCGCCCTTATTGGTTTACGGAGAAAAGCTCAAAGCAACTCTTCAAGAGCGTTTCAATAATGAAGATCACGAAGTTACTGTAGAACTGGCCATGCGTTATGGAAACCCGAGCTTGAATACGGTTTGTGAACGTATGAATAAAGCGGGCTATGATGAGGTTGTTGTTTTTCCGCTTTTTCCACAGTACGCATCTGCCAGCACCGGCTCCGCACTTGAGAAGGCCTTGAGATTGATCAAGAATTGGTATGTAATTCCGGCTGTAAAGGTCATTTCGCAATATTACGACCACGAAGGCTACATCAACACCATTATTGAGCGGGCCAGGAAGTATGATTTGAAAGAATACGACCATATACTATTCTCCTACCACGGTTTACCAGTTCGCCAAGTAGATAAGGTCTATGAAGACAGGCGCTGCGATAATCACAATTGTGAGAGTGAGATAAATGAAGAAAATAGATTTTGCTACAAGGCTACTTGTTATGCAACTACGCGGCTTATCGCTGAAAAGCTCAATATCACTGAGAAAGATTATACCGTTTGCTTTCAATCAAGACTGGATAAAAAGTGGCTTGAGCCCTTTTCAGATCAAGTAGTTGAAGAGTGGGGTAAAAAAGGAGCGAAGAAATTGTTGGTCTTCTCACCTGCATTTGTTTCTGATTGTTTAGAAACTACCATTGAGATTGGCGATGAGTACCAGGAAATATTTGAGAAATACGGAGGTGAAAAGGTTCAGTTGGTTGAAAGTCTGAACGATCATCCCTTGTGGATCGATACCTGCGAAGAAATCATCAGAGAGCAGTTCTAAGCTCACCTACTTTCTTTAGATTTGAAATTCGTGTTTAAAGAATTACCCCATACATCAGGTGCCGAAGTTTTTATTTGTCTTGCATCTCTGGCAGTGAAAGAATCTCACTTCGCTTTTTATGTGGATGGACTTGATAAGTTTGACCTGGCTCTGGGTGCTCAGCGGTCTATCTCTATTCTTGAATCTGAAGGAGCTTTTGATAAGTTGGCTGCATTCCAGAAACAATCAGAAAAACGAATAGCCGGATTCCTGGGCTACGATTTAAAAAACGATCTGGAGAAGCTTCATTCGAATAACCCGTCTGACTTAAACTTTCCCGAAGCCGTTTTCTTTGAACCCATCGTATCGATAAAGTACCGCAATGGAAGTATTCAGATTGAGACTGATTCGTCCGAAACTTTGAAGAAAATAGAAAACGCGCTCGATGCCAAAAATTCCGAATTCATAAGCCAACCGGATTTCGCACATAATATTCATCCTGAAACTTCCAGGGATGCTTACCTGGAAAATGCGATGAAAATCCGCGATCATCTTAAACGCGGCGACATATACGAGGCAAATTATTGCATTCAATTTTCGGGTGAAGTAGAAGATTTTAATCCTATTCAGCAGTTTTTAAATCTACAGGCTAAAACCGAAGCTCCTTTTTCTGTTTTCGCAGGCTTTCAGAATCAATTCATCTTGTCCGCTTCTCCGGAACGCTACCTGAAAAATGACCGTGGGTATCTGATATCTCAACCCATCAAGGGAACAATGAAGCGTTCAGGCGATCCTGAGCTCGATGAGATATACAAAGAACAATTGCGCCAGGATGTCAAAGAGCAAAGTGAAAATGTAATGATCGTTGATTTGGTGCGCAACGATCTTTCCAGAGTGGCCCAAAGGGGTTCAGTAACCGTTCCGGAACTTTTCGGTGCTCAAACATTTAAAACGGTTCACCATTTGGTAAGTACGGTTAGCGCCAAACTAAATCGCGAAAAATACAACCACTGGGATGCTATCAAGGCAAGCTTCCCAATGGGGTCCATGACTGGCGCTCCAAAAATTTCGGCTATGAAACTTATAGACAGATATGAGGGCTTTAAGAGATCGGCTTATTCTGGCGCTTTCGGCTGGATGGACCCGAATGGCGATTTCGACTTTAATGTCATGATAAGAAGTATTTATTTCAACGAAAATCTTTCGCGTGTTTCTTTTGCTGTGGGAAGTGCTCTCACCATCAAAGCCGATCCTGAAAGTGAATACGAAGAATGCATGCTGAAGGCCAAGGCATTGATTGAATCTTTAGAGTCTGCCAAAATTAGCAATGGACTTATTACAGAAGTTTAAATCGGAGCTCCATAGCCTTGGCGTTGAAGAAGATCAGAAAGTTCTAATCGCAGTGAGTGGCGGTCTTGATTCAATGGTTTTACTTGACTTAGCAAGAAGAACAGGCTTGAGTATGGTTGCAGCGCATGTTAACTACCACAAAAGGGGAGAAGCCAGCCATAAAGACGAGCAGCTAGCCCGAGATTACTGTACACAATACAATATCAAGTTCGAATCAAAAAGTGCAGAACTTTCTTTAGAAGAATCAAAAGATGGCTTTCAGGCTGAAGCAAGGAAAGTGAGGTATTCCTGGTTTGATGAATTGTGTTCAGAAAGCAGCATTGATCTGATTTTCACCGCACACCACCTGAATGATAGAATAGAAACTCTTTTTATCAATCTTCTGCGTGGCGCGGGCTTAAAGGGCTTAAAATCCATTCCCCGAATAAAGGGGAGAATCAAACGTCCCCTCCTAGCTTTTGAAAGAATTGAGTTAGAAGAATATGCGAAAGCATTCAAAATTCCCTGGCGCCAGGATGAGAGTAATTTCTCAGATGAATATCTGAGGAATAAGATCAGACACGGCCTTGCAAAAGAATTCAAAGATCTCTCCGAACGGGCTGAGCAAAATGCTGGCAGAGCTATGGATTTCCTGGCTGAAGCTGACGCCTATTTTCAGAAGCTAGCCAGTAGACGAATAGCTCAGTTTAAAGAGAAAGATGACATTATTGAGATTAAAGACGATGAATGGAATCTGCTCTTCAAGGAGAAGCCCCTGCACAAATATGTCTTTGAAAAACTGGGATTTTATCCCGAACAGCTCAATTTGCTGGAGCATTTCGGAGACTCGCAATCTGGAAAGAAGATAAAGGGTAAAGATTGTGTAGTGTACCGAGATCGGAAGCGTTTCCTGATCAAGGAAAAGGCAGATTCAGATCATCAGGTATTCCACATAGTCAGTCCGGAAGGAAGAATAACAAGTCCCATAAAGATGAATTGGGAATTGATAAAAAATGTAAATGCAGACGACCTCAAGAATCCAAATTTGGGCTACCTGAATTTATCGAAGCTTTCTTTTCCTTTAACACTCAGGCCCTGGTCAGAAGGCGATAAGTTTCAGCCCTATGGAATGAAAGGTAGTAAGAAGCTGAGTGATTTTTTCACGGACATTAAACTCTCTGCTATTGAAAAGGAAAATGTTTATATACTCGTTTCCGGTTCTGAAATTGCCTGGGTCGTTGGGTTCAGAGTATCAGATAATTTTGCCTTAAAATCTGGAGATAAATCAATTATAAAGTTTGAGCTTGATTCCTGAAACACCATTAGACAAAAATGAAATAAGTATCAAGGTGAAGCATCGGTCTTTCATGCTTTATGTGCTATTGGGTGGGCTGTTCATTACGGCTCTTGTTGCATGTAACCTGATAGCCAATAAGTTCGTTACGGTAAATCTCGGATTCTACACCTTTGTTCTTTCTGCAGGGGTGTTGCCTTACCCGCTTACATTTCTCATAACAGACATTCTTTCGGAAATCTATGGGAGGGCCAAAACCAATATGGTAGTGCTGGTTGGTTTTGTAGCTTCTCTTTTTGTTTTATTGATTTTATGGATGGGTGGGCAGTTTGACTCTATTCCGAACTCCCCGGTAACTAACGACGATTACAATACAGTATTTCAGAATTCCTGGAGGGTAATCCTGGCCAGCATGGTTGCTTATTTAATTGCTCAACTGATAGATGTGCGCATGTTTCACTTTTGGAAAAGGCTGACGAGAGGTAAAAAACTCTGGCTCAGAAATAATGCATCTACCGTAGTCTCTCAATTGGTTGATACTACACTTGTCGTCCTTGTGCTTTTTATCGGGAGGGAAGACGCCGAAACGATGGCTGAGTATATTCGCGACGGATGGGCCTTTAAAGCAATGTGCGCACTCATTGATACCCTGTTTATTTACATCATTATTGGATATATCCGGAAAGTCTTTCGCTTGAAAATAGGCGAAGAAGTTGATTTTCTCTGATTGGGTTTACAACAATGATTTTCGATTTTAAGCATTCTTTAGGCAGTTTTCGTAGCTTTGCACACGTTCAAATTCTCGGGAATTCATGTTGAAATTCAAAGTTCTCCTAACCGCAGTGATGGCGGTTTTTTCGTTAAATGTTGTTTTCGGTCAGATTTACGATCCGGTTGACTGGACTTTTGAAGTTGAACTTAAGGATAATAACCAGGCAGAGCTGATAATGAAGGCCACTATTGAAGAAGGATGGCATATTTATGCCATGGATCTTCCGAGCGATCAGGGGCCTCTGCCCACCGAGTTTATCTACAACCCGGCTAACAGCTACTCACTGGAAGGTAGGACTCAAGAAGGAAAATACGTTACGCATTACGATCCAAATTTTGATATGGATCTAAATTATTTTGAAGACGAAGCCGTCTTCAGGCAGCTAATCAATCGCCTTTCAGAAGAAAAATTTTCAGTTACAGGTGAACTCTCCTTTATGGTTTGCAACGAAGAAATGTGCTTGCCACCTGAGTATGTAGAATTTGATTTTAAGGTAGCAGGGGCAGAAGGAGCGTCTGCTTCAGATAAAGAAGAAGGCCAGGCCTTTGGTTCAGAATCTTCTTTTTCTTTTGGCGGATCAGAAGAGAACGAAATATTAGATCCTGTAAAATGGAAAGTCTCAATTGAAGAAGAAACTGACTCTACCGCTATTATTGTGGCTAAGGCAGCAATCGCAAAGCATTGGCATGTTTACGATGCTTTTGATCGTTTTGAGGTAGAAGGCCCGGAGCCTACAACATTTATGTTTGATACTCTAAAGGGCTTTGAACCTGTAGGTAAAGTTATTTCGGGAGATCCTATCGTGGCTTACGATCCGAACTTTGCCATGGATCTGGCTTATTTTGAGAATGAAGCCGTCTTTAAACAAAAAATCAGAAAGCTTTCAAATGAAAAAATTGAGCTGAATGGCTATCTCTCCTACATGGCCTGCGATGACGCTAAGTGTATTTTTCCTCCGCCAGTTGAGTTTTCGTTTAAACTGGATGGCACCACCTCAGATGTCAACATAAGTTCAGAACCGGAAACTATCGGCAAAAAAGAAGATTCAAGAAGTAATTGGGGGATCTTTATCATATCATTTTTAAGCGGATTTGCTGCTCTTCTTACGCCTTGCGTATTTCCGATGATCCCAATGACGGTGAGCTTTTTTACCAAACAGAGTAAAACACGTGCGGCCGGTATCAAGAATGCCATTATTTACGGTCTAAGTATCATCGTAATTTATGTGGTGCTCGGTGTTGTGGTTACCGCTGCTTTTGGGGCATCTGTGTTATCAGAAATGTCTACAGATCCTTGGTTTAACCTATTCTTCTTTGCGCTACTTATTGTTTTTGCTATTTCTTTTCTTGGAGCATTTGAGATTACGTTGCCAAACTCCTGGATAAATAAAGCAGATTCAAAAGCTGATAAGGGTGGTTTAATTGGCATTTTCTTTATGGCATTTACACTTGCCTTAGTTTCTTTCTCTTGTACGGGCCCCATTGTTGGAACACTGATCGTAGAAGCGGCTTCTAAGGGCGGCTCTGCACCAGCCATTGGTATGTTGGGTTTTTCACTAGCAATTGCTCTCCCATTTGCTCTATTTGCGGCATTTCCGGGGTGGTTGAACTCACTTCCACAATCTGGAGGATGGTTGAATTCTGTTAAAGTTGTACTGGGATTTCTTGAGTTGGCTTTGGCGTTTAAATTTTTGTCCAATGCTGACATGGTGCTTCAGCTTCACCTATTGGAGAGAGAAGTGTTTATAGCTATCTGGATTGTGATTTTTGGTCTACTAACGCTCTATTTGCTTGGAAAATTAAAGCTGCCGCACGATTCAGACCTCAAACATATATCAGTTGCAAGACTATTATTGGCAGTGGTAACAGGAATGTTTACACTTTATTTAATTCCCGGTCTATGGGGTGCTCCTTTGAAGTTAATTGCTGCCTTTCCACCACCCATGCATTACAGCGAAAGTCCCCAGGGAATTGGCTTTACCGGTGGATCCGGAGCTACAAAGTCAGTTCCACACGACATTGACCAGCATCTTGGGCCACAGGGAATTTTTGTCTATCACGATTATGAAAAAGGGCTGGAACGGGCCAGAGAGTTGGGTGTGCCAGCTATGCTTGACTTTACAGGTCATGCCTGTGTTAATTGCCGAAAGATGGAGCAGCAAGTGTGGTCAGATCCAGCCATTAAAGATAAGTTGTCTAATGATGTAGTGCTCATTTCTCTTTATGTTGACGAAAAAATAAAACTACCCGAATCTGAGCGAACTACGGTTGAACTTGGTGGTGGAAGAAAGCGAAAAATTAGAACGGTAGGCGATAGGTGGGCCGCTTTTCAGGAACAGCGCTATAAGGTGAATGCGCAGCCTTACTACGTTTTACTAGATCACGATGAAGATATGCTGGTAGAAGCGGCAAACTATCAGGACTATGGAGATGTGGAGCTATTTAATGAATGGCTCAATCGCGGAATAAGTAAATTTGAACAAGATTCTTCAAACAATTAGTAATTAAAGGTTTACTGTGGCCTACGCTGAATTTGATACAAGCGATTTTCCAATCTTACTGGTAAGGTTTACGGGTGAAGCATCCACAGACCAGAATTTTAAGGAGTATCTGGACCAACTCGATGATATTTATCTTAGAAAAGAGCTTTTTTCAATAGTTTTTGATGCCACCAATGCCGCATTACCGAGTCTTCGGCACCAAAAAATGCAGGCTTATTGGCTCAGAGATAACAAAGAGCTAGTAGAGTCCTATTGCAAGGGAACAGCTTACGTAATACTAAAACCTGCAACGCGCGCTATTCTAAAATTAATTTTCGCCATATACCCTCAGCCGGTACCTTATAAAATTGTAGTTACAGAGAGTGATGGCCGCAACTGGGCAAAGGCACAACTCGAGGAATAATATCAGATTTTACCGGGATTAATCTATACATTTGATTCAAAACGATTTCAAATGGATCAGTCCATCATAGACCACTTTCAAGAAGCGCACCAGGTGCTTTCCAGATTCCTCAGCGATAAAGAAAAACTTGAGAGCGTTGAGAAAGGAGCTCAGTTAATGGTTGAAGCGATAAAAAACGGAGGTAAAATTATTTCTTGTGGAAACGGTGGCTCTATGTGCGATGCCATGCACTTTGCCGAAGAGCTCACTGGCAGATATCGGGATAACCGAGCTCCTATTCCGGCAATTTCAATTTCAGACCCTTCCCATATTAGTTGCGTGGGAAATGATTACGGGTATGATTATATCTTTTCGCGCTACGTTGAAGCTCTTGGAAATGAAGGCGATGTGCTTCTGGCTATCAGTACAAGCGGAAACTCAGGAAATGTTGTAAACGCTGCTGAAGACGCCATTTCCAAAGGGATGAAGGTCGTTGCACTAACGGGAAAGGACGGTGGTAAGCTTGCCAAATTGGCCACCGTTGAGATCAGGGTCCCCCACGACGGATATGCCGACAGAATACAGGAGATTCACATAAAGGTGATTCATAGCTTTATTGATTACATAGAAAGGCATCTCTAAGCCATTAGATTTTAAATTCCGTATATTCAGGCATCTAAGGATGAAAGGATGCTTGTAAAAACATACGGAAGCGCAGTATATGGTGTAGACGCTATTCCCATCACCATCGAAGTAAATATCGATACGGGAGTAAATTTTTTTCTCGTTGGATTGCCCGATAGTGCTGTTAAAGAAAGCCAGCAACGGATAGAAGCTGCGCTTAGAAATAATGGATATAAGCTTCCGGGTAAAAAGGTCACGATAAATATGGCCCCGGCCGATATAAGGAAGGAAGGCTCAGCTTACGATTTGCCATTAGCTCTGGGCATTTTATCTGCATCTAAACAAGCCGAAACTATAGGTATAGAAAATTATCTCATTATGGGGGAGCTTTCACTTGATGGTGGAGTCCAGCCAATTAAAGGTGCTTTACCCATGGCAATTCAAGCGAAGAAAGAAGGGTTTAAGGGTTTTATTCTGCCAAAGGAGAATGCTAAAGAAGCGGCCATCGTAGAAGGGTTGGATGTTTACGGAGTTGAGAGTTTGAAAGACGCAGTATCTATTCTGAGTGGGGGAAACTCTAGTCCTGTCCAAGTTGATATAAATGAAGCATTCGAGAAGAAGCTAGATCAACATATCTTTGATTTTGCCGACGTAAAAGGACAGGAAAACGTTAAAAGAGCTCTCGAGATTGCAGCAGCTGGCGGACACAATATCATACTCATTGGTCCACCTGGTGTAGGAAAAACCATGTTAGCCAAACGGATTCCCACCATTTTGCCTCCATTGACTCTTCATGAAGCTCTGGAAACAACTAAAATTCATTCCGTGGCAGGTCTGTTGCCGACTAATATCTCGCTAGTTACTTCCAGACCTTTCAGAAATCCACATCATACGGTTTCAGATGTAGCGTTGGTTGGAGGTGGAAGTAATCCAAAACCAGGAGAAATTTCATTGGCTCACAACGGTATTCTCTTTTTAGATGAACTGCCCGAATTCAAGCGGTCGGTCTTAGAAGTATTACGCCAGCCACTGGAAGACCGGATCGTCACCATATCAAGAGCAAAAATGTCTGTTGATTATCCTTCATCGTTCATGCTTGTTGCATCTATGAACCCTTCGCCCAGTGGCGATTTTTACAAACCGGGAGAATCTGCCGATAGCGAGTTCGCCGTGCGCAGGTATTTGGCAAAAATTTCGGGTCCTTTGATGGATAGAATCGACCTTCATATTGAAGTGAACCCGGTTCCGTTTGAAGAATTGAGAAACCGGGCACCCGGAGAGAGCTCCAACGAGATCAGAGAGCGAGTAGTTGCTGCGCGAAATATTCAAACAGAGCGCTACAAGCAGAATGATGCCATTCACAACAATGCACAACTTACTCCCAAGCTTATGAAAGAATACTGCGAAATAGATAAGGCTGGAGAAACACTTCTTAAGAATGCAGTAGATAAATTGGGATTTTCAGCTCGTTCTTATGCCCGTATACTTAAAGTTTCACGGACTATAGCAGATTTGGAAGGTTCAGAATCTATTGCAACAAATCATCTGGCAGAAGCCATCCAATATCGTTCTCTAGATCGGGAAGGATGGCTTGCTTAATCGTCGCGTTTGAATCCGTAAACAAGCTGCTTTCCGAAGTTATCTGGCATTTTTTCATCTCCCGGATATCCCAACTTAATATGGGCATCGTCTTTCGGAATTTCAGCGGTTCTAAATAGATAGTCCCAAAGGCTCAATGAAATTCCGAAATTAATTCCCTTCGTTCTTCCCTCCGGCAAATTATAAACATGGTGCCATAAGTGCATTACCGGATTATTAAATACATACCGCAGCGGTCCCCAGGTGATGTGCACATTGGCATGATTTAAATGACCAATAGCTATAGCTATGAAATGCACAATATAAGCTTGCTCGGGCTCAAAACCACCGAGTAGCATTACACCCAGAGTTTTAAGTGGTTTATAGAAAATATTTTCCATCCAATGATAGCGCAAATGCGCTGCAAACCCCATTTCTTTAACGGAATGATGCACCTTGTGGAAGCGCCACAAGACATTGTAATGGTGTAGGGCAATATGTGTAATCCACTGAACAAAGTCTAGTATTACGAAAAAGAGTAAAAGCTGCACCCAGGCTGGAAGTACTTCCATATTGATCAGGGCAATAGAATCCATTTTGATGCCTATCGAGGAAAACCCATACTCCAGAATACTGTAAACTCCAGAAATGACAATGGCAAATACGAAGAAGTTGAAAAACATATAGAAGCCATCCAGCCAAAAATCTTTTCTGAATATCTTTTGATCTTTTCGCCAGGGAAAAATCAACTCAAGAAACCAGACTACCAGTGAAATTGCAATCAACCCATAGAAATAATTGAGATACCATGGCACGTCAAAAGTTATCATTCGCCACGTCCAGTCTAACGATCCTAAAAATGAATTATAAAATGTTTCCAGCATAGTACTCTAATAACACATTGTCCACGTAAATTCCTCACACTTCACAAAGAAAAGCTATCTGAATCAGCTAATTTGTGACTTAAGTCGCCTAAAAGCCTTATTCAACGTAACCCGAAGAGCTGAAAAACGTATTAATTATAGAAAAATATATGTTATGAAATTCGGTTTAGCTTTACTAACCACTTGTTTATTAGCATTTACTGCGTTTGGTTCACTTCCAGACGGCTCGGAAATATATATGACGAATCATATGGAAGTAACTGATAATAAGAGTGACGCATCATTCGTCTGCGAAATTGTAGAAGAGACTGATAGGGGTTATTACGTTAAGGCCTATTTCCTGACAGGCGAACTCAAAATGGAAGGCTGGTTTAAAGACAAAGAGCTCATGCAACCTCATGGTGAATTCATTTATTATTATCAAAATGGACAGATAGAGTCTAAAGGAG
>JGI12109J20283_10237973_pt1 | contig 16340 bp, 8 predicted proteins | sample ElkSlonscriptome_12_FD_20283 | JGI IMG/M metagenome (IMG submission 20283)
CTTGGCTTCGACGCTGGAGACCTGTTCGGCCGCAAGTCGCATGGCGGGCCCTACGCGTGTGCCGCCGCCCGAAGGGATCGACCGAATCGTCTGTGCGGTGCGTCGTGGATCGCTGTTCGGTCCAATCGGCACCACAAGCTTGGTCGAGCTGTTGAACGACACCACGCAGACCTGATCGGTCGAGTGCAGGTTTAGTACGGCCAAGGCGGCCGCCTCATTGGCGATGCGCTGCTGCGACCGGGCCGAACCGAGCACGCTGCGACGCATGCTGCCGGAGTTATCCAGCACGATTGCAATGGCTACCTCTGGCGTCTGCACGAGCTGCGGAAGATCGAGATGCACGGGCAAGATCGGCTCGATGGGTGAACCACGCCAGCCACCAGCTCCGAAGGAGCGTTCGCCGCCCAGCATGATCAGTCCGCCGCCGAGTTCGGTGACGAAGGTTGCCAAGGCCGCCTGTCCGTCGGTGGGCACCTCGTCAGCGCCCACGCCATCCAGAACGACCAGGTCATACGCCTCGAGACTCACCAGATCAGTCGGTATCGCAAGAGGCGGACGTCGTTCGACGGCGAGATCGAGATCGCGCAGCGTGCTGGCGAGCGTGGTCGCGCCTTGCTCGCCGTCTCGCGTGACGAGCAGCACCGCGCCCTCGCCGGGAGAGATCGTGAATGCTTGTCCGCTGTTGTTCGCCAGGGTCGTGTCGGCGACTTGCCCCTCGCGCTGCTCTGGCTCGAATACGGCCTCGAAGCGGTGGATGCGTCCCTCGGGCAGTGGTACGTCGAACACCTCGACGTGCTGCCCCTCGTCTAGCAGCACCCGACGCTCGATGCCCAGGTCCTCGTCGTTGAGCAGCAGCCTCACGATGCCCGCGGCCGGCCCGGTCGATCGCAGCCCAACACGCACTGGCGTCGTACTGCCCCGAGCCGCCCGGGGCGGCACGTCGACGAACTCGACCAGCACCTCGCGCTGCACGCGATAGTCGATGGGTACCACATCAATCGGAAGTCCGCCGCGCGCGCCTTCCCCCAGGGTCCGTGCACGAGCGAGACGCTCGGCCGCGGCCAGCGCATTGCCAGAGGTCTGGTTGCCGTCCGAGATGAGCACGACTCGGCCGGCCGAATCGGGCGGGATCATTGCCGCCGCGGCGTTGAGTGCTGTGGCGATGTCGGTGCCGGTGCCTTGCAACTCGGGGAGCGCACGGTCGGCGACTGGCCCAGCCGTGGGGGAGAACGCCGGTACCGCATCCTCGGCAAACACGATGAGGCCGAGGAGGTCGTCGTCTCTTCGTGCCCTTGCCGCACCTTCGATGAACGTTTGAATCTCCAACGCAGGCAGGTCGCTGAGGTCTTCTGCCGCCGGGCCGAACCGCTCGACCGAGCCCGAAACATCGGCAACAACCACGACGGCCATGCGATCGCTCTGGCGGATTGCACTGGCTCCTGCGAGCGCCATCGCGAGCAACGAGAACAGCACGAGGCGGGCGATCGCCGCAGAGCTGCGTCGCATGCGCGTCATGCTTCGAAAGGCTGCAAGCGCAAGGACGCCCAACGGCACCGCCGCGATGGCCAACATCAGCCACATCGGATTGTCAAAGTCGAGCGCCCTCAAGACCCGCCACCCGACTGCTGTTCACCCGACTGCTGCCGGCCGAGACGTTCGGCGTATCGCTCGAACACCCGACGGATCAACTCGCTGCGGCGCCGGGGAACACGCTCGCGCTCGATCGCCTCTTGTGCACCGCGCACGGCTCGGCGGACGTCATCATCGATCGAATCCGAGCCGTCGCCCTGGGATTGCCGTCCCTCGCCGAACCATTCCGCGACGGTTCGCATCGCTTCACCTTCGCGCTGCTCTTGTTGGGGGAGGTCCATCAACTCTTGTCGCCAGGGGTCGACCCCCTTGGCGAGTTGATCGGCGTCTCCGCCTTCTGAACCTGGCTGGGTGCCCGGGCCGCGTTCCTGCGTATCGGCTTCGACCTGCTGGGGCTGATTCGCACCGCTGTCCTCGGGTGGAGTCGGCTGGTCCGCATTCTGATCACGCAATCGATCGAGCAGATCCTGCTGCTCTTGAGGCGACATCTGCTCGAAGGCCTCGCGGGCGCGGCGCCTGAGGTCCTCGGCCTGTTCACGTTGACGCTGCGACTCGTGGGGTCGATCCGCCAAGTCTCGCAGCCGATCGGCAAGCCCCTGTTGATCCTGCTGCTGGCCCTGCTCTTGGCCATCGCTCGCTTGTTCGCCTTGCTGTTGCGTATCGCCCGTCTGCTGCTCGGCCGGACGCTCTTCTCGGGATTCTTCGTTGCCCTCCTGCTGGGCGTCGCGCTCGCCTTGCTGGTCTTGGGGCTGCTGGCCGCCTTGCTCCTGCTGACCAGGCTGCTCTTGCTGCCCGGGTTGGTCTTGCTGTCCCGATTGCTCCTGGCCACCGGGTTGTTGTTGTTGTTGTTGTTGTTGTTGTGACGGCTCTTGCTGCTGGCCCTGGCCAGGCTCTTGCTGGGGCTCTTGTCGAGGCTGCTGCTCGGGCTCGCCGGAGCGTGGCTCACCGCCTTCGCGTGCTTGCTCGCGTTGCTGCTCGGTTTGTTCCTGGCCTTGCTGCTCGGTCGGTTGTGAATCCTGCTGCGATTCCCGCGAACCGTCGCGCGGACGATCTTGCTGATCCTGCTCTTGCGGCTGATCCTGAGGTCGGCTCTGGTCTTGCTCTTGCGGACCTCGCTCGATGTCGTCGGCGGCCTCGCGCATCGCCTCGCTCAGTTCTCGCTGTTGCTGTTGGGCGTCTTCCTGCGCCTGTTCGCGCTGCCGGGCTTCCCGCTCACGAACCTCCTGCTCTGGCGCTGGTTCAGACGGAGGCGGCTCGGCCTCGGCCGTCTCGAGCTCTGGCGGCTGAGGCTCGGGGGCATCCGGGCGCAGCGTCTCTTGGAGGGCATCCTGCGATTGGTCTTGATCGGCTTGAGGTTGAGGCGCGGCTTCGTCCGTCGCCGGAGTCTGCGCGTCTTCGGGCCGTGGCCCACTTCCGTCGGTCGGCTCTGGTGACGGCGGATCCAGCCGTTCCGCCAGTTCGCGAAGACGCTCGGCTGCTTCTTGGCGCTCTGCTTCGGTCGTCGAGGGATCCTCAGAGCGTTGGTGCAGTTCCTCGGCGGCCTGCGCGGCGCGTTCCAGGTCTCCACGCTCGAGCGCCTCGGCAAGCCGTTCGGCAGCGCCGGCAAGGCTGGGATCTTGGGCCCGCTCGCGATCGGCTGTTTGCTCGAGGTTCGCCAAGGCGTCACGCAGCGCTTCGTCGGCCAACTCCTGTTCGGTTGCCGCGTCGTCGAGCGCCTCGGCGGCTTCAGTCGTTGCGGCTTGGGCCTCTTCGATGGCTTCTCGGATGTCTCGTTCGCCCGAGGCGAGCTCTTCCTCGATCTCACGCAAGCGCTCGAGCTCTCGCTCCAGCCGATCATCGACCTCGCCGTCCTCGATGGCATCCATCTCGGCCGTCTGCTGCTCGATGGCCTGCGCCAGATCGGCGATGCTCTGGCGGGTCTGCTCGGTCTGCTCGGGGGTGACGGTCGAGCGTGCGACCTGCTCGGTCGTCTCGCTCTGGCCCCACGGCGGGAGCACGACCGCCGAGACTATCGCCGCGGCGAGCAGCCCGGGCCAGGCCAGCCACCATCGGCCCAGCCGGACGGGCGCAACCTCGCTCGGCTTCACGCCAGCGGCAATGCCCTCGGCCCGGGCTACGGCCAATGCGGCGAACGCAGGATCCTCACTCGCCGTCTCAGTCGCGAGCTGCAGGGCGCTCGCAAGCGCGTCCTTGGAGCCCGCGAAGTCGTCGGCAGCCGCCGCGGCCGAGTCCAAACGGCTCGTCCTGAGCATCGCCATCACGATTGATCCGGCGACCGCTGCTCCGGCCAGGCCGAGCACGGCCCAGAGCACCCACGAGGCCGTGGCGAGCCCACGGGCGGCGACGACGAGCACGATGCCCACCCCGCCGGCCACGGACAGCCCGAAGCCGAGGTTGGCCAGCCACGCCCGCAATCGCCAACGCGAAGCCACACCCCGCGCCACGGCTCGCGTGATCGGGGCCGTCAGTGCTGTGGGTGGGCGTGCTGGTTGGCGTTGGGCCATGGCTCTCCGGGGTGTTCGAGGACGGATATCTATACGAGCACCGGCACGTGGCGGTGCGATCGGGGCCTCGGACGGATGGTGAACCCTACCAGAGTGCGTCCCGGCCCAACCATCAAACCCGCGGCGCGAAATTCTTGCGCAGTGCCATAAAGCCGGCGACCCAGACGACCGATACAAGCAGTACGATCGGCATCGGCCGGACACAGACCGGGCAATTTGCTCGATCGACAACCAACCGAAGGCAGCGGAGCCGCCGGGCGACCCTGGGCATAACGCCTACGGTGGCCCGTTGCCGCATGGTCCGGCGCAGAAAAAAGCCCGCACGCGGCGGGCTTGAGAGGGACTCGCTATCGAAAGCCCGGGTTAGCTGAGCCCGAGCGCTGAGCCGATGGCCGGGGCAAACTTCACCACCAAGCCTGCGAACACCACCGCCACCGAGCTGAGCAGCTTGATGAGGATGTTCAGGGCCGGTCCGGACGTGTCCTTGAAGGGATCGCCCACGGTGTCGCCCACGACGGTGGCCTTGTGGTCGTCGCTGCCCTTGCCGTAGACGTAGTCCTCGCCGTGACCGCTCTCGACCATCTCGCGTGCCCGACCCAGGATGTCATCGCGGATCTCGACGGGGATCTTCTCGCGCTGGGTGGCGTCATCCAACGCCTGCTGGGCGGTGATGCGCCCATAGCTCTCCAGCAGCTTCTTGGCGTTGTCCCACGCGCCGCCGGCGTTGGCCATGAAGACCGCGACGGCAAAGCCGGTGATCAGTCCGCCGGCCAGCAGGCCCATCACGCCACTCACACCCAAAATCATGCCCGTGGCCACGGGTACGAGGACGGCCAGCACGCTGGGCAGCACCATCTCTTTGAGGGCGCCATTGGTCGCGATCGTGACACACTTGGCGTAGTTGGGGTACGACTCCTCGCCCGAGCCGACCTGGTTCGGCCAGCTCTCGGGGTTGGCGATGTCCTCCTCGCTCATGCCATCCTTGCGGAAGAGTGCCCGCATCTCACTGAACTGGCGGCGGCACTCTTGCATCATGACGTTGGCCGCTCGGCCCACCGCGTCCATGGTCAGGGCGCAGAACAGGAAGGTCAGCATCACGCCGATGAACAGGCCACCAAGTAGATTGGGGCTCGTCATGCTCACGTTGTAGAAGGTCAGCACGTCGGTGATCGTGATCTGCCCGGTCGAGACCGCGCGGAGCGTCACCGAATGCGCGTGGTCGCCGTGGTCAAGATCGCCGACCAACGTCAGGTTTCGCGCGCTGGCGAGACTGCCCTCCCACATCATGGTAAATTGCTGGCCGGGCTCGATGAGCCCGAGCGCCCCGCCCGAGCCGAAGTGGTCGCGATTGGCGATCTCTTCAAACTGCGTGGTATCCAGCAGGATGGCGCCGCCGAGGTAGTCTCCGCCGTCGCGTCCCTCTGCGGGGGCCATGATGCCGAAGCGTCGGTGGCCTTCGTAAATCGCCACAGCGCCCTGCAATGGAGCCGTTCCATCGGCGGTCATCACGATTCGTTGCTCGTCGGCGAACTTGGTGGTCTGCTTGTCGACGTGGTACTGCACCACCTGCACGTACGCCGCCAGCAGCGCGAGTGCGGTCAGCGCAGCCGAGCCGATGGCAAAGCCCTTGCCCGTGGCGGCGGTCGTGTTGCCGATCGAGTCCAGCAGGTCGGTACGCTCGCGGACCTCCGGAGGCTGACCCGACATCTCGGCGTTGCCGCCGGCATTGTCGGCGATGGGGCCGTAAGCGTCGGTCGCCAGCGTGATGCCCAGCGTCGCGAGCATCCCGACGGCGGCGATGCCCACGCCGTACAGGCCCATGAGCAGATTCTCGTTGCCGCCCGCGACACCAAAGGCGATCAGAATCGCGACGACCACCGCGAAGATGCTCAGCCACGTGCTCTTCATGCCCTCGGCGATGCCCGAGATGATCACCGTCGCCGGACCGGTGATGGCCTGGCGCGCGATACGCTTGGTCGGCGGGTGCTCGTAGCTGGTGCAATACTCGGTCCACCAGGCGATGACAAGGCCCGACAGCAGGCCGGCCGAGATCGACAGGCTGAATTGCCACCACTGCACGCCAAGGAGCGTGGCGTCCTTGGGGTCTCGGCCCAGCAGCAGATATGGCACCGCAAACGCGGCCAACAGCAACAGGCCAGAGGCGAGCCATACGCCGGTGTGCAGGCTCTTGAGCAGGTCCTTGAAGCCCGCATCCTCCTTGGTGCGAACGGCAAACACGCCGATGATCGAGGCGAGGATGCCCACGCCGGCCAGCACGATGGGCAGCGTCCCGACCTTCATGGCCAGGTCGTAGCCCTCGCCGCCGGTCATGCCGCGGAGCACCGTGACGCTGAAGGCCGCCGAAACACCCAATGCGATCGCGGCGATGATGCTCGAGTAGTAGCTCTCGTACAGGTCGGCGCCCATGCCCGCGACATCGCCCACGTTGTCGCCCACGTTGTCGGCGATGGTCGCCGGATTGCGCGCATCATCCTCGGGGATGCCGGCCTCGACCTTGCCGACCAGGTCGGCACCCACGTCGGCGGCCTTGGTGAAGATGCCGCCGCCCACACGGGCGAACAACGCTTGGAGCGAGGCACCCATCTTGAACGAGATCAAGACGGTGACCATCGCGGCCAGCAGGCCTTCGCGATTGCCCTCCTCGGCCAGGCTCAGGCCTCCGAGCTTGTCGCCGAAGCTGATGAAGAAGAAGTACCAAAAACTCAGGTCGAGGATGGCCACGCCCACGCACGTCAGGCCCATGACCGCACCCGAGCGGAACGCGATGGTCAGGCCGCCATTGAGGCTCGTCTTGCAGGCCGTCGCGGTTCGGGCGCTGGCGTTGGTCGCCATCCGCATGCCGAACCAGCCGCACAGGCCGCTGAGGAAGCCTGCAATCGGCACGCCCAGCATGGCCCAGATGGGCTCAAGCTCGGCCCAGACCATCAGGCCAAGGACCGCAATCAAGGCGATGAAGACCACGCCGACGACCTTGTACTGGCTCTTGAGGTAGGCCATGGCGCCATCGCGGACCGCGTCGGCGATGCGGACGGTCTCGCCCTCGCCCTCGGTCTGGCTCATGACGCTGTTGCGCAGGTAGATCGCGGTCGCGAGGGCGGCGACGCCGGCCAACGGAGCCACGTAGAACGGTGCGGGAATGTCGCCGATGGCCCCCAGGGTCAGGGGCAGCGAAGACGTCGTGGATACTGGCATGGGGCAGGGTCCCTTCTGCGAGTTTCTGCAACGGTCAGATCGTGAGAAGGGCCGATCATAGATCGGATGTTTCCCGATTCCGAACGCCCGGCCTAGAGAATCTGCCGGATATCCCTACGGAGAATGGCTGGCCATGCTCAAGACCGCTGTCGGCTTCGTCCTGGCCTTCGCACTCGGGGCGGCCTGCCGCTGGATCGAAATCCCCGTGCCAGCGCCAAACAAGCTGATCGGGGCATTGCTCGTCCTTGCCGTTACATTGGGCTATCTGGCCGCCGATCGAGCCCTCGGACCCGCTTCGACCGACACCGCGGCCAAGACCACAGGAGAACAAGCCGCGGCGAGCTCTCGGCCAAGCTAGGCCGCATCAGCGGACTCGGATGGCGCTTGCAGACGGTCGAGCGTCCGGACGAACTGCTTGATCGCCGGTCCGGCCTCCTGGGCCGATCCCGAGGCGTCCAGGGCCTTGAGGGCTTCGGTTGCGGCTTCACACAGCACATTAAAGCCAAAGCCCGGCGCCGTGTTGTTCAGCAGCACCAGGCACTTGCGTGCCTCTTCGGTGTTGTCCGAGATGATCGCCGAACGAAGCTTCTGCCGCAAGCCCTGGGCGTGGCGCACGAAGGTGCCGATGGACTTTCGCAACGCGGGATTGTCGGCACGTTCGGACACGATCGCCTTGCTTCCTCCTGAGCCACTGGACGCGTCGAGCAAGATCTCGCGCACGGCAGCGAGGAACTCTTCATCGTTGAGTGGTCGTCCGAGGAATCGCATGCCCTTGTCATTGACCGATGTTGGGAAGTTCTTGCGATCTATCAAGATGACCATCGGCTCCACGAAGCCTTCGTGACGCAGTGTGGCGATGAACGATTGGTGATCGAGCTCGCGGCAGTCTCCGTTGAGTACGATCACGTCGAACGCTTCGTCGTGGAGTGAATCGATCGCCGCGCCGGCGAACGGCACGCTGCTGATCTCAACGGGAAGGTCCTTGAGGAGCATCCGCAGCAACTCGATCTCGAGGTCGTCTACACCAATTGCCAGTAGACGTCCGTTCAGGTCTGGAGAAGAAGCGCCGTCGCCCGCCGAGCCGAGTTCGCCCCACCGGCTCGAGGGGACAAACTTTCGGATGTCGAAGAGTTCGGCCCATCGAATGTCGACGAGGTGCACGCCCTTGCTCAGCACACGGCACCACGCGACGGTTGCGCTGAGCATCTCCGTATGGCCACTAGTCGTACTTAGGTGGATCACGCACTCGGTGTCAGTGTACAGAAATCCGGGGTAGAGCAACGAACCTCCACCTGCACCGATGTCTAGCAACAGCGTCTTCGAAGAAGAGTGCGTGCCCCCCGGATGGATGACGCTGAGCACGGCGTCCGTGGGATCCAACTCAACCCGGGGGACGTGTCGGGACAACTCGCCGGGGATGGAACTGCTGCCTGCACGTGCAGCTTGGGTCAGCTCCGTGATTGCTTCGGCACTAAACGGAAAAGGCCTGGCATGCTGGGCCGCCGTCTGGTGCATGTGCATGTGCTGATTGCGCTTCATCTCTTCCCCGAAGACGGATTACTTGGCCATCGGTCAAATATCCCCCGGAATCAAGAATGATGAGAGTTGTATCGCGTACGAGACACCCGCGCGCAGGGGGGTTCAACGGCAATTCTGCCGCGGAAATGCGTACTTATTAGTGCGGCTTGTTCGAACGATGTGAATCGAAGATGACAGCGAAAAGTGTGGTAATCCGCAGGTCGGTAGTCAATGACCCCACCGGGATTCGAACCCGGGTTTCCAGGATGAGAACCTGGCGTCCTAGACCAGACTAGACGATGGGGCCGGTCGAAAAATCGAGTGGGAACTTTAGTCGAGACGCCGGGCTGGTCAACCGGTCAAGACGCGACCAGGACATCTAGCCGCAGATTTCGCTACGCCGGGCCCAATAAAACGAGCACGGTCGTGTTGTAGCATGCGTGCACGCCCACGGCCAGGCCGAAGCCACGGAGCACGTAGATCACGCCTAGGTAAAGTCCGCCAGCGAAGTACAGAACGGCGGCCCAGAGATCGATCCCGCCCGCCGTCCAGACATCGTGATAGAGCGCAAACGCCAACGCCGAGAGCGGCAATGCGATGCCGACGACCAGCCTGGGACCGAGCTTGCACAGTTCCGCCAACACCGCATGCAGCACGGCCAGGAGCGCCATGCGGAACAACAACTCCTCATAGAGCCCGGCGCCGAGCGCGATCACTAAGCGTGCCTGCCAACTGAGCCCTTCCAGGGCCTCTAGCGTTGCCGGAGTCAGGGGCTCGGGTCCAGGCTCGCTCGTGCCCAGGATTCTGGTGACGACGCCCGCAAAAAGCAGCAGTGGCACCATCCACGCCACGGTCTCGGCCGCCATGAGCGGCACTACAAGGGGACGCACCTTCCATGTGCGTCGCTCGAGCAGATGCCAGATCAGCAGCACGAGCACGATGGCTGCCGCCGGCAGCGAGTATCCAACGACTGCCGAAGGCGAAACCCCCAGCGTCTCCATGACCCGGGCGATCAAGACCCAGGCTCGAACGCCACCGGTAGTCGACAATTCCTCGTGGCGCATCGCCAGCCCGATCTCGTAGATCACGATGATCGGGAGTAGGAATGCGAGGATGTGCAGCGGGGTGCGTGAGGCCTGCACGTACTCGCCCAGGGCGTTTCCTGTGTCCGTGGGTGGGGTAGAGTCCCGATCGAGTCGCTCGTGTTCGTTCGAAGACCCAGGCATCGGCCCATGGTAATCCGTGGCGCGATGGAGTCAAAACCAAAACGCCCACCGCGGGTGCAGTGGGCGTGGCAAGATCTGTACGAGTCAAGCTCGCAAGGCTCGATGCTCCGATGGACGATGCTTCTACGGACGATGATCCGATCGATTCGTGACTCTGTAGATCTAGACTATGTCGACCTAGCTTTCGGAGGTCACGCGGGCCTTCAGCCTCGCGTTCAGGCGGCTCTTGCGGCGGGCTGCCTGGTTGGGATGGATCACACCCTTTGCCGCGGTTCGATCGAGCACCTTCTGGACGGCAACGAATGCCGACTTGGCGTCATCGATGCTGCCATGGGCCAGCTTCTCGTTGAAGTCTTTCATGGCGTCGCGCATCGCCTTCAACCGCCAACGGTTGCGGGCTCGGTGGCGAAGGTTCTGCCGAATTCGCTTGCGTGCCGAAACTGTGTGAGCCATAAGCGAGCCATTCCTCCCTGGATCCGCCTGGTCCGCCTTGGGCGAGCCGAAGCCGGAGCGAGCCATATCGATACGGGCTCCCTGGGGTCAAGACCGGGCCGGAGGCTCCGAGGTCTGTTCGTCCCGGGGTGTGTAAATTATGCCTTGCTGGCTGCCTCCAATCAAGTACCCGATGCGGAATCCGAAGCCGGAGACGCGTGAGGCTGGTCTTTTCGTGACCAGATGGGCTATCATCGTGGCCTGATTGCGGGCGTAGCTCAACTGGATAGAGCACCTGACTACGGATCAGGAGGTTGAGGGTTCGAATCCTTCCGCCCGTGCCTGTGACTCATCGAGAGCGGCTTCCCGGTTTCGGGAGCCGCTCTTTTGTTGGCCCACGTGTTGGCCCGCGATGAATCGCCAGCCGCGCCACGCCCACGAATCTTCGTCGCGGCCTCTGTAGCGGCAAGCGGCAACGAACAATGGTGCATGCTTGATCCCAGCAGCCAGTCCGCGCGTTCGTTCTCTCAAGACCAGGCCCTCCTGCTCGACGCGCTTGCCCTGGCTTGCCGAGGTGTCGGGCTCGGGGCGCTCGCCGAAGTGGGCGATGACATCGCCCTTCAATGCGGCACTTCGGCAAGCGAGGACGCGCTCGACCGTGCGGCCGATCGGCTCGCAAGCATGGACCTCCCGTCTTTGGCTGGCCTAATACGCATCGGGTCTACCCGCTTCCACCTGCTGAACAAGTCCGAGCAACTCAACATCATCCGCGTGAATCGATCACGTGCGCGAGCAGCGTCGGCCGGTGTGTACCGACCCGAGTCGATCGACGAGGCCATGGCCGCGCTTGCAGCGCAGGGCATGGACGCCTCTGGCGTGGCAACCGTGTTGAACCGGCTGGATATCGGACCCACGCTGACGGCTCACCCGACCGAGTCCCGCCGGCGCACGGTGCTCGACAAGCAGGCCGATGTGGCAGCCAGCGTGTCTCGATTGGCGAGCGGCGAATTGACCGCTCGCGAGGTTGCCGAGACTCGGAGCCGGCTCGACCGCGCGATCTCGTTGCTCCTGACCACTGACGACGTTCGCCAGCAGCGTCTCGACGTGCCAGCGGAGGTGCGCAACGGCCTGTACTTCATTCGCACCACGATATGGCGTGCGGTGCCCCGACTGGTCCGTGAGGTCGCCTGGGCAGCGGATCAGGTCTTTGGCGAGGGCCAGCGCCAGATTATCGCCAACGAGTTGCCGGCCTTGATCCAGTACCGCTCATGGATCGGTGGAGATCGCGACGGCAATCCCAACGTCACCGCCGCGGTCACCCAACGCACCATTGAGATCATGCGGGCCGCGGCCCTCGAACTCTGGGACGCCGAACTCTCGCGGTTGCATGATGCATTATCGGTTTCGGCGGCCGCGTTCGGTTCAGATGCCGACACGGGTGGGGCACATGAACCCCTGCGAGCTTGTGTCATCGAAATCAATCGGCGGCTTCATGCCGATGACGCATACACATCCGATGACCTCTTGCACGACCTCGGGCGGGTTCGAACGGCATTGCGCGGCACGGGGCTGCCCGGCCTCGAACGAGTGGCCGAGGAGGGCCTGCTTGCCGACGCAATCACGCGGGCAAGGTCGTTCGGCCTGCACTTGGCCTCGCTCGACATTCGCCAGCATTCACGCGTTCATGCGCGGGCGGTGGCGGAGTTGCTGCAGCGCGCCGGCGTAAAAGCCGACTACGAGTCGCTCGACGAATCCGAGAAGCTGCGCGTGCTTGGGCAGGAGTTGTCGATCGACCGGCCGCTGTCACGCGACCATGATTCACTGAGCGAGCCTTCGGCGGAGTTGATGGCGACGCTTCACGTGGTACGCGAAGCCGTGGCGTGTGACAGGCGGAGCGTGGCGTGCTGGGTTATCTCCATGACCAGCCACGTGAGTGATCTGCTTGCGATGGTCGTACTCATGCGCGAGGCGGGCGTGCGTCTGCCGATCGTGCCGCTCTTCGAGACGGTCGAGGATCTTGCCAATGCGCCCAAGATCATGGAAGAGGCACTGGCCAATCCATACTTCCGGGCGCATATCGAGGCAACCAGTTCGGGCGAGCCCGAGCAGGAAGTGATGCTCGGCTACAGCGATTCGAACAAGGATGGCGGATTCATGTCGGCCAACGTCGCCCTCCACACTGCACAACAACGCATCGCCGAGGTTTTCGCGTCCGCCGGCATACTGCTCCGCTACTTTCACGGACGTGGTGGCACGACGGGACGCGGCGGTGGGCGTGCGGGGCGGGCCGTGCTGGCTGCACCGCCGGCGTCTCGCGGGGGTCGGCTGCGATTCACCGAGCAGGGCGAGATCATCACGTTTCGCTATGCGTTGCCCGGCATGGCCCGGCGGCACCTCGAGCAGATCGTCCATGCGGCCCTGCTGGCCGAGGCTGCGCGCGGTGTTTCAAGCGACGCGCCGTTTCCCGAAGCGGTGATGGCCAAGGTTGCCCAAGTGTCGCAATCGACGTATCGGGCGCTGATCGATGATGAATCGTTCTGGTCGTGGTTCGTGGGCTCGAGCCCGGTCGAGCACATTGGGGCATTGCCCATTGCCTCGCGGCCGGTCTCTCGTGCGACCGGTGATAGGCTGCGCTTGGAGAACCTGCGCGCGATTCCTTGGGTCTTCTCATGGATTCAGATGCGTGCGATGGTCCCTGGCTGGTATGGGCTCGGTAGCGCGATCGAAGCACTCGACGATGAGGATGCCCACAGGCTCCGTTCGGTGGTGGGGCCTCGGACCTTTTTAGGCACCGTGCTCGAGAACGCCAGCCAAGAACTGGCCCGGGCCAGGCTGTCGATCTTCCGTCGGTACGCCGAGCGTACTGAAGGTGGCAAGGTGGTCTATGAACAGATCGAAACAGAATACGACCGAACCCGGCAAGCGTTGGCACGGCTGACGGGTCATCACGACCTCATGCACCATTCGCCTGTGGTCGGCCGTTCGATAGACGCGCGCAACCCGTGGACCGACGTACTCAATCTTGTTCAGATCGAGTTGCTTCGTCGCTACGACGACGCTGGTGATGAAGAACGCGAAGCGATCCGTCCCGTGATCCACGCGAGCATCAACGCCATCGCCGCGGCTATGCAATCCACGGGTTGAAGCCGATGGCTTAAGGCGCGTCTGTATGTGCTGCGAAGGTCGTGGCCACAACTCCGTTTTGGGCAAACGCGATCTCTTCAGGCGTCGGCACGCGTTTCGCAGGCGTGACGAGCGTGCCCGCCAGCACGCTCTCGTTGATCAGTTCGAGATCAAATGTGATGCGAACCGTGCCGGACGTCGGCTCGATGCGAGGCTCGATGTACGTGGCGATGCCCCACAGCACGCGGCTCGTAGGCTCGTGCAGCTCGAGCGCGTATCGACCTCCTCGGCGGACATCTACGGCCGTTGTCGAGGGCAGGTAGAGGTCGACGCGCAGCGATCGCGGGCTTGCCACTTCCGCCACCGTCTCGCCGACCTGAACGACAGCCCCGGCTTCTTCTGGCAAGCGGACGACAACGCCGTCGAACGGGGCTCGGATCACATGCCTTTCGACGTGGGCGGCAGCTTGGCGTTCACGGAGTATTGCTGCGGTTTGTGCCTCGATCGCGGCCTTCAGCTCGGACTGGGCAATCGCGAGTTCGGTCCGAGCATCGGTCAGCTCCTCGTCGTTCGCCGCGCCGCGATCGAAAGCCGATATTGTCTGTTGAAGCACTCGTTCCGCTCGGGCAACGACGAGCTGTGCGCGATCAACCGCTGCGGTCTGGGCTGCCTCGTGTCGTGCGAGGTTCATCGACGCCACGGCTACGCGATCATCGAGGCGGGCGATCGCTTCGCCCTTTCGAACCTGCTGTCCTTCTGCCTTCAGTAGTTCGAGGATGGGTGCATCCAGCGGTGCGCCGAGTTCGACCGAGTCTCGGGGTCGCAACATGCCGGGCAGGTATTCAACGGACGTGTCGATGGCCAGTCGGGAAATCTTTGGTTGCACGTCTTGCGCGACGGCGTCCCGTTGTTCAATGTCCTGGGCGGAGAATTGAGTTGTGCTCGGGGCAAGCGTAGTGGTGGTGAACGCAATGCCCAAGAAGATCAAGAGTTGGTTCTGCATCGTGACAGGCCTCCTAGCCTTGGCGTACGTGTGTGCCGTGGAAACTAGCGTTCACTGAAGCCGCGATTCACCTTGTTCATGAACAGTGCGATCCGTCGTTTGACCACCGATGCAGAGGTCATCCATCGGGCGGGCAGGCGGGCAACGATCGTTGCATTCGGCGGGGGTGCGTGCTCACCTTCGATCGTGACGCGGATCTCGAAGTAAGCCTGGACGGCAAGGCCCGTCGCCGGATCGACCGCGATGCGAAGCTCCGACGCCAGCCCGCCGGCGTATGCATCAAGCGTGCGATCGGCGGCCAGGTCGATGTGGCCGACCGTACCAACGAATCGGGCTTCTGGATCCGACGAAGATCGAAACGCCAGGGTGTCACCGACGCGCAGCTTGAGTCGATCCATCTGCTGGGCTGGCAAGAGGATGGACGCCATGCGTGCTCCAGCGCCCACGGTGAGCAACGGATCGCCCTTGCGAACACGGGCTCCGAGCGTTTGCTGGTGGATGGCGAGCACTCGCACATCACGCGGCGTCCGAACGGCCAGATGGTCGAGTGAGTCATCGATGTCTGCGAGCGCGGCGGCCTTGGCACGTCGAACCTGCTGCTCGGCCAATGCATCTCCTGGGGACGATGAGGCTGCACGGACGGCCTTGGAGTCGGCGTGGCGTACGTCGGCCTCCATCGCCAGCCGTTGGGCGAGCATCGCGGCGCTCTCCAATCGAACAAGCGGTTCACCCTCCTTCGCGATGAAGCCGGACCTGCGGGGGATCCATTGGATCAGACCATCCGAGGGTGCGTGGAGCGTCTCGACGTGTTCGAACGTGCTCACGCCCGTCGCATCCACCGACCAAGGAAGTGGGACGAACAGAACCCCGGCAACACCGGCTGCGACTACTCCCGCAGCGGTAATCGCACTGCGAATACGGCGTCCGGCAAGCTGCGGTGCGCTCGTGATGTACTGGGCAAGGCTCACGCATGCTCTGAACAATGGCAGGCCGATCACGAATGCTGCGAGCGCAAAGCCGAGGCTGCCGAACTTCATGACCACGATTGTCGCGATGGTGACCATGATGACGACGCGGTACCCCAATTGCGCAAGCCCAAAGCCAACCAAGCCGAGCTTGCCTGTGAAAGAGACGGCGCCATCGTCCTCTCGCACGCCGAAGCACAGGCGCTTGGCAAGCGTCGCCACGGCGTGCTCGCACCGTGTCCGAAGGTTGGGAACGCCCGCAAGATCGCTTACGAGGTAGTAGGCATCGTACCTCAGCAGAGGGTTCATGTTGAACAGCACGGTGGTTACCGTGGCCAGCATCACGGTCTGGTAGGCGATGGTGTTCATGGTCGACGGCTTAGTGAACGCCCAGACGAACAGGGCCATCACACCGACAATCGATTCGAAGTACACCCCCGCAAGGCTAACGATGGCACGCTGCTTGGTCTTGGGAAACGACCAGGAGTCGGTCGCATCGACGTAGGCCAGGGGTGTGAACAACACGAACAGCGCGCCCATCTCGGGCACGTGTCCACCAAACGCCTTGCACGCATAGGCGTGTCCGAACTCGTGGATAACCTTCAGCCCGATGAGCACCGCCCAGAGCAAGAGCAGGTTGTTCCCGCTGAACATGGTCAGCATCGGTGCCGAAAGTTCATCCGTACGCGCGATGGCGAGCGCCAAGCCCAGCAGCATCAAGACTGCCCAGCCGATGCAGGCGGGTGTCGTGAACAGCCAACTGAAG
>JGI12109J20283_10187539_pt1 | contig 16331 bp, 14 predicted proteins | sample ElkSlonscriptome_12_FD_20283 | JGI IMG/M metagenome (IMG submission 20283)
GGTTCCGGCGGGCCTCAGTCTCCGGAACGAGGCTGACACCGATCTTACCCGCAGTTATTTCGACAGCTTCGATTGGCGCCTCTTCCACGCCGGGCTGGTCCTCGAGCTGGTCGAAGGGGCCGCCGGTAGGCGGCTCGTCTTGCGCGAGCTCGGGCGAGGAGCGATCCTCGGCGCCCAGCACGTGGATGGCACGCCGCGCTTCGCCTGGGACCTGCCCGGCGGTGCCCTGGGGTCCCGCATTCGCGGGCCGCTGGATGTGCGCGCCCTCTTGCCTCAGGCGACGGTGCGGGAGATGCTGCAGCGCTTCGCCTTGCAAGACACGGAAGGGAAAACCCGGCTGCGACTTGAGGTTCAACGGCCCCATGAGGTGTCGGCCGCGCTCAGGATGCAGGTGCTGCCGGTCCGGGGCTACGCCGCGGTGGCAAAGCGCGCCCTTCGGGATCTGGCCCGCTGGCCGGGTCTGAGCGCCGCGCGGGAGGATCCCCTGGTCACGGTCCTAGCCCTGGCCGGGCGCCGGCCCGGAGATTACACCCGCAAGCCCGGCGTCTCGGTGAATGCCGACGAGCGGGCCGACGCCGCCGGTCGGGCCATCCTGCTCGAGCTCTGGGACATCGCCGAGCGGAACGAGGAGGGCGTGTGCCTGGATCTGGATTCGGAGTTTCTCCACGACTATCGGGTCTCGGTGCGGCGCAGCCGCTCGTTCTTGTCCCAGGTAAAAGGGGTTTTTCCCGAGCAGCGGCTAAATCGCTTCAAGCGGGAGCTGGCCTGGCTGCAGGAAATCACCGGTCCGTGTCGCGACATGGATGTCTATCTTCTGGCCTTCGATGGCTTCAAGGCTGCGCTTCCCGTCGATGCCCGGGACGATCTCGATCCCTTCCGGGGTTTTCTGCAGCGACGCAAGGCGAGGGAACACGGGGCCCTGGTGCGGGCGATGGCATCCGCCCGCTATGCTCAGCTGAAAAGGGACTGGCGGTCGTTTCTAGCGGCGCCTGTGCCCGAGCGTTCCTCCTTGCCCAACGCCGAACGGCCCGTGGGCGAAGTGGCAGCCCGGCGGATCCGTCGCGTGCACCGCCGGGTGCTCGAAGAGGGTCGTGCCATCAGGTCGACATCCCCGCCCGACGACCTGCACGAGCTGCGCAAGACCTGCAAAAAGCTGCGCTACCTGATGGAACTCTTCCGCAGCGCGTTCGATGCCGAGGCCGTCGGCCGTCTCATCAAGGACCTGAAACGGCTGCAGGACAATCTCGGCGCTTACCAGGATCTGCACATCCAGGAGGTGTCCCTGAGTGGATTCATGGCCGACATGGAGGCCGAAGACGGGCTGGCGCCGGCCACCCGCGCTGCCATGGAGCGGCTGGTGGCGATCATGCGGGACCGCCAGGGGCAGGTGCGCGCGGCGTTCGCCGAGCGCTTCAAGGCCTTCGATTCTGAGCAGGTCCGCGGTCATTTCGCCGCGGTATACCCCAAGCGGGCGGCTAGGGGCCCGCGTCGATGAAGATTGTTGCGACCTACAACATCAAAGGCGGGGTAGGGAAAACCGCCGCCGCGGTCAATCTGGCCTATCGCGCTGCCGAGGAGGGCTATCGTACGCTGCTGTGGGACTTGGATCCGCAGGGCGCTGCGACCTTCTGTTTCCGCATCCGGCCGCGGGTGAAGGGTGGGGCTCAAGCCCTGGTGGGGCGCGAGCGGGACCTTGGGGACCTGGTCAAGGGCAGCGATTACGACAATCTTGATTTGATTCCGGCCGATTTCTCCTACCGGGATCTGGACGTCGCCTTCCACGGCGCCAACAAGCCCGCGAAGCAACTCATCCGCCTGCTGCGCCCCCTCGACGAGGCCTACGACCTGCTGCTCCTGGACAGCGCCCCGAGCATCTCGCTGGTGTCGGAGAACCTATTCCGGGCCGCGGATGCGCTGCTGGTGCCTGTCGTTCCCACCACACTCTCGGTGCGGACCTTCCGTCAGCTCCAGGAGCATCTGCAGGGAGGCAAGAACGCCCGCTGTGCACTGATCCCCTTCTTCTCGATGGTGGACCGCAGACGCCGGCTGCACCGGGAGCTCGTCGAGGCCCTGCGACGGGAACCGGCGGGTTGGCTGGCCACTGAGATTCCCTTCGCCGCCCAAGTAGAGGTCATGGCTGTCCACCGCGCTCCCCTTGGGGCCTTCGCCCCGCGCGCTGCTGCGGCCCTCGCCTTCAAGGCCTTATGGAACGAGCTGCGCGACCGGTTGAGTCTGGCGGTCTAGCGTCTCCCCGCTGCGTCGGCCGGAGACCGCTCAGCAATAACGTCCGGCCTGCTGCGAGACAGTTGCCGCGCCAGCCTCGAGGCTGATGGACGCCTCGGATCGCCCGGGTGGCGAGCGACCTTGGGCACGAATCTTGGCTCTGAATCCTGTCGCAGAGAAGAACTCGTTCGATGCCTAAAACGGCCTAAGCAAAAGGAGGGAACAATGGTTCATCCTTGGCACGATCTCCCTAACCCGATCTCGGATGCGCCCCAGGTCTTCACCGTCGTGATCGAGATACCCAAGGGTTCGAAGCTGAAGTACGAGCTCGACAAAGCATCTGGCTTGCTGCGCGTCGACCGCGCCCTCTATAGCGCAGTCCACTATCCGGCCAATTACGGTTTCCTGCCACGCTCATACTGCGAAGATGGCGATCCGCTCGACGTGCTCGTTCTAGGCAGCGAGCCCGTCCAGCCGCTGGCGATCATGCGGGCACGCGCCATCGGCGCGATGCGAATGGTCGATGAAGGTCAGCAAGTCGTCGAGATCCTTGCGGAGGAGGCCGAAGAATTGCTGGGCCACGAGTGCCAGGGGATCGACAAGGCGTCGCTGCACCTGCCCGGTCCCGATTTCGTCGACCGGGTCGTCAGCGGTTCCGATCGCCGCCCGCGGGTGCTGCGCAGCCTCCAGACCCTGCTCGACCACGGCCGCCTCGGCGGCACCGGCTATCTCTCGATCCTCCCAGTGGATCAGGGTGTCGAGCACTCGGGTGGGGCCTCCTTTGCGCCCCACCCGATCTACTTCGACCCGGAAAACGTCTCCGATACGGTGACCGTTGCCTGAACAAGGTCGCGCCGACCGTTGGGCGGGCAACGAAGCGTCGACTAGTCGTCGGCGCGGCTGATTTGGCCGCACCAGGCGCCATAGAAGAGGTCGCGAAAGGCATCACCGTCGATCGGTACCAGGCGGCGCAGATCGGCGGTCTCGAAGAAGACGCGGGTTAGCTTGACGAGCGATTGCTCGAGGAAGGTCTCGAATTGCGTGCCGCTGCCCATCGGAGGCGGCAGCAGCGGTGGACGGCCGCGGAAAAGCTGCTGTGCCTCCTCGCGGCTGGCGATGCGGAGGCGGCGGCCGAACTCCTGATAGAGGGCGGCGAGGTCGATGCGGCGGTTTTTCGGGATCACGGCCAGGGCGTAGCCGAGGCGGTCAGCGAGCAACACGGTGCTGGCGATCTGTTCGCCGGGGACTTCGGACGGGCCCAGGCCTTCGTAGCGCGATGGCTTGTGGTCCGCACGACTGGCCGATTCGGTTGGGTTCCTCGGTTGAAAAGGTTCACGTCCGGCGGGCGGTGTACGTGTCGCGCTCACCATCGTCTCCTCCTCGGGCATCCGCCCCTATCGTGTTTGTATAGCTCGGTTGCGACGCGGCGAGTGGCTCCGGCCGGGTCGCAGTTCCGGTGTCCTAACAGCAAGGATAGTCGAGTTGCGCGCCAGTGGGAATCCGTTGAAATACCTAGACCGACAAGGTATCAATTGTCCCGAAAGTAATCGGAGGCGGGTCGCGGCGCCCGTCGGCGGGAGGGATCCCGCCGTCGAGCTGACACGGACCTCCTTGCAGCGTGTCGCAGCGAGCCGCCTCCGATTACTTTTGCAACCCTCAATACTACAGGGGGGCGCGGCTCGTGCCCTTGGGCATCCGCCCCCAATCTCTCAAGGGTTGGTTGCGGCGCTCGCGGTCGGCGTCACCACAGAGAAGGTGTTTTAAGCGCACTTAATATTGGCACTCGATCGGGTTGCAGCAGATGATGGCTACAGACAGAAGACGAGCACGAAACGGGCTGGGATGGCGTGGGGTCGTCGCCTCTACGGTCATCTTGGTTTCCGCGACCCCCCTCATAGGGACGGCTGCGGAGCCCTGGAGGGGTGAGCTTCAGGGGGGCGGTGAGGTCTATGTGGATCCGCAGACCCGCAGACCCACGGTGCGCAAGGACGGCCAGGAGACCCAGCTCTGGGATGGGGTCCATCAGCTCGAAGGCGGGCGTGAGTTGCGCGTCCAGTCCGGGAGGGTCGTGCCGAACAAGGAGATCCTCGAGAGGGGCGAGCCTTGGTCGGAACCGGTCCTGCCGCCTGAGCCCGGCCCGCCCGTCGATGGCCATTCTCCGTGTGAGCGATTGGTCCGGAAGGTTTGCGGTCCGGGCGGTGCCTGCGCCGAGGCTGCGGCCTGCGATCCTGCTCGGCAGCTGCAGGATATGGAGCGCGAGGAGCAGCGCCGGCTGGGGACGCCGGAGCGGCAGACCTTTACGAGCGGGAAGTGCATCGAGGCCTTGCGCGACGACTTCTTCGTGGCTTGTGACGCGCAGGCAGACGAGGGCGACCCGAGACCTTCCGGCGGCGATTGAGAGGACGAGGCCATTATCAATTCACGCTCAAGATCAGAATCAGCCCTGGATCAGCCGCGAGCCGGCGAGAGTCGCGGCGCGCCGGTCATTTAAAGAGCTCGATCCCGGTGCGGCTGGACACCTCCATCAGGCCGAGACAGTCGTTGCGAGCCCGCATCTCGCCATCGGGGCCTTTCGTCTTGCACTGCGTGATGTCATTGAGCAGCAGCCGCGCGATGCGGTCACAGCCGAAGTCTTGGATATCGAACTGTTTGACGCTGGTCTTGTCGGCCCTCAGCGGCGCCAACTCGGCGGCCATCCGTGCGGCGATCAGGCCTTCTGGGTCGAAGGTGACGAGGTCCCACTGCAGTGAGCTGAAGTCGTGTTCCGTGGTATTGCGAATCACGAACGAAAGGCGACAGCCGTTTGCCACGGTGTCGGCACGATTGAGTTCGGCCGCGATCCGACCCGGTTGCGGCTCGGCGGAGCAGAATCCGGATACAAGGAGCAACAAGACAAGGCCCCATTGAGCCAGGTGCGCGACTCGACGGCGAGCCATAGCGTTCATTGCAGGGGTCTCCTCCGATCACTTGAGCGCCGCGGTGGCCAGGGCACCCCCGTGGCCGTCGGCACGATAGTGGCGATGCCGCTGCTCGTCAATCGATTATGGCAGGTTCGGGCCGCCGGGAAGCGAAGGCTGATCGCGTCGGCATCCGTGAGACCGGAAATGGCGGCGAGTGCGTACAAGCCTTTGTCGCCGAATCGGCACCAAGGTGGCGCGTTGCCATCGCGGCTGCCTCGCAACGGTGCAAGTCTTACGGTGGGCAGCCGCGTCGTGTTGCCGGTAGAAATGAAAAAACAATGATTTGTTTTTGGCGCTCGTCTTGCTTATTGCCCTTGACGACAATGATCGAGGGGAAAGTCGCATGAGTGCCCTATTGGCCGAGGCGGTTTTCGGTGAGCCCGTTCGGCAGATCTTCAACCACGACATCAACAGACTCCTGCACGACTAGGGCGGTGATGACGAACAGCTTCTCTTTGATGATTCACGGCGGTGCCGGAGCGCTCGACAATGTTCGCGACGAGCGCATTGCCGTGCGCTATCTCGAGAGCATCCGCGTCATTCTCGAGCACGGGCGCGCGATCCTCGCGCAGGGTGCGAGCGCGGTCGAGGCCGTCGAGTCCTGTGCCTCGCTGCTTGAGGACGACCCCCTGTTCAACGCCGGCTGTGGCTCGGTGCTCAACGAGAACGGCAAGGTGGAAATGGACGCCGGGATCATGGATGGCAGCGACCTCAGTGCCGGGGCGGTTGCCGCGGTCAGCAACATCGCCAATCCCGTGCAGCTCGCCCGCTTGGTGATGGACGGTAGCGAGCATGTCCTGCTGATCAGCGAAGGCGCGCTGGGTTTTGCGCAGCACTGTGGCATGCGCCTGACGCCGGATCACTACTTCTTTACGCCAGAGCGCATCAAGCAGCTCGACCAGGCCCGTTTGCGCCGACGCGTCATGCTCGATCACGACGCCGACGGCGACGAGCAGAAATACGGCACCATCGGTGCCGTGGCTCGGGATCGACAGGGACACCTCGCCGCGGCCACCTCCACCGGCGGCATCGTCAACAAGCGCATGGGTCGGGTCGGAGATTCCCCGATCATCGGCGCCGGCGTCTACGCCGATGACGCGACCTGTGCCGTCTCCGCGACCGGTTACGGCGAGGAATTCATGCGCACCGTCTTCGCGAAGACGATCGCCGACGCCATCGAGTTCCGCGACCTCGACGCCCAGGACGCCGTCGCTTATGGCATCGCGTACCTCAAACGCAAGGTCGACGGTCGGGGCGGTGCCATCTGCATCGACCGCCACGGCCGCTGTGCCAGCGATATGACCACACGCCGCATGATCCACGGTTGGATCGAGCACGGCGGTGAGACCTGGTGCCGCTTTTGAGCGGCGCGCTCCGGCCGGATTCGACAGCAAGGAAGCTGTCGTCAAGCCCCTAGGGACGCGTTCACGGCGTCACCTGCACCCGCCGCGCGGCCCAAAGATGGCCGCAATCCCAACTCCGAAGGGCATAAGCGCATGCTTGCGGTGATCTGCAATTGCCCGGGCACGGGAGATGGGGTAAAAATGAAACGCTGGGCATGACCAAAGACCATCCATGCACTACCGAGTCTTTTATTATTTCGATCGGTCTCAAGAGGTGCTCTCTTCGGCGAGCGCCGTCGAGATGACCACTCGGGCGATTCGCGAGCAGCTTCTACCGCGGCTGCAATCGGTCGACGACTATCTCGGTATCATCGATGCCGAAGAGAACATACTCCAAATCCTTTGCGAGCCGAGCCGCGGGTCCTTTTGGGTCGAGATCCCGATCGACGCAGCGAAGGCCTCCTATGGTCGTCACATGAGCTTCGCAGAGATGGACGAGTTGATCGCAGAGCTGCCGCGCGTGTTCGATCAGGATCGCATCCCGGGCCTCGCTTATCGGCCTTGGTGAGGCGGTGCGCAGGCGGACGCGTTGTGCTCATTGCCCCGCCGCGATTGCGCTGTGCCGGGTCGACGAGCACAGCGCAGCGGCCTTCTAGGGGCTGATCTCGATCAATACCTCATCGGGGTTGACGGCGTCGCCCTTGGCGACGAAGAGGCCGGTGATCGTGCCGGCGATCGGCGCCTGGATTTCCGTCTCCATCTTCATCGCCTCAGTGATCAACAGGGGCTGACCGGCCTCGACGGTATCGCCTTCTGCGACCAGCACGTCGATGATGTTGCCGGGCATCGAGGTGCTCACATGGCCTTCCTTGCTCGGCTTGGGTCGTTTGCCGGCGGCGCCGGCCTTCGCAACGGCGCCGCCGGCGCCGCCCGTCAGGACCAGTTCGTCGAGGGTCTCGACGACGACCTCCTCGGGGATGCCATCGATGGCGAGGTAGAAGTGGCGTTCGGACTGCTCCTTGTGGCCGGCGCCGGTGAGCTTGACGTGGTAGGTCTCGCCGTGCATCGCGATGTTGAACTCGGTCGGCGCCCGCTGCCCGTCGGTCGTCGTCGGGGGCGGCTCCAGCAGCTCGGGCTCCAGCGTCCCATCGCGTCGGTGCTCGAGGAAAGAGCGGCCGATCTCTGGGAACATCGCGAAGGTCAGCACGTCCTCTTCACTGTCCGCCAGCGGTCCAATGTCGGCAGTGAGCTTGTCCATTTCGTCCTTCATGAGGTCGGCCGGCCGTGATTCGATCAACTCCTCGTTGCCGACCGCCTGCTGCCGCAGCGTTGCATTGACCGGGGCGGGGGCCTTGCCGTAGCCGCCCTGCAGGTAGCGTTTCACCTCATTGGTGATCGTTTGGTAGCGCTTGCCGGTCAGAACATTGAGCACTGCCTGGGTGCCGACGATTTGCGAGGTGGGGGTCACCAGGGGCGGGTAGCCCAGATCGGCCCGGACCCGCGGAATCTCGGCCAGCACCTCGCCCATGCGGTCGAGGGCGTTCTGCTCTTTGAGCTGATGGGCGAGGTTGGAGATCATCCCGCCGGGCACCTGGTTGCTTTGGACCCGGGTGTCCACCCCGGTGAACTCGCTCTCGAACTGGTGATAGCGTTTGCGCACCTGGTAGAAATAGACGCCGATGTCCTGAATCTGCTCGAGGTCGAGCCCGGTTTCGTAGGGCGTGCCGCGCAGTGCTGCGACCAGGCTCTCGGTCGGCGAGTGCGAGGTCCCGCCGGCCATTGAGGAGACGGCCGTATCGATGTGCTCGCAGCCGGCCTCGATGGCCTTGAGGTGGCACATCTCGGCCAGGCCCGCGGTGGCATGGGAGTGCAGATGCAGGGGCAGCTCGACGGCGTCCTTCAGGGCCTTGACCAGCTCGCTGGTCGCGTAGGGTGTCAAGAGCCCGGCCATGTCCTTGATGGCGATCGAGTCGCAGCCGATGGCCGCGAGCTCGCGTGCGAGCGTCACGTAGCCCGCATTGTCGTGCACCGGGCTCACCGTGTAGCAGATGGTGCCCTGGGCGTGCTTGCCGGCCTCCTTGGTCGCCGCGATTGCCGTGGTCAGATTGCGCAGGTCGTTCAGCGCATCAAAGATGCGGAAGACGTCCATACCGTTCTCGGCCGCCCGCGCGACGAAGGCGCGCACCACATCGTCGGAATAGTGGCGATAGCCGAGCAGGTTTTGTCCGCGCAGCAGCATTTGCAGCCGCGTATTCGGCAGGGCCTTGCGCAGCTCGCGCAGCCTTTCCCATGGGTCCTCCTTGAGAAAGCGCACGCAGGCGTCGAAAGTGGCGCCGCCCCAGCACTCGAGCGACCAGTAGCCGACGCTGTCGAGCTTGGGGCAGATCGGCAGCATGTCGGCCAGACGCAAGCGCGTGGCCAGCAGCGACTGGTGGGCGTCGCGTAGAACGACTTCGGTAATCTGGACCTTTGACATTGGCGATTGATCTCGTCTTACAGGCCGGCATGGGCGGCGACTGCCGCAGCGACGGCGGCCGCGATGTGCTCCTTGCGCCGCTTGGTCGAGTAGTCGCACAGCTCTGGGTGCGCCTCGAGGAAGCCTGTGTCGAAGCGGCCGCGGCGGAAGTCCGGGTGGTTCAGGATGGCCTGGTAGAAGGGAATGGTGGTCTTGATCCCGAAGACGCCCATGTCGCGCAGTGCGCTGCGACCACGCACGACTACATCCTCCCAGTTCAGGGCCCAGACCACGAGCTTCGCCAGCATCGAGTCGTAGTGGGGCGGAATCTGATAGCCGCTGTAGATGCAGCCGTCGGTGCGCACGCCCGGGCCGCCGGGGGCATAATAGCGGGAGATGCGCCCGAAGCTTGGCAGGAAGCTGTTCTTCGGGTCCTCGGCATTGATACGAAACTGGATGGCAAAGCCCCGCCTGGCGATCTGGTCCTGCCGGAAGCGCAATGGCAGGCCGGCGGCGGTGCGGATCTGCTCCCCGACGAGATCGACCCCGGTGATCGACTCGGTGATCGTGTGTTCGACCTGAATGCGGGTGTTCATCTCCATGAAATAGAAGCGGCCGTCCGTGTCCTGCAGAAACTCGACGGTTCCGGCATTGGTATAGCCGACGGCGCGTGCGGCCAGGACCGCGAGGCCGCCGACGTATTGGCGCTGGGCCTCATCGAGCTGCGGCGACGGGGCAATCTCGATCAGCTTTTGGTTGCGCCGCTGGATCGAGCAGTCGCGCTCGTAGAGGTGGATGCAGCTGCCATGCTGATCGCCGAGCACCTGCACTTCGATGTGGCGGGGGTTGACGACACAGCGCTCGACGAAGACCTCGGCGCGCCCGAAGGCCTTGGTCGCCTCGGAGATGACGCGCGCGTAATTGTGCCGCAGCGCCAACGGGTTGTCGCAGCGGCGAATGCCGCGTCCGCCACCGCCGGACGTCGCCTTGAGCATGACCGGGTAACCGATTTCCTCGGCGATCGCCAAGGCGGCGTCGAGGCTTTCGAGGTTGCCGGGGCTGCCCGGCGTGACCGGGATCCCGGCCTGCTGCATTGCGCGTCGGGCCTCGGTCTTGTCACCCATGCGCTGAATCACGTTGGCGGAGGGGCCGATGAAGGTGATGCCGCGTCGTGCGCAAGTGCGTGCTAGCTCCGGGTTTTCTGACAGAAAGCCGTAGCCGGGATGGATGGCGTCGCAGCCGGCGGCGGCGGCGAGGTTGACGATGTTGTGTACGTTGAGGTAGCCGGCAAGCGGGTCGGGGCCGAGGCTGTAGGCCTCATCCGCCTTCTTGACGTGCAGTGAGCGGCGGTCGGCCTCGGCGTAGATGGCCACCGAGCGGATGCCCATCTCGGCGCAGGCGCGGATGATGCGCACGGCAATCTCGCCGCGGTTGGCGATCAGAATCTTACGGATCATTGCGTCTCTTGGCGGCTGGCGGCTCGCAGGGACGGCCCGCGTCTCCTGAGCCGGTGATCTTAAGGTTGTGGCCCGCCCCTGGCGCCGACCGACACCGCCGCGCAATATAACGGATGCCGGCCATGCCGCATAGCCCGGCGTCGGTCAGTTGCCTAAGGCGGCTCGGACCCGGGCGAAGCGCTCTTCGAGCTCGGGCGCCGGCGGTGCCGGGCCGCACAGGAACCAATTGGTCAGAAGGCCTGCAGCGTTGGCCAAGGGATCGTCCACGCCGCCTTCCATGCGCTCGCTGAGGCGATTGACCTGGACGGCGAGGCGCTCGCTCGCGAGCTCCGGCGGCGACTCGACCTGGGCCAGGATCTCGAGCTGCAGGCACAAGGCCTCGCGTTCGCGATGATTCGCCGCGAGCGTCTCCGCCGAGGCCGGTTCGCCCCGTTCCAGCGCGGTTGCGAAGCGGGCGCCGATTGCGGCCTGTAGTGATGCGTCCGCATGCGCCGGGAGCTCGGCCCAGGCCGTCTGGATTGCCGTGCGGTCGGGGTTGTCGTCATCGGTATCGGCCGCAGCCCACTCCATCCGGGTGCAGAGCTCGGCCTGTTGCGCGAGCAGACCGAGGGTGCGACGCCGCTCGGCCGTGCGAGCCTGTTGCAGCCTCTGGGTGACACCTTGGCGCGCCCGCTGCCAGCGCTGCGCGAGCGCGTTGCCCTCATGGCGCGGTAACGGCAGTGAGGCGGTCTCCTGCCAGCGCCGCTCCAGTGCCTGCAGCGCTGCCTCGATGTCCTGCGGCTCGGTCTCGGCGCCCTGCGCCAAGGCCTCGGCCTCTGTGCAAATCAGCGTGCGGCCCTGGAGGTTCTCTTGGCGCTCCGACTCGCGGGCCTCGATCTGGGAGCGACGCCGGTCGAACACCGCGTCGCAGGCGGCGCGGAAACGCTGCCAGAGCGCATTCTCGTCGGCCTTGCGGCCGGCGACGGTGGTGTGCCAGCGGCGCTGACAAGCCTTGGTGGTTTCGATCGCCAAATCGAGATCGGCCGCGCCCGCCATCGCCTCGACCTCGCCGATCAGCCCCTCGCGGAGCTCGCGATTGCGCCTGCGCTCGGCGTCCAAATGCGCGTCGAGGGTCTTGAGTGCCGTGCGGAATCGCTGCTCGAGCGCTTTGCGGTGGCGTCCCTCGGTGGGACCGCAGTGGCCCCAAGATTGGCGCATCTCCCGTGCCGCCCGGACGGCCTTCTTCCAGTCGACGCGCTCCCAGTCGACTTTGTGGAGGAAGTCCTCGAGATCCGCGCAGATCTGCTCGCGGGCGCGTCGGTTGGCCTCGCGCTCGGTGGCTTGCGCCTCGAGATAGGGCCGGCAGCGCTCGTAGACGTCCTCGGCCGCGGCATGAAAGCGTTCCCAGCGGCGTCGATCGGCCGGTGCGCCGCCTTGATCGAGCGCCTTCCATGCCTGCTGCAGCTCGCGGAGCTCGCCGATCAGGTTCTCGGGGGGTGTGTCGCGCTCCCGCAGTGCGTCCATCGCCTGACAGAGGTTCTCGCGCTGCTGGTTGGTGCCCCAGCGGCGCCAACCTTGCAGCTCTTTGATGCGCGGGGTGGCCCGTTGAATGTGTGCGGCGATCTCGGCGTAGGCTTGGCGTGGCAAGCCGCTGGCCTTGGCCAGGTCGACCCCCGCCTGAAGGCTTTGTAGCAGTGGCTCCGCGCGCTTGAGCTCGCCTTCGGCGAGGCTCTCGGCGAGCGTCTCGAGCTTCGTCTCGAGCTGAGCGATGCGCTGCTCGGCGTGGCGGCGTTGCTTCTCCAACCGTAGGGCGAGCGCATCGGTCTGCTCGCTGAGCCTTGTCGTGCGGCTGGAGTCGAGCGCCGTATTGGCGGCCAGACCGCGCGCCTCGGCGATCAGGCTGCGGGTCTGCGCCAGATCGAGCGGCTGGCTTTGCGCGAGTCGCTCATCGATCGCCTGGCGCAATGGATCGAGTCGTCCGCTGTCGCGATGCTGCGCGGCCAGTTCGCGCTGGTGCTCGGCGGCGCCAGTCAGGGCCCGGTCGAACCGCTCGTCGAGCTCGGCCTGCTCGGCGTCGGGCAGTGCCGGCCCTGTCTGCCAGGCCGCGCGTGCGCGCGCCGCTAATGCGGCGACCTCGGACGCCTCGTTGAGCTCGGCGACTCGCGCCAGCTCATCGAGGAGGCCATGCAGCAGGCGCCGCCTGTCTTGCTGCGCCTGAGCTCGTCCTACTTGGGCGTCCTGCTCGCGACGCTGGGCTTCGTAAGCGTTGAGAAAGCCTGTCCGTGCCTGCTCGAAGCGGGTGCGCTGAGCCGGCTCGGCGGCATTGGCAAGCGCCGTCCAGTCACGCTCGATCAGCGCGAGGAGGGCGTGATCCTGCTCCCATTGTCCGAAGCGTCCGAGGCGCTCGAGGCGCTCGCAGAGTGCCTCGATCTGCTGACGCAGGCGCTGGGGCTCGGTCTCGTCCTTGGCGATCGCCTTGATACGCGCTTTGGCGAGGCGGTAGGCCCGCTTGTCCTTCTTGCCGATCTGGCGGACGAGTTGCTCGAGTGATGCGCGGTCGCCGATGCGGTCGACCGCCGCGTGGCGGTTGGCTGCGACGGGGTCCTGGGCGGCGCAGGCCGTGAGGACCCGTGCATCGTTGAGCCGGTCGATGGCGGCACGACGCAGTTCCGGTTCGGCCCCGCTCGTCGCGACCTGGCCAAGGAGGCGCTCGTCCTCGGTGCCGGCCAGCGCGTGAAGGCGTTCCTCCAGGGGGAGGCAGGGGTCGTCGTTGCCGCAGAGGAGGTGACGCAGACGCGCCTCGGCGATGTCCCGCACGCCGGCGTCGGGATCCCCCCCGGCGATCGCGCGCAGGTCGGTGAGCCGGTCGAGACGGCGCGTCGCCTCGCGGCGGGCGCTGACGTCATCACTCTCGCGGGCGACGCGGCTCAGCGACGCCGGATCGACTGCTCGGTTGGGCGTCGCCCGGCGCTTCAGGAAGCGTTGGAAGATCATCGCTGGCGGTCAGGGCACCGATCGTTAGAAGGCGTTGCCCCCGACGAAGGGGTTGCTGCGGCGCTCCTCGCCAAAGGTCGACATGGGGCCGTGCCCAGGAATGAAGCGGATGTCGTCACCGAGCGGGAAGAGCCGATCGCGAATGGATTCCAGCAGGGCACGGTGATCGCCGCGGGGGAAGTCGGTGCGACCGATGGACCCCGCGAATAGGACATCACCGACCAGCGCCAGCCGCTCTTCGGCCGCGACGAGGACGACGTGGCCGGGCGTATGTCCCGGACAGTGGATGACCCGCAGGCGCAGCTGTCCCACCTCGATGGTCTCGTCGGCGGCCAGCCAGCGGTCGGGGATCAGCGGGTCGACGCGCGGCACGCCGAACATCTGGCTCTGCAGCGGCAGCGAATCGAGGAGAAAGGCGTCCTCGGGATGGGGGCCAATGATCGGGATACGCAACTCGCTCGCCAGGACCTGCGCGGCACCGACGTGATCGATGTGGCCATGGGTCAGCAGGATCCGAGACGGCGTCACATGGGCCGCGCCGAGTGCTTGGCGGATGCGCTCGGGATCGCCGCCCGGGTCGACGATCGCGGCATCCTGTGTCTCGGCACACCACAGGAGGGTGCAGTTCTGCTCGAATGCAGTGACGGGGACGATACGGTATGGCACGGTGTCCGGTGGATCGCTCGTTCGTTGGGCTGGCGGGGTGGCCTGAGTTGCCTGCGTTGGTCGATTGCGGCCTATTGCGGGCCCGACTCGTTCAAGTAGGCGTAGAGGCGGTCTTTGAGCCGCAGGCGCTCCTTCTTGAGATCCTCGATCGTCTCATCGGTCACCGGCACGCCGAGCTCCTCGAGCGATCGGACCCGGCTATCGAGCTGATCGTAGTCATCCATCAACCGAGAAAACTGTTCGTCGGAGTCCCGCAGGGCGGCGATCTTGCCCTCGAGCTCCGGGAACTCGTGGATCAGGTCGTGAGATTCGCCAAGCATGTTCGTCAGATCCTCATCGGTGACGGCCGCGGCCCCTTCGCCGCAGCCCGTTGATTGTCCGCCTAATACGCCCCTTCTTGGGTCGTCAACCGCATTTTACCCCAGCGTTTACATGGCGTCGCAACCTTCCTGTCAAGAAGGACGCGGCGGTCGGGCACGGCGGTGCCGAAAGGAACCGCGAGCCCGCCCCCGTGCACCCTATTCGGTCGCGGCATCGAGCTGTTTGATCACCTCTGGGGTGAGGTCGATGGCGTCGTCAACGTAGACCAGGCCTGCCTGGCGCCGCTCGAAGACCGCCGCGAGACTCCGCTCTTCGGCGATTGCATTCACGGCCTCCAGGGCCGGGGCGAGGATCTCCTGCGACATCTCTTGCTGCTCCTTGAGCAGGCGCTCTTGCGTCGCCGAGGCCTCTTTGCGGAATCCCTGCACCCGTTCCTGGAGTTCCGACTCGCGCTTGGCGATCTGTTCCTTGCTCATGAGCGGCTTGTCGCGCTGCAGTTGCTGCTGCAGGGTGCGAATGGCCTGTTCTTCCTCGGCGAAGGCCTCGCGCTGCGGCCCGAACTCCTCTTGAAGCCTGGCCTGGGCGCGTTGTCCCAGCTCGCTCTGCTCGATGACCTGCTGCATGTCGACATACCCGATACTCGCCTTCGGGGCGGCGAGGGCGGGAACGGCAATCAGCAGCGCGATGGCGAGAAGGGCGGTGCGAAATTTCATAGGTCCTCTCCAGCTTGGTCTCGGTGTAGGGCGCAGGCCGCGCATTGGGCGGGATTCTAACCGGCCATCGGACCGCCGAACACCTGAGCGCGGCAAACGTGGAGCGCCGCGCCCCGGATCCGGGCAACGGCGGGGCCTTGCCTTGCCGCCAGGGCTGTACCATGCTTGCCGTATCGGGGTGCGTCGGGATCGGGCTTGCGCAGGGCGGGCCAAGGGGTCGGCCGGGCATTGACGCTGGCAAGAACGCTGTGGCGCTGTCGGAATGGGGTACACCTGGATGGGCAATTCGCTTCAGGATCAGCTACTCAAGTCGGGGCTGGTCGATGACCAGAAGCTCAAGCAGGCGCGCACGCAGAAGCGCAAGAAGGCGCGCACTGGCGGTGCCAAGAGCGGGGATGCCCGCTCCGAGGCCGCGCGTGAGCAGGCGCGCCAGGCGCAGGCCGAGAAGGCCAGGCGGGATCGCGAACTCAATCGGCAGCGCGAGGAGGCGGCGCGACTCAAGGCGCTCGAGAACGAGTTGCGCGAGCTGATCCATCACCACCGTCTGTCGCGCGACGGCGGCGACGTCGCCTTCAACTTCAGCGATGGCTCGAACCTAAAGCGCCTGTATTTGCGCCGCGAGCAGCACCGGCAGCTCGTCGCCGGCGGTCTGGCGATCGTGCGCCAGGACGCCTTCTACGAGCTCGTGCCGGCCGACGTGGCCGAGCGCGTCGCCGCACGTCAGGCGGAGCGCGTCGTGGTCCTGAATCGGCCCGGCGAGGAGGACGACGGCGCTGACGAATACGCCGAGTTCAAGGTCCCCGATGACCTGATGTGGTAATGAGGAGGATCCTTGTCGAACGGCGAGAATAAGCGGCTTGCCGTGCTGATCGATGCCGACAACGCCCAGCCCGGGATCGTCGAGGGGTTGCTCGCGGAGATCGCCAAATACGGCACGGCGCACGTCAAGCGCATCTATGGCGACTGGACCCTGCCGAACCTCGGCGGTTGGAAAGACATGCTGCTGCGCTACTCGATCCAGCCAATCCAGCAGTTTCGCTACACAAAGGGCAAGAATGCGACCGACGGCGCCATGATGATCGATGCGATGGACCTGCTCTACACTGGCAATTACGAGGGGTTCTGCATCGTCTCGAGCGATAGCGATTTCACCCGCCTGGCCTCGCGGCTGCGTGAGTCGGGCACGGTCGTCTACGGCTTCGGCGAGAAGAAGACCCCCG
>JGI12109J20283_10433593_pt1 | contig 16304 bp, 14 predicted proteins | sample ElkSlonscriptome_12_FD_20283 | JGI IMG/M metagenome (IMG submission 20283)
TTTCAATAAAGATTCGCTCATAGTGATCGTATTAATCGATCAATTGATCCCGTAACGCACGTTCAATCCGATGAGGACTGCCGCAAGCATCAAACACACCGCCAGCGCCAGCCTGATCCAGCGCAAGGGCCAGTTTTGCAGCGTCTCAGCACCCAGCATCCATCCTGCCGCAACGGCAAAAATCCCGCCAAGCGCGCCGCCAGCCAGCGCGGTAAGCGGATAGTTCGCCTGCGCAGCAAAGGCGAAAATCACAAAGCGCGGGCCATCTCCCACTTGGCGCCACAGCACAACAAGGCCAATCGCGCCCAGCGATCGGGTTGGCTCTGCAAGGGACTTAAGGCGCACTGGCCAGGCCAGCTCAAACGCCGCAATGGCGAGCGCGAAGGCCACCAGCATCCACGCCGCGCGTGATGGCAGCAGCGCGGCAATGGCAAGCGCGCCATAGGTCATCACGCCTGCGCTAAGGCACGCGCACACCACGCCCAGCGCAAGCACGGGAAAAGGCCGCCTAACCAGCGGCCCGCTGCGATCTGCCAACGCATCGGAAAGCCGGGCAAGCAGCAATTGCTCCCGCCCGCCAAAGGCGATCCCGGCGACAAGGATCAGGCAGAATAGAAAACTGTCCATGCCTTCCCCCTATCACGCAGCGTTCAGATTTTGCATCACTTCGCCCACGCTCGGACAGGCAAAAAGCCCCGTACAAAAAGCCCCGTATGGGTTTGTTAGGCGCTTATCGTGTATATGGTTTACGAAACGCTGATGGCGTAAGGCTCGGTGTGGGGGAGATCGACAATGACGTGGTTTGGCCGGGCAATGTTGGTTGCCGCGCTGTGTTTCGCGCCGCCTGGCGCAGCGTACGCACAGGAATTGGGCGGGGATACGGGCGCTGATGCTGCCAATGCCGGGCCAGCCAGTAATGAGGCACCCGCGCCCGATCTGTCACAAATGCCCGAAGCACCGTTTGATGAAGCCGACACGTCGCAACCGCCTTCGATCCTGATCGTACGTTTGTCCGATGCGCTTGCCAGCGAACAGCGCGATGCGGCGCTGCGGGTGATTGAAACGCTGCCCACCGTCACCATCGGCGCCAAAGCCACGCACGAAATCGGCCCCAATCCGTCTCTGTCAGACATAGTCGCGCTTTACGAAATACCGGGCGCTATCCCCAGCACAGAGCTTGCGCCCCAGCTTTCCGGCAGGGGCATAACCACGCCGCAGCAATTGTTCGCATTCTATGCAGATGACTTCAGAGCCGATCACGCCTGGGCCTCCAACCTTGCACCGCCTGTTGAGCTGGGAGACCTTGCGCAGCCGGGGTTTGAAGACCGGCTGCGTGCCGCCTTGCTGACGATTGCGCGCAAGGAGGCGCTGCTTTCATTCGGGCAATCGAGCAGCAAGGGCACCATTTCGCTGTGCCTCAGCAACGAACCGCCGCCCGCGGGGCATTGCCCGCTGCCGCTTGATGGGCGTGGGTGGAATGAGGTGAGCCATGAAGGGCCGATCTATCTCAGCGTGGAAACCCGCCAAGCGCCAATCGAGGATCCGGCCCAACCCCGTCTCAAGGCCCGTTTTTTCACCATCGTCGCTGTCTCGCGCGCGGGCGAGATCATCCCGATCGCCAGCGGCCAAGGGCAAGATTACGTATTTGAAGATACTGCCAATGCGAGCGCCGATGCCCCGCGCCCGGTGCCCGAAGCCCGGCTGTTCTTTGCGCCCCCCGCCCCGCTCAACGATCAATTGGCACCCGGCCATTACGATCTGATCGTCATCGTCGCTGAAGAGCCCGCCCCTCCCGATCTTTGGCAGCGTCCCAATAACGGCGCTGATCCTGCGCAAGTGTGCCCGCAAACCCGCTGGCTGGGCCTGTGCCGGGCGATGCAGGCGCGCTGGGGCAGTCTTGCCTTTACGATGGAAAACGATGTTGCGCGCATTCCCATTGGCGTGACCCGCGAAATCATCCGGGTCTTGCGGGTGGTGCGCGGATCGGTTGCGGCGCGCAGTGTCTCTTTATGGCAGGCGCAACTTTACCGATACCGCGCTGAGGATGTGGGCCAAAGCGCACGCACCTTCGATTTCAAGAAAGCGCACCGGTGCGGCGGGGCGTATCTTGGCGATGGCTTTGTGCTCACAGCCGCGCATTGCATTCCCCGCAATGTCAGCGAGATGCGGGTGCGGCTGGGCACGCGCGATCTGCGCTCTGGCGGGAGCAGTTTCCCGGTCCGTTCGCTGGTGCTGCACAAGGATGGCAATTCGCGCACATCACGCGTCGACTTGGCGCTTCTGCAATTGCGCGCGGCGCCTGAAAGCCTGCGCGATCTTGGAGACAACTTGCAGCCCATCACCCCGTCGCGCGACACGTCGCCCGATTTCACCCGGTTGAGCGGCCTCACGGCAACAGGCTGGGGCCTGATCAAGAAACGCTTGCCAGGCGAGAGCGGATGGATGGCGGCGGATGGCTCACGCAATGCCAAAGCCGATCGATTGCAGCAGGTTGTGCTGATCCAGCCGCCCATGTCCCGGTGCGAGGAGCGAGAGGAATACAGCGCCTATCTCGCACAAGACATGCTGTGCCTGCGCGGCCTCATAAGGGGGACTGATACATGCGCAGGCGATAGCGGCGGACCTGTAAGCGCGCGCGCGAATGGCCGCCGCGAACTGGTGGGCATCGTTTCAACTGGCGTTGGCTGCGCCTATCGCGGCGTGCCGGCAGTGTATGTGAATGTTGCCCGCCACCGCGGCTGGATCAGCCGGGCCAAAGACAAGATGCTCGTCTCTGGACCCGGCTATTTCGAGATGGATTAGGAATATCTTCGCAGTCCGCAGCCTTGCCGCTGCGCCTTCGCTGCGATTACTCCTCGTCCTCGTCAGGCATGGTGCGGTCTTCGGGGCCGGTACGGTCCTCAGGGCCGGTCGCCTCCATTGCGCCGGTGCGGTCTCCATCATCGCCAGCGTCATCCATCGAACGCTCGTCTACCGGCTCACCCTCTTCTCCCATTTCGCCCATTTCGCCCGCATCAGCTTCTGCCGTCTCTTCAGCCTCGCTGCCTGCGCCGTCTTCGGCTGCGCAGCCCATCACGGCAAGCGAAAGCGGCGCAACCAGCGCCAGTGTCAGTGCAGATTTCTTCATTGTAGTTCCTCCTGTTATTGTACCATCATTCTTCAGACAAAACCGATTTGCGCAAGCATTGTCGTAAAGCGGGGATTGGGCCGGATGGGATCGAGCAGCGGATCATTGCGGAACTCTACCAGCCCGCTATCGCGCTGCTCCCATGCGGCATCCATCGCATCAAGGGCCGCATCCTGTTCACCCCATTGCGCCAGCACTTGCATATACTGGTAATTGCTTGAATTGCCCTTCGCCTGTTTAAGCGCCTCGAATTGCTCGCGGGCCGCCGCCTGGTTGCCCAACCGGTGTTCGACAATCGCCAGCCCCGTTTCGCGCCATACCAGCCGGCGCTCTTTTTCAAACGAGGCCTTGGCCGCCCTGTCATTGCCGGACGCCATGTGCGCAAGGCCGACCAGATAGCGCGCGTATGACATGTTTTCCTGAATGGTCAGCGCATCTTCATACCGGCGGATTGCCGCCTCGTAAGCGCCCGAATAATATTCAATCGTGCCCGCAAAGCGCAAAACTCCCGGATTAAGCGGATCGAGCGCAAGCGCCCGCTCGATCGCTTCGCGCCCGCGGGCGAAATCGCCCATGCGCGCCTCGAACAGGGCAAACCGGCTGAGGATTGCCGCATCGCCCTCGCCCAGCTTGGCCGAAGTATCAAACGGCGCGCGCGCCGCCTTCATGTCCAACTGGCGGTTGGCAAGAATATCGCCGAGCACCCCGAAGCCGCCGGCAAAAAGCGGGGCAAGCCGCGTCGCTTCGCGGGCAAAGCCGATGGCGTCTTCATACATCCGGCGGGTTTCATTTGCGCTGCCATACAGATTGCCAATCAGCGCCAGCGTGCGCCCGCGCATCGCATGAGCGGCAGCGTAGGCGGGATCGATCCGTATCGCATCATCAAACCGTGCAAGCGCTTCGCGATCCGTCTGTTCGCTGGTGCCCGCACCATACAGTTCTTTGCCCCTCAGAAAGGCATCATAGGCGGCAACGTCGAGCGTGCCGCCCGAACGCGAGATATCCTCGGCTTCATCGGCGCGGGTAAGCTCGCGGATCACATCGCTTGCGATCTTGCCTTGAAGGGTAAGGACGCTGGCAAGCGGCCCTGCCTCGCTGATCGGCATCACGGTGCGATCGCTTTGCCCCTCGATCAACTCGCCGCTCACGGCCAGCCGCTCACCATCCAGCGACACGCCGCCTGTGAGCAGGTAATCCACGCGCAATTCCTCGCAGATCGCGCTCGCCGTCTTCCCGGATGCGCTCAGCGCTTCGGATGATGTTTGCGCGGCGACATGAAGCAGCGGATTGCGCGACAAGCGGGTGCGCACCTCCTGCGCCAATCCTTCGATGATCGCGCCTGCGCCGGTTTCAGGCGCGGTGATATTGAAAGGCATTACTGCAAGCCGCTTTGGCCCGCCTGCCCCTGTGAACACGCCGCTGCCCCAGGCGCCAAGGCCCGCCGCCCCCGCAATCGCAATCCCAGCACCGCCAATCAGCATTCCGCGCCGCGTTGGCGTGCCAATCGAAGTGGTGCCCGCTGCCTCCACCTGCGCTGCAAAGGGCGGATCGGAACGCGCGCTATCGGCCGGCGCTGCGAGTTTCGCTTTCACCGCGCGCACCAGCTTGCCCGCCTCATCGCTCTTGGCAATTTCGGCATCGCAATCAAGATCAAGCCACTGGAACTGCCTGAAGCCAAGCGGGGGGAGCGCGCCATCGATTGAAACCGGCACAAGCACGCCGCGATCACGCCCGCGCGTCGCTTCATCATGCACCCAGTGCGAGGCGACCGATATTTTTGACCACAGCACCACCACCGCGCCCGCGTTTTCCAAATGGAACTCGGTCACCTCGTGAAAGCGCGTGCCTCCTTCGAGCATATCGTCCCACCACACCGAAATGCCACTGGCCTGGAGCAGATCGTGAATCTTGCGCGCCTTGGGCTTATCGTCGCGCGAATAGCTGAGGAACACGTCCCTCGGCTGCGCCGCATGCGCGCCAGCTTTGCCATCCTTGTCCTGCACGCCGTTCATGTCCCCCAACCGGCAAGCCGCGTTTCTCAATAACCCCTCATATATTGGTAACGCGGGTTTGCCCATCTGTCGATTGAGCACCTTCCATTCGCGCCAGCCGCCGCTTTAACAGCCTTGCTGCAAGTCCCTGGCCTCGATACGTGGGGAACGGTGCTTGCGGTGTCGCAGGCCGCGCAAGGGGGCGAGACGACAAACAGGCATGAGCACGGACGCATCACCGAGCAAGCTTCCTGCGCCCCCGTCCCTGCCCCGTCCGGTGGTGAGCGTGGGGCTAACAGGCCACCGCCGCGCGCACAGCGCCTATCCCGCTGACGATGCGAGCCTTGCCGGCGCTCTGGCTGCGATACTGGCCATGATCGAGAATGCCGCTCGCGATGTGAGCGTGCATGGCCAAGATGCGCCTGTGTCGCAGCCCGATTTCAGGCTGGTCACCCTGCTAGCGGATGGTGCAGACCAATTGGCAACGCGCGCGGCATTGCAGCGCAATTGGTCCGTGTGCGCCCCTCTGCCCTTTGGCGCGGCGCTGAACGCGGCGATCGGATCATCTTGCGCAACCAGCGCCGATGCGCGCGCGATCCTAGAAGGCAAACCGCCAAGCGATGCGGCCACCGCACAAAGAACGGCAACGCTAAGCGATCTGGCACAGCGCACGCGGGTTTTCGAGCTGGCTGACCGCGATGAAGCGATCAAAGCCGCGTTCATCAAAGCGCTTGAACACCCGGCGGATGCGGGCCTGCAAACCGATTTTGTCCACGCGACATCGGCGCGATACCAGCTGGCAGGCCGCATCCTGATCGAGCAATGCGATGTGCTGATCGCAGTGTGGGATGGGAAAAGCACGATCAATCCGGGCGGCACCGGCGATACAGCGCGGCGCGCGGCAGAAGCGGGTGTACCGGTGATCTGGATCAATCCTGCCGATGGTAATGCGGTGCGGATCGTCACATATCCCGAGGCCCTGCGCGCGCATGCGCTGCCCCCACAACGTGTCGAATGCGAGAGCGCTATCACAGCGCTCGTGCAGGCTATTGCAGGTCTGGAAGCGCCTGATGCGACAGGCAGCCATGCCGGCTTCGCAGAATTACATGAGCAGAAATGGCGCGATGCCAGCTCTTTCTCGAGCCATGCTTACCGCCGGGTAGAGACGCTGTTCGGCGAACCCGGCTTGCGGGCCAAATTCCGCTCGATCCGCCAGCATTACGAGCGCCCCGATGGAATCGAGAATGGCGAATTTGCCGGGCTGCTTGAAGCCATTGAACGCCTTGATGGCGATACAGGCACATTGCGCCGATCAATCACCCGTGCGGCGATCCCGCGCTTTGTCTGGGCAAATGCCCGGGCGTCTCAACTGGCAGACCGGTATCGTTCGGGCATGGTCGCCAATTTCACCATGGGCGCGCTGGCGATCATTTCGGGCGTTTTGTATCTGCCGCTCGTCGATACGTCGCAAAAATGGATTTTCGCCGCCGTTGAACTTGCGCTGTTGCTCGCGATTGTAGGCAACACGATGAGAGGACAGCGATACCGGCTGCACGGGCGCTGGCTGGAGACGCGCCGGGTGGCGGAATATCTGCGCCATAGTGCGGTGCTTTATACAGCGGGCGTTGCAAGGCCGGCTGGCGCATGGCCGCGTGCGCTGCGATCACAGTGGCCCGAATGGTATGCCCGCATGACCGCGCGCGAGTTGGGCCTGCCGGCGGTGCGGGTGGATGCCGATTATCTCAGGCGCGCTGCCAGCGCTTTGCGCGATCATTTCGTTGCACCCCAGCTCTCCTATCACACCGCCAAAAGCGCACGCCTTCACCGCGCACACCACGCAATTGAGCATCTGGCAGAACGGCTGTTCGCCGTCGCGATTGGCGCCGTCGCGATCTATCTCGGCCTTGCCGCCGCAAGCGGGCTGGGTCTTATCGAGGGCGGCGTGGTCAAAGCCCTTGCCAAGTGGTTCACCGTAATCGCGGTGACGCTGCCCACGGTCAGCGGCGCGCTGGCGGCAATCAGCTATTTCGCTGATTTTGACCGTTTCGCCGATATTTCCAAAGCCACCGCCGGGCGGCTGGAGGAGCTGCAGGCCCGGATCGATCTGTTCCTACAACTGGCAGACGAAACCCTTGATTACGCGCACTTTGCGGACCTTTCGCGCACGGCGGACACAATCGCTTTCGACGAGATTCAGGCGTGGCAGGCGGTGTTCAGCGGCAAGCGCATAACCGTGCCGTCTTGAGATTATCCGCGACAAGCGTGGGCGCGGTGCTTGTCCTGCTTCCCGCCCGGTTCACAGGCCCTGATCCGTATGCTGGCGGCGAACAAGGCGCTGACTTGCAACGGCCAGCAGGATCGTTGCCCCGGCGCTCCACGCGCCCATCCACACAAGCTGCTCCGGCAGATTGATACCGATATCAATGAGATAGCCCGTCAGTCCGGGGCCAAGCGCTGTGGCAAAAACCATTGCCGATACGATCATCGCGCGGATGCTGCCAAGATGGAGGACGCCGTAAAGCTCGGGCCATAGCGCGCCGAGCAGGGTTGACGTCAATCCGTAACTCACCCCCAAAAGCAGCATGAAAACATAAATGCCCCAGACCGGGGTCAACATGCTGGCAGCCGCGCTGGCCAAGGCGAGCGGGATGAGGAAATATGGAAGCAGGCGGACCGCGCCGAAGCGATCAACCAAGTGCCCGCAGATCAGCGAGAAAATCACCGTTGTCGCGGCCATGACGGGAAAGGCAGCGGCAAATGCGAGGGGATCGTAGCCGCGCAGCTCGATCAGGTGATCCTGATGGAAGAATACTGTTGTCCCGATGAAGGCTGGCGCGAGAACCCCGGTGAGAAGCAGGTAGAAATAGGGATCGCGCACCACTTCGCGCCGGGTCCAGTCGCGCGCGGTGCGATCGGGGCCGGCAGCGCGATCGTCATGCAACGGCTCGCGCTCACGCGAATAGAGCGCGAAAACCGCTGGCAAGGCGGCGATGATCAGCACGCCGCCCGCGATCAGCCACGCGCCCTGCCAGCCGATCATGGATGATGTGATCACAAAGGCGATGGGAAGAATGGCTTCCCCGGCCTGATGCCCCGGCACCACAAGCGAGATGGCTCTGCCGCGTGCCGCTGAAAACCACCGTGCGGTCTGCGTCATCGCAATATGCGTCATCATACCCTGACCAAACAGCCGGAGCAGATAGATCGCGGCGATCAACAGCGCGACGCTTGGCGCGAAAGCGATTGCGGCGCACGCTATCGCCAGCGGCGGGATAACGAACAGGATGGCTCGGCGCCCCGACACCACATCAAGCAAGCGGCCAAGAAACGGCAAAGTGGCAGCGCTGCCCAGCGTCGCCACCATATAAAGAAGGCCGAATTCACCATCGCTGAGAGTGAATTTGGCGCGCAATTCCTCGCCCGACAATCCGATGAAAAAGGTCTGGCCGAAAGAAGAACAGAAAGTGAGCGCAAAACCGCCAAGGAGCCAGCGGGCATTCGCACGAATAAAACGGAGCATTGTGTCGCCATCGCAATTTGTAGCTCGATTGGAAATGGGTGCGTCAAAAATCTTCATGAGAGACCCGGTTGGAAACCCGGCAGGCCAATGCCGGACAGGGGTCTGCGCGGATCGTATCGCCGCAAAGAAGTACCAACTGGCTGGTGACAGTCGGCGAACAAGCTTGTAGTCAATCTTTGCGCGCAAAGCTTGCGAGGGATTTCAGATAACTAAGAGCACATCACCCATGGCTGAAAAGGCTGGATCAGACCGTCGCGAACCAAATGATGCAGACTTTGATGTTTCCGCTGCGTGGGATGGTGACAACCAGGCGTGGTGGGATTGGTATGTCGGGCTTGCCGAGGGGGGAGAGCTGCTTGGCGATGCCGAATTTCAATCAGATGTGGTGCTTGATCCCGATCCGCGCCTTGTGCGCCCGCTTGCGCCTGATGCGCTGGAGCGTGAGCTGGCTGAACCCTACGATCTGTCTGCCGATGCACTCGCCGCATTTCGCGCGGATGGATATGTGAAATTGCCGGGCGTGCTATCGCCCGAAGCAGTTGTGACGCTGAGAGCCGAAATCGCCGCAGAGCTGGGCGAAACCTTCGGCGTCGCGCTCGATATGCAGGGCGCGCCTGGCAAAAGAGCGGCCAATGCACCGGGCAGCCGGTTCTATTCGGGAGAGATGGCGTGGCTGGATAATCCGGTTATCCGCCTGTTCGTGCTCAGCCCCCGGATTGCGAAGATCTGCGCCGATCTGCTCGGTGTCGATGCAGTGCGGCTGTATCATGATAATCTGCTCGCAAAGGAACCCGGTTGTGGGCGAACGCCGTGGCATTACGATGATCACCACTTCCCGCTGGCAACGAACGAGGTGGTAACCGCCTGGATCGCCGCGCAGGCCATTCCGCGCGCCATGGGCCCGCTCGCTTTTGCGAAAGGGATGGACGTGTGGAAACGGGTCGCCGATGTGCCGTTCAGCAAGGCCGATACCAGCTATGACAGGCGCGTTGCGGAGATTTTCGCAGCCGAAGGCGTGCCGGTGGATGATGGCCCCTTTGCAGTGGGCGAGGTGAGCTTTCACCACAATCTCAACTTCCACACCGCCGGCTCCAACACCACCCCGATCAGCCGCTGCGCGCTTGCGAACACGTTCTATGTTGACGGGGCGCGCCTTGTCGATGCGCCGACCATGGTTTCAGGCGACTGGAACAAGTTTCTGCCCGGCATTGGCCCGGGCGAAATCGCGGCAAGCCCGCTCAACCCTGTCTGCTGGCCCGCTCCGGCGGATTGGTCCANCCCCCCTGAAAGTGACACCTGACAATGACGAATATGCCGAACGCAGCCGCTGACACATTCGATCGCAGCTGCGCGCATTGGAGCGAGGACGGCCGGCGCGAAATGGAGCATTTCTACGCCGTTGCCTCGGTCGATTATGATTACCTCGCCAAAGCGCGCGATTGGCACCAATGGCTTTCGGATAAAGCACAGGCGGCAGGGCCAAGGCCCTTGAGGCTGCTCGATGTGGCGTGCGGCTCGGGCAAATTTCCGGTGGCGCTGAACCGCCACGGCGGCGTGACCGGCGATCATCTGGCGGATATCGAATACGCACTGCTCGATCCCTCGCGCTTTTCGATCAACGAGGCGCGCGCCGCCCTGCAAAAGCCGTTCGTGCCCGCAGACGAATACGAGGTTACGCTGCAAGAGCTCGATTGCCCGGAGGACGCATTCGATATCGCCTGGGCAACCCACGCGCTTTACGCCATGGCGCCCGGCGATCTGGAAGAGGGCCTTGGCCGCCTGATCAAGGCCTGCGCGGGCGAAATCTTCATCGCCCATGCGTTTGCCGATGGGCATTACATCCAGTTCCAGCGCCTGTTTCTCGACGGGTTCGAGCGCGGCGATGAAACGCCGTATTCCTCGGCTGAAGACCTGATCCGCGCGCTCGATGCGATCGGCGCGCGCTACGAAATTGCTGAGCTCACCTATCAGAACGGTGCCCCTGCCGAGCGGCGCGATGTAATCGAGGGGTATCTGCAACGCTGCATCTTTGATGACACCGTCTCTCTGGAAGCGATGGAGGCATCGGACACGCTCGCCCCTTACCTCGCCAGCTGCCAGAAGGGCGGACAATGGGAATTCACACAGCATGTCGCGATGATTTCCATCAACCCGTAAGATTGCGCCAAACCTTTTCCTGCACGCAAAGGCCGCGCAAATTCCGCTTCACGGCGCTGCGCCCCATCACACAGTGAGCCAGAAACCTATGAAAAGCGAACCCGCCGTCAGTTCCGCGTGGACCGATGCACTGATGGAGCAACGCGATCCTGACAATGGATCGCTGAGAGAACATTTGCGCGAAGTGCACCGCCGCGATCCCGGTTTTACCGAGCGCTGCGCGACCAAGTGCGTGGATGAGCAGGGGCGCACAACCTATGAATGGCTGAGCGAAGCGGCCCAGATGCCGCCTGCCAAGCGTATCCTCGATCTCGCTTGCGGCAGCGGCTTTCTGCTCGCCACGTGTCTCAAAAATTGCCCCGATGCCGAGGAACTGATCGGTGTCGATATGAGCCCGGACGAACTGGCCATCGCCCAAAGCCGGCTGGACAGCGCGAAAATCGCGCTCCACCAAGGACACGCGCAAGATCTGGGCATTATCAAGAGCGGTTCAATCGATGCGGTGCTGTGCCATTGGGCGCTTACGCTGATGGAGCCGCTTGATCCCGTGCTTGAGGAAATCGGACGGATCACGAGGCCAGGGGCCGTTTTTTCGGCAATCGTCGATGGGGATCATTCACTGGCGCCGCAATATGACGCGATTGATGAGCTCATTTTCAAACAGGTCAGCCGCGTGATTCCCGGCTATGGTGATCGCGATCTGGGAGATCCACGGGTTCGCAGCCCCGAGGCGCTGCGGGCGCTGTGCGAGGACACTTTCAGCGATGCGACCGTCACCGTTGAAAACGCGGTGTTCGTGATGAACGGGACACCCGAAATGGTGGCCGCGGAAGCGCTGGGCTTTTACTATGCGGCGTTCGTTCTCCCGGTTGCGGAGCGCGAATTGCTGCTGAGTGAAATTACCGCGCATCTGGCGTGCGATGCTGTTGATGGAACCGCCATCTATACCATGCCGGTGTGCAAATTGTCTGTCCGCTTTTAAGCCCGCCACGCGCGCGGATACCGAGCACACACATGTCCGCGAGCGGACGAACGAAATCCTGCACGCTCAGCGCATGGAGATCGCCGATATGCGTTCGGTTCGGGCGTCCGAGGCAGGGGTGAAACCCAGCACACCAACGCCCCGCGAACAGCCTTGCAGGCAAGGTGCCGCCGGCCTTGGTTGCAGCGGCATTCGAAAAAACCAATGGATCGTATTGCCGCGAACGATTTCGTGAACAGCTGGAACGCGGCGGCAACAACCTCGCTCGGCCTTTTCTGGATGGCGCTGTGGGCGTTCGGCCTTGGCTATCTCATCGCCTCGATGATCCAGGTCTTCGTCACGCGCGATCGGATGCAGCGGGCGATGGGCGGAGCGGGTTGGAAGGGGGTTGCGCTGGGCACCGGGTTTGGTTTCATCTCTTCATCCTGCTCCTTCGCCGCGCTGGCGACGACCCGTTCGCTGTTTGCGAAAGGAGCGGGTTTTGTCCCTTCACTGGCGTTCCTGCTCGCCTCGACCAATCTCGTGATCGAACTGGGCATCGTGATCGGGGTATTTCTGACATGGCAATTCGTGGTCGGAGAATACCTCGGAGGTCTGCTGCTGATCGGTCTTACTTGGTTGGTGGTCAGGCTCACGTTTCCGAAGCGATTGATCGAAAAGGCGCGCGAAAAGGCGCGGGAAGCGGAAGGCGAGGATGAAGATAGCGAAACCGAGGACTGGCGCGAGCTGATCGGGTCGAAAGAGGGCTGGAGCCGGGTGGCCAACCGATACGTCATGGAATGGCGCATGGTCCGGAAGGATGTGACCGTCGGCTTCACCGTCGCTGGAATCGTTGCCGCCTTCGTCCCCCCAGCCTTTTTTCAGGCGCTTTTCGTGGGGGCGGGACGCGGGGATGTGGGATTGTGGGAGATCGTGATGCAAACGCTCGTCGGGCCGCTCGCCGCTTTCTTCACGTTCATCGGCTCGATGGGAAACATCCCGCTTGCAGCTGTCCTGTTCGGCCATGGCGTGGGCTTTGCCGGAGTGATGGCGTTCATCTTCTCGGACCTCGTGGTCCTGCCGGTCCTGCGCATTCAGGCAAAGTATTACGGCTGGAAAGCCGCTCTTTGCATACTCGGGGTTTTTCTCGTCGTGCTGGTCGCCGCCGCAGTCATCCTGCATTACGCGTTCGCGCTGGCGGGCTTCCTGCCTGATCCGGCCGCAGTCAGCAGTGTCACCGACCGGCAGTTTTTCGCGGTCGACTACACCTTGTTTTTGAACTGTGCATCCCTCGCGCTCAGCGCGGCGTTCGTGCTCTGGAAGATGCGCAGCAGCGGCTTCAATCCAAGCGATACGAGCACAATCAGCGAACGCATCCTTCGCTTGCTGTCGTTGATCGCGTTTCTCTGGCTTGCAGGCGGCCTCGTCGCGCCCGTACTCGTTTGAAGCTCGCTCTGGAGGCGGCTGCACGCTTCACTTAGACGCAATTCCGGCTTTGTCCGCTGGCGTTTCCACCGGCTGATCGCGATCCACGCGTTCGGAATAGCGATCAACCAGTTGGTCGGCGTGGGGCCGAAGAAGAACGGTGAAGCGCACCAGCTCCTCCATCACATCGACGATGCGGCCATAATAGGCCGACGGCTTCATCCTGCCAGCTTCGTCAAATTCCTCATACGCCTTGGCGACAGAGGATTGATTCGGAATAGTGATCATACGCATCCAGCGCCCCAGCACGCGCAGCGTGTTCACTGTGTTGAAACTTTGCGAACCGGCGCAAACCTGCATCACCGCCAGCGTGCGCCCCTGTGTCGGGCGAAGGCCCTTATACGCCAGCGGCAGGTGATCGATCTGCGCCTTCATGATGCCTGTCATCTGGCCGTGGCGCTCCGGGCTGCACCATACCTGCCCTTCAGACCACAGAGAATGTTCGCGCAGTTCGTGAACGGCAGGATGATCATCGCCGCCAATCTGATCGGGCAGCGGCAAATCGGACGGATCGAATATCCGCGTCTCGCAGCCAAACAATTGCAACAGCCGCGCCGCTTCCTCCACCGCGAGGCGCGAAAAAGACCGCTCTCTGAGCGAGCCATAAAGCAGCAGGATGCGCGGCGGCGGGGCTATCGCGCCAAGGCCGTGTGCCGGATTACGATGGAGATATTCGGCCTGCAGCGCGGGCAGGTGATCGGGATCAGGCAAAGGGCGCAGACGGGACATGGGGCGTGCTCTCAATCAGGATTGGGGAAAGCGATCGCGCGTTCGATTGGCGAACGCCACCAGTGACAGCATCACCGGAACTTCTACCAGCACGCCCACCACAGTCGCCAGCGCAGCGCCGCTTGTCAGCCCGAACAGGCCGATGGCAACCGCCACCGCCAGCTCGAAAAAGTTGGACGTGCCGATCAGCGCGCACGGTGCCGCAATATTGTGCGGGACACCCCACGCCTTGGCCGCAGCATAGGCGAGCGCGAAAATACCATAGGACTGCACAATAATCGGAATGGCGATCAGCACGATCAGCAGCGGGTTTGAGATGATGGTGCCGGCCTGAAAGGCGAACAGCAGCACCACGGTTGCCAGCAGGCCGATGATCGACCACGGCTTGAGCCGCGCTGTAAAGGCATCCACTGCCGCTTGGTCCCCTTCGCGGGAACGGATGATCTGCCGCCTCGCAATCGCGCCCGCAACCAACGGGATGACGACATAGAGGATAACAGAAAGCAGCAGCGTCTCCCACGGCACCACGATATCGGTCACCCCCAGCAGCACAGCGACAATCGGCGCAAAAGCGATGATCATCACCAGATCGTTCACCGAAACCTGCACCAGCGTGTAGGCCGGATCGCCCTTTGTCAGCTGGGACCACACGAACACCATCGCGGTGCACGGCGCTGCGCCCAGAATGATGAGCCCGGCGATATACTGATCGGCGTCGCTTTCGGACATCATCCCGGCATAGAGAAAATCGAAGAACAGCACCGCCAGTGCTGCCATCGTAAACGGCTTGATGAGCCAGTTGACAACCAGCGTGATGATCAGACCCTTGGGCTTGCGGCCGATATCCTTCACGCTGGCAAAATCAACGCCGACCATCATCGGGAAGATCATCGCCCAGATCAGCACGGCGACCACCAGATTGACCGATGCGTATTCAAAAGCGGCGAGAACGCTCACCGCATCAGGAGCGATCAGGCCAAGCCCAAGCCCTGCAAGAATGGCGAGAAAGACCCAGAGCGACAAATACCGCTCGAACAGGCCCATGGGGGATACCTCCATCTCCATCTCCATGTTCATGCGGCACCTTCCATCGCGCCAATCCGCGCAAGAGCGGCCTGCAAGGAGGCCTCGTCCATTGATTGCCGATCAAGCGCCAGAAACGCCTTCACCCGCATTTCCAGCAAGCGTCAGGTTTCCTCAAACGCTGCATCCACTTCAGCCTCACTGCCCGTTACATTAGCGGGATCAGGCAGGCCCCAATGCGCTCTTAGCAGACTGCCCATAAACACGGGGCACGCTTCACCTGCCGCATTGCCGCACACCGTGATCGCCAGATCAATGCGCGGGCTGCCTGCACCGCTAAACTCATCCCAGTTTTTGGACCGGAAGGCTTCTGTGTCCATACCTCTGCGTTCCAGCAGTCTGAGCGCAGCGGGATGCGGTTCGCCCTTGGGCTTGCTGCCTGCACTGAAGGCGCGAACGGTGTCGCCGCCCAGATGATTGAACAAAGCCTCACCCAGAATAGAGCGGGCGCTGTTGCCAGTGCACAATACGAGAATGGTGAATGGCGTGTCAGTCATGATCGGTTTCACGCATTGGCGGGTTGATCGGTGAGACAACCAAGATCGTCCAAAAGATCACCGCACATTTCCGGCGCGCCCTGGCAGCAATCCTGCATCAGGAATGCAAGCAGGCGGCGCATGCCGGCAAAGTCGGCGCGGTAGTGGATCAACCGGCTCTCCCGCTGCGAATCCACCAGCCCGGCGCGCTCCAGCGTGGCCAGATGGTGGGACATGGTCGATGGCGGCACGCAGCAATGTTCAGCAATAGCGCCCGCAACCATGCCGTGCGCCCCGGCCTCGACCAAAGCTTTGAACACTGACAGGCGCGTTTCATGCGCAAGCGCCCCCAGCGCATCCACGGCCCAGACTCGAGAACTGAGATCGGCCATCGCCACCACCTTTCGAAAAATATCGAAATACGAGTTCTGAACGTCAACCCAAAATTCGAGAACTATCGAAATATCTGGATCGAACGCGGGAAAAGCAGAAAGGCGGCCCTTTCGCGGGCGTTTATAGAGTTTCTAGGATGTTTCGGGACCGCAGCGCTGGAGCGGGATCGGGGTTTTGTAGAAGCCTTTTGTATCGGGGGTTAAAAGCGTGAAGTTGTTAACGCCAGCTTTAGCCCCTCGCCCCTCAATGAACGGACGGTCCGCTTCCGACCCATTTCAGGCCGAATGATCTCCAGCCGCGTTTGGGGGTGAAAGCGGACAGTCAACTGCCTGAACGCTGCCTTTGAGCGAAGAGGCTCCGCATAGACAACCCAGCCACTTCC